>ENA-OFCD01000921-OFCD01000921.1-metagenomes-genome-assembly--contig:-NODE-921-length-16865-cov-2.796728_pt1 | contig 16865 bp, 13 predicted proteins | sample MGYA00153392_OFCD01 | MGnify analysis MGYA00153392 | reverse complement strand
GACAAAACCCGTTTTGGCATAAAAGTTTTTTCGGTTTCAAAATTTTATCTATCTTTGGATTAGAATTTTAGTAAAATGATAGAAAAAATTAGCATAAAAAACTTTCGGTGCTTTGGCAACACAACTATCGAAGGTTTCAAAAGAATTAATTTGATTGGTGGACTAAATAATTCAGGTAAGACTGCTTTGTTGGAGGCGATTTTAATGAATTAATCACTTTCGTTTCAAAGTGTAAAGCAACTTCTTCAACTACGTTCGGATGGTTTAAATGTAATGGAGTTTCCCGAATATGCTTGGGATAATTTTTTCTTAAATCAAAATAAAGAAACTGAAATTAATCAAAAATAAAGTTAACAACAGTGAAGGTATTAAACCTGTAGATTTTGAAAAACTTTGGGTACAATTTTATATCCGATTTGATACGTGTTCAGTAGAAGAGCAAAAACAAGCAGGTAGAAAATGTACGAACGAACCAGCGATGAAAAAACCAATTTGGGATTTTGAGCATCCGAGTTTAGAAAATCTCAAATCATTTCTCAAACTGTTCAGTTAACGACGTAAATCGTAAACAATAACATTTATTCATACGGCTTGAAAAATTATTCCCTGTTCCCTATTCCTTTTCCCTACTTTACCGTATATTGGATGCTGAAAATTTAGAGTGATGAAAAAGTTAATTTTATTTGTCGTTTTGGCGTTCGGAATAGCGCATAATATTGCAGCGCAAACCATTCCCGTTTTTATTTCTGATAGTTTGGAAACGTACATCAATAACGCGATGCGGACTTGGCAAATTCCAGGTATGTCAATCGGGATTGTGAAAAATGGAAAAGTTATTTATGCAAAAGGTTTTGGTGTAAAAAAACTCAACACAACTGATAAAGTAGATGCTGAAACACTTTTTATGATTGGCTCGAACACAAAAGCATTTACGGCAACGTGTTTGAGTTTGTTAGAGAGTCAAGGCAAACTTTCTTTAGACGATAAAGTGACTAAGTATTTCATGTCGTTTAAAATGAAAGATTCTTCATTGACCGATAAAGTTATTATTCGAGATTTATTAAGCCACCGACTCGGATTTGAAACTTTTCAAGGCGATTTTGTACACTGGAAAAGTAATCTCACGAGGCGCGATGTGATTGCACAACTCGGTAAAATGGAAACGCCTTATCCGTTCAGAACAAAATGGGGATATTGCAACGCAGGTTTTTTAACCGCAGGAGAAATTGTTTCTAAAGTTGTTTTTCAACCTTGGGAACGTTATGTGCGTGAAAATATTTTTTTTCCTTTAGGGATGAATCGCACGATTGCCTTGAGTGTGGAATTACCTGTAATGGATAATATTGCTGCGCCGCATACGATTTATAAAAATAAACTCATTTCAATTCCTTATCCAAACATAGACAATTTAGCACCAGCAGGTTCAATCAGTTCTTCGGCAAACGACATGAATCGTTGGTTATTAGCGCAACTCGGCAACGGCATAATCGGAAACGATACACTTTTGCCTGCGTCTGTCATTCGGTCATTGCGCGTACCGCATTCTATTTTAGGCAATAATTCTCAACAACCGCATGAACGTCACGCTAATTTTGTTTTGTATGGTTTAGGTTTTTTATTAGAAGATTACGAAGGGCGCAAACTCGTTCTGCACGACGGTGGTGTAGATGGTTTTGTTTCCTCTGTCACAATGCTGCCCGAAGAAAAACTCGGCATTGTCATTTTAACCAATACCGACCAAAACGATTTTTACGAATCGCTGCGGTGGACAATCTTGGACGCATTTTTAGGCAAACGCGATATTGATTATTCACAAAAATATTTTGAACGCAACAGTGCGCAAGCAAAAGAATTATCCGCGCGCAACACCAATTGGGATAGTTTAGCAAATACACACCCTTCAACACCGATGCCACTCGGTGCTTATTGCGGAAAATATTATAATTCAGTTTACGGCAACGTAGAAGTTGAACGCGCGGGAAACGATTTGGTTTTAATTTTAGAGCATCATCCTAAAATGTCGGGTATCATGCGACCGATTGGCGATAATCGTTTTATGTGCACTTATACGGATCCCACTTTTGGTATCGAAGAAAATAAATTTAATTTAAAAGAAGGCAAAGTCACTGAACTTGTTGTACGTGTTGCACCGTTCGTTGATTTTATGCCATATACGTTTAATAAGCTATGATTAACTTCGCAGGTTTTAAAAACCTACGAGGTCTAAAATACCGCTACCTAAACCTCGCAGGTTTTAAAAACCTGCGAGGGTAATACAAAAAGATTATGACAAATAAAAAAATAGCTAACGCACTGCAAGATTTAGCTTCTATCATGGAGTTGCACGGCGAAAATATTTTTAAAATTCGCTCCTATCAGAACGCTTACATTGTTTTGCGCAAACTCGATAAACCCCTTTCTGCCATGTTGCGCGCAGAAATGGATGCCATTAAAGGTGTTGGTAAAGCGATTGGTGATAAAATTGAAGAATTACTCAAAACGGGTGAGCTTCAAGCTTATAAAAAATATACTGACATTACGCCAGTCGGTGTTATTGAAATGCTCAACATCAATGGTTTTGGTCCGAAAAAAGTGTTAACCGTTTGGAAAGAACTCGGCGTTGAAACGCTGGGAGAACTACTATATGCTTGCAACGAAAACAGACTGATTGAAATTAGAGGCTTTGGGAAAAAGACGCAAGACGAACTCATCAAAAACATTCATTATTATTTGCGCAATGCCGATTCGCAATTGTGGGCGAATGCAGAAAAAGAAGTGCAAGAAGTTATTTTAAAAATAAAAGAATTTCTCCCCGATGTACAAATTGAAGTTGTTGGCGAAATGCGTCGCAAGTTGCCAACCGTTCGCGCAATTGAATTAGTTATGGTGGGTAGTTTTTCGTTTGAAAAACTTGCTAAGACACTTAACGCACATCTGGAAATCAAAAATTCGGAAAAAGAACCAAACGCTTATGCTATTTTGAGCAGTAGTCAACTTGCCATCGAACAACTATCCCCAAACAGCTATCAACCTAATTTACCATTACATATTTTTAAAAGTACAAGTGAAGATCTGGCAAAAAACATTTTCTTACACACAGGTTCAGAAGATTTTTTAAAAGATACACGCGAAAATCTTGAAAACGCGCCGAAGCAAAAATTTGATTCGGAACAGGAAGTTTTTACTTTTTTGAAAAAAACCTACCTCGAACCTGAATTGCGTGAAAATCTAAAGACCCATTATTCTGAAAAAGAAAATGCAGAACTTGTAACTGTTGGTAGCATCAAAGGCGTTATTCACACGCACACAACTTTTTCGGACGGCGTTAACACGCTCACTGAAATGGCGCACGCGGCGCAACATTTGGGTTATCAGTACATCGGAATTACCGACCACTCTCAAGCGGCATTTTATGCGAATGGTTTAAAAGAAGATCGCTTATTAGAACAATGGGCGGAAATTGATACGCTAAATGCATCGTTATTTAATTTAAAAATTCTCAAAGGCATTGAGTCCGATATACTCTATGATGGTGCATTAGATTATCATGAAGAAATTCTCGCAGGTTTTGATTTTGTGATTGCGTCAATTCATTCGACACTAAAAATGAATGAAGAAAAAGCGACGTCGCGTTTGATTACAGCCATCGAAAATAAATACACCACTATTTTAGGTCATCCGACAGGGCGTTTGTTACTCTCTCGTGCGGGTTATCCTATTGATTATAAAAAAGTAATCGATGCCTGCGCCGCGAATAAAGTCGCGATTGAACTCAACGCCAATCCTTATCGCCTCGATTTAGATTGGACATGGATTGAATATGCGCGCAAAAAAGGTGTAATCATTGCTATTAATCCCGATGCACACAGCGTTGAAGGCATCAAAGATATTCGTTTCGGCGTGAACGTAGCGCGTAAAGGTGGTTTGCAAATTTCGGAATGTTTGAATACTTTGAGTGCGGAAGATTTTATGGCGTTTGCGAATAAAAAATAGTTATTGAGGAGTTTCTTTTAAACCCCAACGCTCATTCGGATTTTTACCTTAAGTAAGTTTAAATGTTCCCTATTTTAGAATTTTGTCAAGGCAAATTCAGTCGAATTTACGCACGAAATATGAAATTACGTTAATTTTGAAATGGAAAGGGAAGAACCTATTTTGGTGATTAATGCAAAAAACTATTAATTTTTCGGATCGATCCGAAAAATTAATAGTTTTTTTTCGGATTGACCTAAATGATATAAAAAAAATAACAAAACACTCGACTTCGCGCAATCATATCCTGATGTCGTTTAAGGTATCCTCCATGTCAGAAAATTAAATTTTCAGTTTTATGAGAAGAGTCCATACTAAAAAATGAATTTGCAAACAGTTACATTTGTAGTGAAATCAAACTATTGATCAACCCCAAATGGTAACAGTATCTTCTTTTAAATTAAGTTCAGAATTTAAAAAACTATTTAAATGAACAGAGCGATTGTACTCACAAATGGTTTTTTAAAACTTTCGGATGCGAAAACGGCGCACGGACTTATTCGCGGAACGGAGCGATTTAAAATTATTGGAGTTGTTGATGGTGCTGAAACAGCAGGAAAAGATGCGGGTGAAATTTTAGACGGTAAGCATCGGAACATTCCCGTTTTTGAATCTTTGCTTTCAGCAAAAAAAAATTTGACCGATATAAATTTTTTGATTGTCGGTATTGCTACGGTTGGCGGTAGATTACCTGAAAGTATGCTGACAGTTATTATTGAAGCGATTGAGTCTGGTATTTCAATCGTAAACGGATTGCACGATTATTTAAACGATAAACCAGAAGTTGTTAAGCTTGCAGAAAAAAATAAAGTCCAACTGATTGACATTAGAAAACCAAAAGCACGAAAAGATTTGAGTTTTTGGTCTGGTGAAGTTTTTAAAGTGAACGCGCCAATTATTGCTGTGATGGGTATGGATTGCGCAATGGGAAAACGCACAACGGCGCGAATGCTAAAACAAGCGTGTGAAAGCAACGGATTGAATGCACAAATGATTTATACTGGTCAGACGGGTTGGTTGCAAGGTGGCAAGTTTGGTTTTATTTTCGATTCAACGCTCAATGATTTTGTCTCGGGTGAATTAGAGAATGCGATTGTTACTTGCTACAATGAAACGCAAGCAGATATTATTTTCTTAGAAGGACAATCTTCGCTGCGCAATCCGAGTGGACCGTGCGGATCGGAATTTTTGGTTTCTGGAAACGCCAAACACGTTGTATTACTCTTCGCACCGAAAAGAAAATATTTTGATAACGACGAACTTTGGGGAAAAATACCGAGCGTGGAATCGGAAATTAAATTGATTGAAAATTTTGGTTCTAAAGTTATTGCTGTTGCAATCAACACAGAAAAATGTACACACGAAGAAGCGTTGGCATACCAAGCCCAATATGAAAAAATATTAAAAATTCCCGTACTTTTACCCCTTCAAGAAGGCGTTGAAAAAATTTTGCCCACGCTTATAAATTTAATTCAAAAAAATAAAAAATGAAAATCACTGCAATTCGCACGTATGAAAAAAGCATGGCACTCAAAAAGCCTTACACTATTTCGTTTCACACGTTTTCTTCTGTTGATTTAGTTTTTTTAGAAATTGAATTAGAAAACGGATTGGTCGGCATCGGTTCTGGTAGTCCAGCCGAGTATGTTGTTGGTGAAACAACACAACGCACAGCAATAAATTTAAAAACCGAATTTGTCGAAAATTTTATCGGCAGAGACATTCGGCATTTTCAGCAAATAATTTATGAAACGTCCCAACATTTTCCACATTTTCCAGGCACTCAAGCAACGGTTGATATTGCGTTGCATGATGCGTTTTGTAAATTTCTCGGCATACCAGTTGTTTCATTTTATGGACAGAAAATAAAATCGCTACCCACGTCCGTGACCATTGGAATTAAAAATGTAACAGACACTTTAGAAGAAGCGGAAGGTTATTATCAATTAGGATTTAAAATTTTGAAAGTTAAAACGGGAATGAATGTCTCAGAAGACATTGAACGCGTTTTAAAACTTAATGAAATTTATAAAAATAAACTCAGTATTAGAGTGGATGCGAATCAAGGCTACACCTTAAAAGATTTAAAAAATTTTATTGCTGCTACGGAAGTTGCTAATGTGGAACTGATTGAACAACCTTTGTTGGTTGGTAAAGAAGAGATACTTTTAAAATTAGAAACTTCAAGTCGCCAAATTTTATGCGCCGACGAATCGCTCCACGATGCGCAATCAGCGCTGAAATATGCCACGTCTGAGAAAAAACTATTCGGTATCTATAATATTAAACTAATGAAGTGCGGTGGTTTAATCGGTGCTTTAGAAATTGCTAATATTGCTCGAACCGCCAACATCAAATTATTTTGGGGTTGCAACGACGAAAGTATTGTGAGTATTACCGCTGCCTTACACATTGCTTACGCTTGCGAAAATACGCGCTTCATTGATCTCGATGGCAGTTTCGATTTAGCAGAAGATTTAGTTTCAGGTGGATTTGTTTTAGAAAATGGTTTTATGAAAATAAATGGTCAACCAGGTTTTGGATTTCGGAAAATAGTTTAGTTGTTCGTTGTTGAGTATTCACAAACGAACAACTATCAACGAACAACGAAAATTTATTTGTAACTTGTGCGTTAAATTAGATTACCTCCAGCATTTTTATTAATGGTTCAAGATTTAGCCAGACGGCGATTTATAATATTAGGCGTTTTTATTGCAGCCTCCGTAATTTTAATAGGTAGAGCGATGCAACTTCAACTTATAGATTCCAACTACAGATTTAAAGCGGCGGCAATGACTATTGAACGTGCAGTAAGTTTTCCATCGCGCGGTGTAATTTACGACAGAAATAATAATTTAATGGTGTATAATAATCCGATGTACGATATTTTAGCAACGTACAATCAGATTGATTTTTTAAAAGACACTAACAAAATTCAGCGCCTTTGTCGTTTGCTTTCTATTGATACGGCTACCTTTCATACTAATTTAGAAAAAAACTGGAAAAGTGGGCAATTCAATAAAAGTATTCCCTACACTTTCCTTTCGCTCATCACGCCCGAGCAATACGCACGATTCCAAGAATCGCTGCACGAATTTACGGGTTTTTCGGTGCAACTGCGCAACGTGCGAGGTTATCCGCAACACAATGGTGGTTCAGTTTTAGGTTATTTAAGTGAAGTGAACCCAACACAGCTTAAAGATTCATCGGTTTTATACGAAGCGGGGGATTATATCGGCGCATCGGGTATTGAAAAATATTACGAATCCTTTTTGCGTGGTAGTAAAGGCGTGCAGTTTATCATGAAAGATAATATGGGCAGATTGGTCGGACCTTGGAAGGAAGGAAAACTCGACACCGCCGCCATTCAAGGAAAAGATTTAATTTGCACAGTTGACTTAAACTTACAATCACTAGGTGAAAAATTATTGGCAAATAAAATTGGTGCCATCGTAGCCATTGAACCACAAACAGGTGAAATTTTAGCCAGTGTTACAGCACCGACTTTCGATCCGAACAAAATGGTAATCTCTAAAGGAAGAAGTGCCATTATTGCTGCTATGCTCAAAGATTCGCTCAAACCTTTTTTCGATAGAACAGTCACGGCTGAATATCCGCCAGGTTCAATTTTTAAACCCATGATGGGTTTAATTGCGCTCAACATGGGTGTTTGGGATAAAAATAATGGCGTTGCCTGCAACGGCGGATATTTTTACAACGGGAGAAGATTGACTAAATGCCATATACATTCTTATTCTGGCGATTTATCGGAAGGTATTATGAACTCTTGTAACGGCTATTTTTGTACCGTTTATCGCGCTATGATTGATCGTTATAGTTTTAAAGAAGCGCGTCGCGGACTTGATTCGCTCAACGAAGCGATTTATAAATTCGGAATGGGTAAACGTTTAGGTGTTGACTTTCCTGCCGAGCGCGGTGGGAACGTACCGACTTCGCGATACTATAATCGCATTTACACGCGCGATAAATATTGGTATTCGACGAATATTGTTTCGAATGGTATTGGGCAAGGCGAAAATAATTTGACCACTATACAAATGGCAAATTTAGCTGCAACCATAGCTAATCGTGGTTGGTTTTACACGCCGCATCTAATACGCGGCGCTAAATTGCCAGAAGGTGGAACTACGCCACTCCTTAAACGCTATACCGTTAAACATTTTACAGGAGTTGCAGCAGAAAATTTTGATCCCGTCGTACGCGGAATGCGCCTCGTTATTGAAAATGGAACGGGTAGTAACGCCCGAATAAACGGTATACCAGTGTGTGGCAAAACAGGTACAACGCAAAACTCGCATGGTGAAGACTCTTCTGTATTTATTGGTTTTGCGCCACAAGATGATCCTAAAATTGCAATTGCTGTTTATTTAGAAAATGGTGGTTGGGGGAATGATTTTGCTGCGCCGATAACAGGCTTAATGATTGAAAAATTTCTCAGTGGTGTCATTGCACCCAATCGTTCAGCACTTATTGATTTTGTATCTAATTCAAAACTCGCTTATACACCCGATAGAGGATATTATGTCAGTAAAGCCAGTAGATAGTTGACAGTTGTTGGTTTATAGGTGGCTATACCTTGAGATGTGTTATAAGAAATCCTGAAAAAATTATGTTTTTTTGCTTTTTTAATAATAAATGCGCGCTAATGTGTTAAAAGCTAAATGATTCTGAACTTTTTTTATACTATGTTTGGTTAAGTGATATGATAAGTATTATTTTCGTGTTAATTAGTTAAATAACACACCATTAAACTTAAACTGAAAATAATTCTTAGCTAGAGGTTTAAATTTTTCTTATTTAAATTTCATTTCACCCCGTACTTATTTTTTAAATTGCATTACATAACATTCCGCCCGAAATAAAATACCTTTCATGGGTGGTACAAAAATTTCAACTCGATGAGAGAAATTTCTACATCTGGTAATGTTTATCAACGTGTTAATTTGTTTTTAGATAGAGGCATGACACACGAAGATGAAGCACATTTTAAAACTGAATTAAGTCTCAACCCCAACGTCGCTAACGCTTTTGAAAAAGAACAAAATTTTAGAGATTATTTGCGCAGCAGTGTTGAAAAAGTTAAAGCATCGCCTGAAATGATTCAAACTATTCGAGAAAAAATTCGCACCGCATCTGGTCATTGAGCTCAAAAATAAATTAACGAAAATCAAAAAGTCTGTGCAAATGCACAGACTTTTGTATAATATCTCGTTTATTTGTACATCAAAATCTTAATTTACGCTTCACATCTATGAATTTATACGATCAAATAACGCAAGCAACAGAACACATTCAACTATACAGCACACTCGTACCAGAATTTGGAATTATATTAGGTACAGGTTTAGGCGGATTAGTGGACGATTTACTCATCGCCAACGAATTTGATTACGCTGATATTCCACATTTTGCGCGATCAACTGTGCAAAGCCATAAAGGAAAACTCATTCTCGGTTATTTAAATGGTGTGCCCGTTGTCGTTATGTCTGGTAGGTTTCATTATTATGAAGGTTACACGATGGAGCAAGTTACGTTTCCCGTGCGCGTTATGAAATCGCTCGGCATAAAAAAAATTATTATTACAAATGTTTCGGGCGGTTTGAATGCAGATTTTGAAGCGGGCGATATTGTAGTCGTCAATGATCACATTAATTTGACAGGAAATAATCCTTTACGCGGTGAGAACGATGAGCGACTCGGCGTTCGTTTTCTGGATATGTTGGATGCGTACGATTCTAAAATGTTGGATACTGCATTTACTTATGCGCAATCAAAAAATTATCGCGTTCACAAAGGTGTGTATGTTGGTTTGTCGGGTCCTAATTTAGAAACACCGGCTGAATATCGCTTTTTAAATATTATTGGAGCCGACGCTGTCGGTTTGTCATCGGTTCCTGAAGTAATCGTTGCACGACACGCGGCGCTACCTGTTTGTATGTTGAGTTTGATTTCAAATAAATGTTTTCCAATTCACGACATTACAAAGACTTCTCTCGAAGATGTTATAGAAACCGCGCGCCTCGCCGAACCGCGATTGCGAGATATTGTTAAACATTTAGTTGCGATAAAGTGAAAGCTATTTATTGGCACTCATCAAATTTAAAAATTATGAAAATTATTGCAGAATGATTCGTTGCGTTGGTTGCTATAGAACACATTTATATTTTGTGGTTAGAGATGTTCGCATGGGAAACAAAAGGCAAACAAATATTTAAAGGCGTTCTTTCTGAAAATTTATTTAAACCGATAAAAGCTTTAGCAGCCAATCAAGGTTTATACAATGGTTTTTTAGCCGCTGGTCTTATTTGGTCGTTTTTTATAACTGACCCTATTTGGAAAACAAATATTTCCCTCTTTTTCTTAGCGTGTGTTATTGTAGCGGGCATTTATGGCGCATTCACTGCCACTAAAAAAATATTTTTCGTTCAAGCAGTACCTGCAATCCTCGTATTTATTTTAGTACTTATGAGGAATTAGGGATTAGAGGAATTCCAAAAGAAAATTTAGTTTTAAGTTTTCGGTCTGCTGCTATGCGTCCTTTTTCGGACTATTCTGTTGCATAATTATTACGAAATTTTACTCCAAACCCGAGCATTTTTATTCGTAGTTTCTAAAAACTTTTGGATGGGAAAATTTTGCGAGGACGCTAAGTTCGGATCGTTTTCTAAAATTTCTAAAGCCGTAGCGCGCGCTTGATGTAGAATTTCTTGGTCTTTAACCAAATCAGCAATTTTAATATTCGTTTGCCCACTTTGCATTGTGCCTTCTATATCGCCCGGTCCGCGCAAGGCTAAATCAACCTCCGCGATAACAAAACCGTCTGTTGTTTCGCACATCGTTTTTATGCGCTTTCTGCTAACTTCATTAAGTTTATAACTCGACATCAATACACAATAAGATTGATCGCCGCCGCGACCAACCCGACCACGCAATTGGTGCAATTGCGATAAACCAAATCGCTCAGTATGTTCAATGATTATTGCTGTCGCATTCGGTACGTTTACGCCCACTTCAATCACTGTTGTTGCTACCATTATTTGAGCCTGACCAGAAACAAATCGCGCCATCTCGAAGGCTTTATCTTTAGCGTGCATTTTGCCATGCACAATTGCAATTTGATATTCAGGCGGCGCGAAATGTTCGCTCAATGCAGCATGACCTTGCTCTAAGTCAAGCAAATCGAGTTTTTCAGATTCTTCAATGAGTGGATAGACCACATAAACTTGCTGCCCTTTTGAAATTTGATGTCGAATGAATCCAATTACTTTTGCGCGATGATTGTCCGTATAATGCACCGTCTGGATTGGTTTTCTGCCAACGGGTAATTCATCAATGACAGATATGTCGAGATCGCCGTAAATTGTCATTGCTAAAGTTCGGGGTATCGGCGTTGCTGACATTACCAAAACGTGCGGTGGAAACTCGCCCGATTTGCGCCAAAGTTTGCTGCGCTGCTCCACTCCGAATCGGTGTTGCTCATCAATAATAGCGAGACCAAATTTTTGAAACACCACCCAATCTTCAAAAATGGCGTGCGTGCCGACTAAAAGTTTTATTTCACCCGATGCCAATTGCGCTAAAATAGCTTCGCGCTTTTTGCCTTTTACAGAACCACTCAAAAAACCAATACCAATATTTAAGGCTTCGCAATATTTTGAAAGACCGTTGTAATGTTGCTCAGCGAGAATTTCTGTGGGTGCCATTATGCAAGATTGATAACCAGAATCCAAAGCAATCAGAACGGTTAAAAAAGCAACCATCGTTTTTCCCGATCCGACATCACCTTGCAATAAACGATTCATTTGTTTGCCACTGCCGACATCAATCCTAATTTCTTTCACGACGCGTTTTTGTGCATTGGTGAGCGTGAATGGTAAAATGTTTTGATAAAAATTATTGAAATAATCGCCTACTTTATTAAACACCAAACCTTTCAGCGCACCTTGCCGCACCAATTTAAGGCGCAATAATTTTATCTGAAGAAAAAAAAGTTCTTCAAAAACTAATCGCTTTTTGGCTCGCGCGACATCGTTAACATCATTCGGAAAATGTATTTTTTGAAGTGCTTCGAACCGACCGATGAGTCCATGCTTTTCAATAACGTATTTGTTTAAGTTTTCAGGAACATCGAACGATTTTACTTTTTCAAAAAGTGCGCGCATCATCTTGCGTTGACCTTTTGCATCTAAACCTTTTGCTTCAAGTTTTGCCGTTGATGGATAAACGGGATCGAAAGTAGAGGCGCGTTGGGCTTGCGTATCGGGTAAAGAAATTTCCATTTCAGGATGCACAATACTCATTCTATCGCCGAAGCGATTTATTTTTCCAAAAACGACGTATTCAATATCAATGTGCAAAGTTTTTTCTATCGCCTGCGCTTGGTTAAACCACGTGAGCGTAATCACACCGGAACTATCGCGCAATAAAACTTCTAATCTTCTGCCTTTACCTTCGCCTACCATTTCTTTGCGTCGCACAATGCCGCGCAACTGAACAGTGTCGTTATCTTCTGAGATCTCCGAAATTTTCCAAAACCGCGTGCGATCAATATATCGAAACGGATAGTGCGTCAGTAAATCGCCGTAAAAAAAAATATTGAGTTCTTTTTTTAACGTATCCGCTCGTAACGGACCTACGCCTGCCAAATATTCAATCGGTGTTTCTAAAATGTTTGCAGCCATGTATATCTATTCACATGCGTTTGAATTGATCACCCCTAAACTTATAGTAAGTTGAACCATAAATTTTTACTGGGATGCTATATTACTTTTTCTCGTAGCAAAATTAGATTTTCTTTCCCATAGTTTTGTAAAAGGTCAAGCGACTATTACAATTGTTATGTAAACTTATTAATTTCTTTAGAAAATTTAAAATAATACCAAAAAAAGCCGCGTAAATTTACATCTACGCGGCTTTCAATTTTTCAAAAGAAAATTATTTCTCAATGCGCATTTCTTGAATCACAATTTTATCATCAACCGATTTGTAATACACATATACGCGGTAATTACCTGCGGCAGTTGTTAAATCACCAATAGTATAGTGCGAAGCAGAACCTTTAGATGAACCTTGGTGCACAGCATTAAAGCTACGCGGTTTATTGTTTGAAAAGAATTCTTTCAAGGCAACAACAGCAGCATCTTTTTTGAGCATCGTTTGTTTATCCAGCAAAGTCAACTCAATCGTATTGTCAAAATAAGTACCAACGGTAGTTGCATCGCCTTCGCTCAACGCTTTATTCAGAAAAGTTACATTCGGATCAATTCTGTTGAAAAAATTGCCACCAACAAAAGATAAAACTAAAAGCAGCGATTTCATAAATATTCAATTTGAGATTATTAAACTAAAAGCATACCAACTCATTGATTTTTAAAAAACTCTTTGAATCGAAATACAACATAGAGACGTATAGTTAGAGAATGGTGACTTTAATTATTGTTAAATATTTCATAATCTAACTTACGAAAACAAAACGTTTTTAAACGATATTTGCATCTTTATTTTAAAACTTTAACGTTAACGAACATCATGGAACAAAAAATTTGGTTTATTACAGGCATATCCTCGGGTTTTGGAAAATTACTCGCCGAAGAAGTTGTTAAAAGTGGCAACATTGCCGTTGGAACGGTACGCAAACTCGAACAAAAAAAATCACTTCAAACAGCATTGGGAAAAAATAGCGATGTTTATATTTTGGATGTGACCCACGAAAAACAAATTCCCAAAGTGATTGAAAAAGTTATTAAAAAATTTGGCAGAATAGATGTTTTGGTAAATAACGCAGGTTATGGATTGGTTGGTGCGGTGGAAGAAATTTCGAGCGATGAACTTCGCGCAGTTTTAGATACGAATGTTATGGGTGCGTTTAACGTTACGCGGGCTGTTTTACCGTTTATGCGTGCGCAAAAGTCGGGCAGAATTTTTCAACTCTCCTCGATTGCAGGAATGCGTGCAAATGCAGGCTTCGGTGGTTACAACGCATCAAAGTTTGCACTCGAAGGTTTTTCGGAAGCACTTTCGCAAGAAGTTAAACACTTAAACATATTTGTAACGATTGTTGAACCTGGTCCATTCCGTACAGAATTTGCAGGCGGCTCTATTCACATTGCCAAAAATGTGATTGAGGATTACGCACAACACGGCGGAAATATGCGCGCCTACATTGATACTGCCAACGGTAATCAAGTAGGCGATCCATTAAAAGCTGTAAAATTAATCATGCGCGTAGCGGAACATGAAAATCCACCGTTGCGTTTACCGATGGGTGCATTGGCTGTAAATGGAATTCGCGTAAAATTGCAAAGCGTTTTAGATAATGTAACGCTTTGGGAAGCAGAATCGGTGGCGACGAATTTTGATAATTAAACCACACTAAACCTCGTAGGTTTTCAAAACCTACGAGGTTTTATCTAATAAAAAAACAATGAGCAAAGTATTCTTAATGATTTTAGATGGTTGGGGACACGGCAACAAACGCAAAGGCGACGCGATTGCGTTGGCTGAAATTCCGTATATGCAAAAACTATATCGCACATATCCATCGAGTGAACTTGTAACGTATGGCGAAGATGTTGGTTTGCCTGAAGGGCAAATGGGAAATTCGGAAGTAGGACATTTAAATATTGGGGCGGGTAGAGTGGTGTATCAAGAATTAACGCGCATCAATAAAGCCATTCGGGAAAATACTTTAGCTAAAAGTAAAGTTTTTTTGGCGGCTTTCGATTATGCCAAAAAAAATAACAAACCAATTCACTTCGTGGGTTTAGTAAGCGACGGTGGTGTGCATAGTCATATCAATCATTTAAAAGCGTTAGTAAAATTGGCGAGCGATGCAGGTTGTAAAGGTTTCGTTCACGCTTTCACGGATGGCAGAGATTGCGATCCGAAAAGTGGCGTACATTTTTTAACGGATTTACAAAAAAATCTTGCCGATACGTCGTTTCAAATCGCCGATATAATTGGTAGATATTACGCGATGGATAGAGATAAACGTTGGGAGCGCGTAAAATTAGCGTACGATGTTTTGGTGAATGGCGTGGGTGAAAAAATTACGTCTATCAGCGATGCGTTTGAAAAAAACTACGCGGCAGGTGTCACGGATGAGTTTCTAAAACCAATGATTGTAACAGAAGGTGCGACGATAAAAGCGGATGATGTGGTCGTGTTTTTTAATTTCAGAACAGATAGACCGCGCGAATTAACGCAGGTTCTTTCGCAAGTGGATATGCCTGAGTTTGGCATGAAAAAATTACCGTTATATTATGTTACGATGACGCGATACGATGAAACTTACTCGAACGTTTCGGTTTTGTTTGAAAACGATAATTTGACAAAAACAATGGGCGAAGTTGTTTCCGATGCAGGTTTAACGCAAGTGCGCATTGCAGAAACGGAAAAACGTTTAATGGTACCTTCGCCTAAAGTGGCGACCTACGATTTGCAACCTGAAATGTCCGCGTACGGTATTACGGATGCGATTGCAAAAGAAATTACAGATAATGAACCGAATTTCATTTGTCTTAATTTTGCGAATACGGATATGGTCGGTCATACTGGCATTTTAGAAGCAGCCATTAAAGCGGCAGAAACGGTTTCTAAATGTGTCGAAACATTAGTAACGTTAGCGTTGAAACACGAATACGAAATTATAATTATTGCCGATCACGGCAATTCGGATTATATGATAAATGACGACGACACACCGAACACGCAACACTCGCTCAATCCTGTACCAATAATTTATGTTTCAGCATCCGCAAAAACAAAAAAATTAAAACCTGGCAGATTAGCAGACGTCGCACCCACACTTTTACATTTGTTGGGCGTACCTTTACCGAAAGAAATGACAGGTGAAAACCTGATCAGCACTAAGCCTTGAGCTATAAGCTTTTGCTTGCGAAAACTGTTTATTACTCAAAATAATTATAATCCCAGCCTTCAGGCTGGAGTATTGAAAAATCTAAATTGGGCTTTAGCCCCGACTGATCTATGATTTTTAGAAAATCAAATTCATGGCTAAAGCCAAACGCATTAATCGCTATTAACCCCCGCCTAAAAGCTGGGATTAAAGTTGCACGATTTGCCTTTTACGATTTGCTTTTTGCTTTTTGCTTTTTACTTTTTGCTTTTTCGTCTTGTACATCTATCGAAACAAATTCGAGTAGCAAAAAACAAATTTCGTTTTTCGATACGGACGCTTTTTTAAAGCAAGAAGAAATGCGATTGCGCGCAACGCCACATAAAGTGAATGCTAAAATTTCGGTGAATGGAACTGTTGAGGAAAAAGTATTAGACAGTTTAAATTATACAGATGCCTTCGCGCTTTTCTTTCAATCCTCTATCAATAAGACAGCGTGGAAAGAAAAATATATTATTGACAGCGTGGTGGAAAATGGGAGCTTGAAAAAAATAGTTTACACAGCGCGCAACGAAAATTTAAAAACGCGTCGTTTACAAATTGATTTTAACGGTAAAGCATCGCCAGAAAATTTAGTTTTCGATTTTAAAAATACATCCATATTAGGCGACGTGACGCAAAAATTAGAATATAATGCCTTGACAGGTATTAAGATTTTCAATAAACAAGAAATTCTGTTGATACCCAACAGTGAAATGATAATGGAATACCGTTTTTAGTTGTTCGTTGTTAGTTGCTCGGTTAAACTAACAACGAACAACGAACAACGAGCAACTAACAACTAAATTATGAAATTTGCAGTAGTCGTTTTTCCGGGGTCGAATTGTGAGGATGATGCCGTCCATGTTTTGCAAAACGTGATGATGCAGAATGTTGTAAAAGTTTGGCATAAAGA
>ENA-OFCD01000920-OFCD01000920.1-metagenomes-genome-assembly--contig:-NODE-920-length-16873-cov-7.497205_pt1 | contig 16873 bp, 12 predicted proteins | sample MGYA00153392_OFCD01 | MGnify analysis MGYA00153392 | reverse complement strand
GGGCCGGCTTGCCCTTATCCGTTGGGCCTGGCCAGGCCCGAGCCGTACGTCCATCAAACAAGTAGCCGCGACGCGCGTCATGCCGAAGATTCAAAGGCCCTGCCACTTCCGCATGAGCCCTGATGTGACGGTGCCCGGGGGCGCAAGCGAGAAGTGGACGCGTGCTGAGCCCGTCCGGCTTCACTGAGGCGGCGAAGCATGTTCGCGAGGACACCCACCGCGTCGGCCGCGATGCCCGACTCGGTGCGGCTGGGAGTACTGGCATGCTAGATCGCCTGTGCCAACTCGATGGCTGACCTCGCGTACTCCGGCATCTCCAGGGATCGCCCCTCGTCTTCGCAACCCAGAAGTCCGCAGCCGTGACTGGCACAACGGAATTCTCGGTGTGAGATCCCTGCCGGGCGCCGGCACGCGCCGACTACCTGACGTCCGCACATGCCGCAGATCGTGCGCCGGCGCCGCTCGTGTCGCAGCGCGTGGCGGCAGTGGCCAGGAGCCACCGCCAGGAGTCGGCCGTGCGGGACCGCGAGCTGCCGCAGCGGATGCGTGCCCAGACCGATCAGCGGGCGCATCTGGCGGTGTTCGCCGTCGGTGTGGCGGGCGAGCTGGAGCGGGTGCAGCCGCTGGACGACGTGCTGTGCAGCGCGGCGACGGCCGACCCAGGGTCGCTGGGGCAGGGCGCCTGCAGAACGACGTGCAGCAAGCAGCACGCCGCGATGATCACCGTCGTGCGGTGGATCACCACCCGTGGGCCGCTGCGGGGCGGTACGGACGCAGCACGAGCGGCGGACCTGCGGTGGACACTGACCAACCCCGAAGCGCACCACACGCTGCTGGAAGTCCGTGGCTGGACGCGGGAGCAGTACGGGACCTGGCTCCGCCAGACCCCTGAGCACGCGCTCCTGGGCCCGTGATCAAGCAGCCCGCTACCCGAACACAGCGAAGACGCATCGCCACCGCTAGCCGGTTGATGGTGCAAGCATCTGCTTCTGGCCTCTGTCGCGCGGCGAGGCGCGTACCTTTCGCCACGTGCAGGCGCGTCCGACATCCGGGGAGGACCCCGCCCCCGACGTCCTCGCCAGTGGGAGCGAGCGCGAGCCGCGATTCACGCCGGCCGCGCGACGCCGACTGCGACTCGGCATCGTCGTCATCATCGTTTCGGGTGCGGCCGTCGCCGGAGGCGTGAAGGTCCAGGAGCGGCGCGTCGCCGCAGCCGAGACACGTCGGGTGGCTGGCTTGTTCCAGCTGTCCGCCTACGGGCCCTACGGGTTCGGGCTCGAGGCTGACCCGCCTCCGTCCCTGACTGCCGTGCTGGACATGACGATCGCCGTGCGCAACGACGGCCCGGGGGAGGTCACCATGACAGGCGCCAGCGCCGGAGGGTTCGTGCTCCTCGCCCCTGTCCCGATCCCGGCGCGGACGAGCCGCGCACTCGTCCTGCACCAGGAGCTCGACTGCACCGCGGACACGCTGCTGCCGCCACCGCCCCCTCTCAGCGTCGCGACCCCCGACACGCTGAGATGGCCCGGCGAGCTGCAGGTCACGGCCACCACGCCGCAGGACACCCACACGATGACGTTCGCCCGGCCGCCTTACGACAACGAACGCGAAGCCGTCACCTGTGACCGGCTGCGGAGCGGCCAGCTGAACAGGCCTGGGAGACCCGCCACTCCCGATCCCCTCCGATCCGGCTCGTGACGACCGCAGCTCGATCGTCCGGGTAGCCGTCAGCAGGTAGCGGGTACGCGACATCGGTGGCCCTTGGGGACGGGCCGCCCTGGCGACAGGTTGCCACCTCTCGAACGCCCTCCCATGCCGGCGGGCGAGTGCTCCTGGCCGAGCGTCTGTCTACGCACAGGTCCACGTCGTCGAGCGACTCCGTGTGAGTAGTGGGCGTCGACCTGCTGCGCGCTGATCCGTGTCGGCGCCCGCTTGAGCCCGCCAGACACGTCCGTGCGGGCGAGGACGAGTACGTCCTCGGGCATCTCCTTGACGGTCACTTGCGGGATGACCGTTTCGGTCAGGATGACCGGAGAGGACAGACCGATATCGCCAGGCCGGTCGCCTCACCGAGCAGGCGCTCGGCGCGTTCCGCCTCGTACCAAGCGATCGGCAGGCACCAGGTTTCTCAGTACCGTCATTGCAGGGACTCGTCTCCCCGGCCTCGTCCAGTCATTCAGCACCGGGCTGGTGCGTCACCCCAAAGCTCCCCGGCAGCAGCTGGATCAACAGACCCGCAGGGAGCGAGGCCACCGCTCAGTAAAAGCTCAGATCAACTGCCCCGAAGAGGTTGACAGGTTCCGGTGCGGCCCCGGCAAGACCTGCACTTGCGACAGCGTCATCCAAGGCGCCAAGAGCCGACGTTACGCAACCAGCGACGCGATGCGGAACAGATCCGCAGGTAGCGGATGACGCAATCTCCATGTGATGGCGATGGGCCGGTCGCCCTCGTGCGACACGTACTCCGCCGGGCCGAGGCAGGTGAATGCCTGCGGGCCGCCCCATTCGTTCACCTTCGTGGGCCGCGACAGCAACACGACGTGCGAACCAAGCCGACTGTGCTGCCGGTAGCGCTGGCCCACTGGCGAGTTGACCGAGGTCGCGTTCTGCGACTCCCAGTGGAAAAGATCCTGCGACAGCGCGTAGTCGCGGTACATCGTCGTCGGCGAGAAGCCCTGTTCAGTCTTGCGCAGGGTGACGAAGAACGCATCGGTCCGCTCGGCTTCTGACCACACGACACCGGCGACGAAGGAGGACGGCTTGCGCGTCAGCGAAGCCCAGTCCAGCGCCGAGAGCACCTCCTCCCGGCTGTAGCTCGCGTGCGTCTGCATGGTCACCTGCTGCAGCCCCGCCTCCAGCGGCAGCGGCACATGGCTCGCGTTCGCTACACCGAGACCGATCACCGCCTTCAGCTCGGCTGCGACAGCAGGGTGCTCCAGCAAAGCGTCGAAACCCTGCTGGTAGCTGTCGAACCCTCCACCGTTGGGCCACAGCGAGAAGAACAGCATGCGGGCGTAACGCTGCTCTCGGCCTGACAGCGCCTCGACGTCGACGGTGCGGCTGAGCAGCGCGTCGTACGCACCGGCGCGCTCCACGTCATCAACGTGAGCAAGCGACGCCACTCGACGCAAAAGCTTGTCCTCCCCCGGCCCAGCATCGGGCGCGGGCAGCCCAGCCAGCCGACGCAACCCCGTCCATGAGCCGCCACCACGGAAGACGTCCGCAAGCTCCCGCCCGCTCTCGGCCAGCCAGGTCGGCAGGTCCACGTCGCCGTACGACCGGACCTCCGCAACCAGGTCCCTCCGAGACAGCCGGAGTTGCCGTCTGACGTTGTCCAGGACCGTCTGCTGCGCGACGGAATCCAGCACGAGTTCGCAGCCGGAGGGCAGATAGGCAAAGCCGTTTTGCAACTGGCGCTCCAAGCCCGCGCGCGTGGTGCCGGTGAGTGCGCGGTACTTCAGGTCGAACCGGAACTCGCGGCGCTGCTGCCCGATCAGGTCCAGGACGGTCAGGACCGGCTTGTCGTCGGTACGCCGCAGCCCGCGGCCCAGTTGCTGCAGGAAGACGGTGGCGCTCTGCGTAGGCCGCAGCAACAACAGGGTGTCGACGTCGGGCAGGTCGAGGCCCTCGTTGAACAGGTCGACGGCGAACAACACGTTGACCCGGCGCTCGCGCAGCGCAAGCAGCGCCTCTCGGCGTTCCCCGAGGGGCGTGTCCCCCGACACGGCTAGCGCTGGGACTCCTGCAAGCCGGAACCGCTCCGCCATGAATTGTGCATGGCCGACCGAGACACAGAACCCCAGCGCTCGCATCCGACGTACATCGAGCACCTTGTCCCGGAGCTGCTTCAGCACGATGCGCACGCGGGCGTCATCGGCGGTGAAGACGCGCTCCAGCTGAGCGATGTCGTAGTCACCTTGGCGCCACTCGAGCTGCGAGAGATCAGTGGGATCTGCTACCCCGAAGTAGTGGAAGGGGCTCAGGAGGTCTGCCTCCAGCGCATCCCACAAGCGCAACTCTGCGGCGGTCCGGCCATCGAAGAAGCTCCGGACGTCGAGACCATCGGCGCGCTCCGGGGTCGCGGTCAGCCCCAACAGCTCAACCGGATGTACGTGTCCAAGCAGGCGTCGGTAGGTGGCTGCTTCGGCGTGATGGAACTCATCGACAACCACGACCTCGAAGTGCTCCGGCGTGAGATCGGCGAGCACCGAGGCCGAGAGGCTCTGGATGCTTGCGAAGACATATCGCCAGCGTGCAGGCCGTTGGCCACCGACGTACAACTCACCGAAAGACGCGTCCGCCAGGACCTCGCGATAGGTCCGGAGCGACTGCTCCAAGATCTCTCGGCGGTGAGCGACGAACAGCAGCGACGGCTCACGCCCCTCGGTCCGCAACCGCTTGTAGTCCAGCGCCGCCACCACGGTCTTGCCCGTGCCGGTGGCCGCCACCACGAGGTTGCGGTGATGATCGTGGACCTCGCGTTCGACCTCGAGCCGGTCGAGAATCTCCTGCTGGTGCGGGTAGGGCCGCACGTCCAGCCCCGAGACGCCAAACGTCGTTCGATCACGATCCCTGCTGCCACCAGCGATGGCGAGAACCTCGTCGAGCCGGTCGCCGTCGGTGTCCGGGTTATAGGTGACAAAGCCCGGGTCGAGCCAGTACGTCTCGAAGGTCCCGGCGAACTTGGCCAGCAGCTCCGGAGTGTGGCTGCCAGCCAACTTCACGTTCCATTCGAGCCCGTCCAGCAGCGCCGCACGACTCAGGTTGGAACTCCCGACGTACGCGGTGTCAAAGCCGCTGTTGCGCCGAAACATCCACGCCTTGGCGTGCAGCCGCGTCGACTGAGTCTCGTAATTGACCTTGACCTCAGCCCCGAAGTCGCGCACCAGCCGGTCGACCGCCGTGCGGTCGGTCGCTCCCATGTAGGTCGTGGTCAGTACGCGCAGCGGCGCGCCGCGCTCACGGAGCTCGACGAGCTCGGCCTCCAGCACCCGCAGCCCGTACCACTTGACGAAGGCGCAAAGGAGGTCGACGCGGTCCGCGGTGGCAAGCTCAGCGCGGAGCTCGGAACCCAACTTGGGATCGTCGTTGGAGTTGGTCAGCAGGGCCGGCCTCGAAAGTGGCACCTGCGGCCGGATCTGAAGGAGGCGCCAGACGCCCGGCGCCTCTCGCTCTGCGACGGCGAGCAGGTGCTCGGGACCCGGCGTGATGGCATCCGCCTGACTGATCGCCGCCAACAGCCGGTTTGCCTCACCCACACGGGCCGCGGGAGGCATCGCGCTCAGGTGGTGACCTATAAGCCGACCGAGATGCTGAGCCAAGGCATCAGCCGATTCCGCGTCCTCGATGGGCATGCGGACGATCCGTGCATCGTGTAGGCGAGCCAGAAGCCCTTCAGTGAGCAACTGGTCGTAGGCACCGGTGGGTGGCAGTGGAGTCACGAAGGGCAGTCTGCCTCCGGGTGGTGCGGTGCAGCGGAGCATGGACCGGGTCCGGCCCGGCCCGCCCGGAGGCTGACCGGGCCGGAGCCCCATCCACGCGCCGGTCAGGTCGCGACGACGTCCTTGGCCGCCAACCGGGCGGCGTCGGCGACCTTGTCGTCGGGCTGCTCCTGCGAGTCCCGTTCGGCGGCGACCCGCCGCACGTAGTGGCTGATCTCGTTCTGCACCTGGTCCTCGTCCCAGCCGAGGACCCCGCCCATGAGCCGGGCCGCCGCCTCGGCCGCGGCCAGCCCACGATCCCAGGTCTCGATCGACAGCCGGGTGCGCCGGGCGAGCACGTCGTCAAGGTGCCGGGCCCCCTCGTGCGATGCCGCGTACACGACCTCGACGCGCAGGTAGTCCTCACTGCCCTCGAGCTGCTCGCCGAGGCTCGGGTCTGCCGCCACGAGCTCGAGCAGGTCGTGGATGAGCGAGCCCTGCCTGTGCAGCAGGTGCTCGATGCGTGCGACGTGCAGCCCGGAGTCCGCGGCCAGCTGGTGCCGCTGGTTCCACAGTGCGTGGTAGCCCTCAGCGCCGACCAGCGGCACTTCTTCGGTGACGGACTCGGGCACCCGCCCGTCCAGGGCCCGGCTGGCCTCGTCGACGGCGTCTTTGGCCATCACCCGGTACGTCGTGTACTTGCCGCCGGCGACGACGACCAGCCCCGGCGCGGGGTGCGCCACGACGTGCTCCCGGGAGAGCTTGCTCGTCGCGTCGGACTCGCCGGAAAGCAGCGGCCGCAGTCCCGCGTACACGCCCTCGACGTCGGCGTGGGTCAGTGGCGTGCGCAGCACCGAGTTGACCTGCGCCAGGACGTACTCGATGTCCTTGGCCGTCGCCGCGGGGTGCGCCTTGTCCAGCGACCACGGGGTGTCCGTGGTCCCTACTATCCAGTGCCGGCCCCACGGGATGACGAACAGCACGCTCTTGTCGGTGCGCAGGATGAGGCCGGTCGAGGAGGCGATCCGGTCCCGCGGCACCACCAGGTGCACGCCCTTGCTGGCCTGCACCTTGATCTGGCCGCGGCTGCCGACCATGTCCTGCGTCTCGTCGGTCCAGACGCCGGTCGCGTTGATGACCTGCTTGGCCAGGACGTCGAACTCCCGGCCGGTCTCGAGGTCGCGCAGCCGGGCGCCGGTGATGCGCTCGCCCTGTCGCAGGAACGCCACGACCTTGGTCCGGTTGGCGCAGATCGCACCGTACGAGGCCGCGGTCCGGGCGATCATCATGACGTGCCGGGCGTCGTCGACCTGGCCGTCGTAGTACTTGATGGCGCCGGTCAGCGCGTCCGGCTTGAGGCAGGGCGCCTCGCGCAGGGCCTTGCGCTTGGTCATGTGCCTGTGCACCGGCATGCCGGCGACCTTGCCGGCACCGACCATCCCCATCACGTCGTACAGGGCGATACCGGCCCCGACGTAGGGCCGCTCCCACGCCCGGTGCTTCAACGGGTAGAGGAAGCTGACCGGCCGGGCAAGGTGCGGGGCGAGCCGCTGCAGGTGCAGGCCGCGTTCCTTGAGCGCCTCCTTCACCAGGGCGAAGTCGAGCATCTCGAGGTAGCGCAGGCCGCCGTGCAGGAGCTTGCTCGAGCGGCTCGACGTCCCGCTCGCCCAGTCCCGGGCCTCGACCAGGCCGGTGCGCAGGCCGCGGGTCACGGCGTCGAGAGCGCACCCCGTCCCGACGACCCCACCGCCGATGACGAGCACGTCGAGCTCTCCGGTGGCCAGCTCTTCGAGGGCGCGGTCACGGGACTGCGGTGACAGCGCGCTGCTCGGCTGGGCAGGTCGTGCGGGGAACGTCTGCGTCATTGCACATCAACCCAATCGAGCGTTCGCGTGACTGCCTTCTGCCACCCTGCGTAACCCATCGCGCGCTGCTCGTCATTCCACTCCGGGGTCCACCGCTGGTCCTCGTTCCAGTTCTCCCGGAGCTCGTCGGTGTCCTTCCAGAAGCCCACCGCGAGACCGGCAGCGTACGCCGCACCCAGCGCCGTCGTTTCGGCCACGACCGGCCGGCTGACCGGGACGCCGAGGATGTCGGCCTGCATCTGCATGCACAGCGAGTTGGCCGTGACGCCACCGTCGACCTTGAGCACGTCCAGGGTGACGCCCGAGTCCTTGGCCATGGCCTCGACCACGTCGCGGCTCTGATAGCAGATCGCCTCCAGGGTCGCCCGCGCCAGGTGGGCGTTGGTGTTGAACCGGGACAGGCCGACGATCGCGCCCCGGGCGTCCGAGCGCCAGTACGGCGCGAACAGGCCGGAGAAGGCGGGCACGAAGTAGATGCCGCCGTTGTCGGGCACCTGGCGGGCCAGCGACTCGCTCTGCGACGCGCCGCTGATGATGCCGAGCTGGTCGCGCAGCCACTGGACCGCCGAGCCCGTCACGGCGATCGAGCCCTCGAGCGCGTAGACCGGCTTGCTCCCGGCGAACTGGTAGCAGACGGTGGTGAGCAAGCCGGCCTTGGAGCGGACCAGCTCCTCGCCGGTGTTGAGCAGCATGAAGTTGCCGGTGCCGTAGGTATTCTTGGCCTCGCCGACAGCGAAGCAGACCTGCCCGACAGTGGCCGCCTGCTGGTCGCCGAGCACGCCGGTCAAAGCCACCTCGCGGTCCTGGAAGCGCACGCGGCCGAAGCCTTCCGGGTCGCTGGACGGCACGATCCGCGGCAGCATCGAGCGCGGGATGTCGAAGAAGCTCAGCAGCTCGTCGTCCCACTCGAGGGTCTCGAGGTCCATGAGCATGGTCCGGCTGGCGTTGGTCGGGTCGGTGACGTGCAGCCCGCCGTCGATGCCGCCGGTGAGGTTCCAGGTCACCCAGCTGTCGGTGTTGCCGAAGATGGCGTCACCGCGCTCGGCGGCGGCGCGCACCCCGTCGACGTTCTCCAGGATCCACTGCACCTTGCCCGCGGAGAAGTACGTCGCGGGAGGCAGGCCGGCCTTCTGGCGGATGACGTCGCCCTTACCCTCGCGCTCCAGGGCGGAGGCGATGCGGTCCGTGCGGGTGTCCTGCCAGACGATCGCGTTGTAGTACGGCCGGCCGGTCTTGCGGTCCCAGACGACGGTCGTCTCGCGCTGGTTGGTGATGCCGACGGCTGCCAGGTCGGTCAGCAACAGCCCCTTTGCGTTCATCGCCGAGCGCATCACGGCGACGGTGCGCTCCCAGATCTCGACCGGGTTGTGCTCCACCCAGCCGGCCTGCGGGAGGATCTGCTCGTGCTCGAGCTGGTACTTGCCCTGCTCGTTGCCCGCGTGGTCGAAGATCATGAAGCGGGTGCTGGTGGTGCCCTGGTCGACGGCGCCGATGAAGTCAGCCACGGGTCTCGCTCCTCAGCTCGGTGGAGGCGCCGGCCGGAAGGCCCTGCGCATGGTCGTGCACGTGGTGATGGGCATCGGGGTCGGTCGTCTCGCGGCCGGGCTCCTGTCCGGCGTCGTCGACCGGCAGATTCCGGCCGATCAGGACTTCGTACAGGCCCGCGCCGAGCGGACCACCGATCAGCGGGCCGATAATCGGAACCCAGAAGTACAGCGAGCCCGTCTGGTCGCGCCAGGCTCCTCCGTAGCCGGTGAAGAAGCTGGCGAGTCGGGGCCCGAAGTCGCGGGCCGGGTTGATGGCGTAGCCGGCGTCGGTGCCCCAGGCGAAGCCGATGGCGACGACGATGAGCCCGACGATCAACGGGCCGAGATTCGAGGCCGGCGCGGAGCTGCGGGCGTCGGTGACGGCCAGGATGCAGAACAGCAGGATTGCAGTGCCGATGACCTGGTCACGCAGAGCGCCGCCGGTGCCGACCGGCAGTGAGCCGTTGCCGGGCAGCGTGGAGAAGATCCCCTGCGACTTGACCGTGTGGCCGGGGTCGAACTTGGCGATGACCTCCGTGTAGTTCCAGCGCACCAGGAGCGCGGCCACAAAGGCGCCAAGCGTCTGCGCCAGCGCGTATGGCGCCACCTTGCTCCAGGAGAATCCCCGGAACAGCGCCAGCGTCACGGTCACGGCGGGGTTGAGGTGCGCCCCGCTGATCCTGGCCGAGACGTAGACGCCGAAGGTCACGCCCAGGCCCCAGGCCCAGGCGATGCTGTCGTGGTTACCGATGCCGCCGGCGACCACCTGGGCCACGACGGCGACCCCAAACAGGATGAGGATCAGAGTTCCCGCGAACTCCGCGGCCAGCTCACCCGCCAGGGTTCGAGGCTTGAAGCGTTCCGTCACGTCGACTCCACTCTGTCCGCCGGCCGCCGCGTTGCTGCCGCGTTGCCCAAGGTAAGAGTGAGACAGATCACCGTCAACGGGCCCAGGGTCGACGTTGTCGATCGATATCGGCATGTCTCAGGCAGACCCTCGGACCGGCCGCTCGCCCACGCGATCGCCATGTGGGCTCTGGCGACGGCGAAGCGCCTGCACGAGACCGTCGAGGCGATCGTCGCGATCCGCAGCCACGTGGCTCGCGGCGGCGACCTGTCCGGCGGCATGGTCTTTGATGCAGTCCGCGTCCGGCTGATCGAGCTCCACGAGGTGACGCATCAACGAGAGTCGATGTTCGAGGAAGCGGCGCGTTGTGGCGTGCTCGATGCGTACTGCCAGATGCCCGAGCGGCCGGCGACTCTGATCAACGGCACCCGTGGCCGCGGTGCCGTTCCCGGCGCTGCCTCCGGTCAGGTCCGCGCACCCTGTGGCAAGGTCTCACCCGCGGTAGGGAACTCCTCGTTAACGGCGAGGTCGGCCCGGACGAAGGCGGACCACCCAGCGGGTACGGCGAGGGGGCCTGGATGAACGTGTGGCGCACCAAGACGATCGAGCAGTCGATCCGGGACACCGAAGAGCCGGACCATCAACTACGCAAACGGCTGGGCGCGCTGGACCTGACCGTGTTCGGCGTCGGAGTCGTGATCGGCACCGGGATCTTCGTGCTGACCGGCAAGGCCGCGGGAGTCCAGGCAGGGCCGGCGGTCGCCTTGTCGTTCGTCTTCGCCGGCATCGCCTGCGCGCTCGCCGCGCTGTGCTACGCCGAGTTCGCCAGCACGGTCCCGGTGGCCGGCTCGGCCTACACCTTCTCCTACGCCAGCCTCGGCGAGCTGGTGGCCTGGATCATCGGCTGGGACCTCATCCTCGAGCTCGCGCTCGGGGCCAGCACGGTCGCCGTTGGCTGGTCGACATACTTCGCTGACGTGATGAAGCAGGCCGGGATCACCATCCCCGCCTATGCCTACGGCTCCGGGCACAACCTCGTCGCAGCCGCGATCGTCCTCATCCTCACGGGCGTGATCTGCCTGGGGATCAAGGTCTCCTCCCGGGTGAACCTGGTGATGGTGACGATCAAGATCGCGGTGGTGCTCTTCGTGATCGTGGCTGGCCTGTTCTACATCAAGACGGCCAACTACTCCCCGTTCATCCCGCCGGCCGGGTCCCCGCCCGCCGCGGGGGCCACGAGCGTGCCGTCGCTGCTGCAGGATCTCGGCTTCGCTCCTGGATCGTTCGGCATCACTGGCATCTTCACCGGTGCGGCACTGGTGTTCTTTGCGTTCATCGGCTTCGACATCGTCGCCACGGCGGCCGAGGAGACCAGGGAGCCGCAGCGGGACATGCCGATCGGCATCCTTGGCTCCCTGGCGATCTGCACGACGCTGTACGTCGCCGTGTCGCTGGTGGTGACCGGCATGGTCAAGTACACCGACATCAAGGTCGACGCTCCGCTGGCGGCGGCGTTCCGCTCGGTGGGAAAGCCCGGCTTCGCCACGATGATCTCGCTCGGTGCCCTGGTCGGCCTCACCACCGTGATGATGATCCTGATGCTGGGTCAGAGCCGGGTCTTCTTCGCCATGAGCCGAGACCGGCTGCTGCCGCCGATGTTCTCCAAAGTGAACGAGCGCACCGGCACGCCCGTGCGCACCACCGTCACGACGGGAGTCGTCGTGGCGGTGATCTCCACCTTCGTGCCCCTGTCCGAGCTCGCCGAGCTGGTCAACATCGGCACCTTGTTTGCGTTCATACTGGTGGCCGTCGGCGTCCTGGTGCTGCGGCGCCGGCGGCCTGACCTCACGCGGGCATTTCGCTGCCCCGGCGTCCCCGTCGTTCCCGTTCTGGCGATTCTGACCTCCTCCTACCTGATGCTGAACCTGCCGGCCGCCACGTGGATCCGCTTCTTCGTCTGGATGATCATCGGGTTCGCCGTCTACTTCCTGTACGGCGCGCGGCGCAGCCGGCTGACCACCGACCCGAATTACTCGCGCGAGGCAGACGCCGTCGCCCGCGACGCGCGCACCGCCTGACCGTCGGGCTGCCACCCGTCGGCGGCCAGGTCAAGGCCACCCGCGGGGGACGTCACGCCGGCTGAAGCCGGAAGTACCAACCCTGCACCGTCACCCGTGCCCACGCCCCTGGCGGCGCGGACGGTCAGTCGTCGGCCGGGAGTCCTGCCATGCGGTCACCGGACCAGTCGGGTGGTCCCGCCCCGGATCTGGTGTGCGGACCACGACGGTTGCAGGCGCAAGCAGGCTGGCACGTCCGAGTACGTCCAGTCGGCCCGCGCGGTCACCCATCAAGCAGGGCCGCCGCCGCAGGGTCGGCGAGCAGCGGCTCGGGCAGGTCTGCCAGCGCGACGCGCATCGCCTCGGGGCCGCCGAACTGGAAGCCCAGCTGGGTGGCGTAGCAGGCGCAGGCGTCGGCCCGCCGCGCCCGGTCCTGCGGCAGCTCGCGGCTCACGAGACCCGCGGGCAGGTGCGGGCCGGGCCGGGCCGCCGGGTCGCGGAGCACGTAGGGGCTGTCGCGCCACCAGGCCGTCGGCCGGGCCAGGCCCGCGACGGCCCGCTGTACCTGCAGGTGGTCGACGTGGCCGCCGAGACCCTGCGGGGCGAGCCACAGGTCCGCGGCCAGGTCGGCGAGCAGCGCGCTCACCTCGCGCCACGCCTCATCGTCCGGGTGCACGCCCGCGAACAGCTCCGGCGCGCTGTCGTAGCCGCGGTGCGGCGCCTCCGGCAGGTCCAGGTGCACCGGCCGCGCGCCGAGCAGGGCGATCGCGGCGCAGTCCTCCTGGCGGCGAAGGGCGAGGTAGTCCACGTCCGGCCCGAGTCCCTTGTCGGTCTGGCAGGCGAGCGCGAAGCCGGTGGGGGCCTGCACGCTGCGCGTGAAGCAGGTGACGACCACCACCTCGTGGCCGCCGTCCGCGAGACGGGCAAGCGTCCCGCCGACCGAGAAGGTCGCGTCATCGAGGTGCGGGCTGATCGCGAGAACTCTCACCGACCGACCTTCACAACAGGTGCGCCGCCGCCCGGAACCGGCACGACGGATCGACTCCGGAGGGCGCCTCCCACGCCAGGTCGGGCGACGTCCCCCGCAGCTCGGCATACACCGCGTCCACCGAGCGCGCGAGCACCGGCCAGGAGTAGCGCGTACGGACCTCGGCCAGCGCCGTCGTCGCCAGGCGAGAACGCAAGGAAAAGTCCGACAGCGCCTGCTCGAGCAGCAGCCGCAGCCCCGGTACGTCGCCCGGCTCGTGCAGCAGCCCGTTGACGTCATGGGTGAGGCAGTCGATGACCCCGACGCTGCGGGTGCTGATGACGGGCAGCCCGCTCGCCATCGCCTCGAGGATGGTGTTGCTGAAGCCCTCGCTGTACGTCGGGCTGACGAACACATCCGCGTTGCGGTAGACCGCGGGGGCGTCGTCCGGTGCGACGTACCCGAGGAAGGTCGTCCGGCCGTCGGCCCGCTCGCGCGCCTCGGCGAGGTCGGGGCCGATGCCGGACACGACCAGCCGCACCCCGTCGGGCAGCGCCTGCAGCAGGTCCAGCACGCCCTTGCGCCGGTCGACGCGGCCGTGGAACAGCAGCACCGGCGGATCGGCGAGGGCGCCCAGCGGCCGGTCCCCCGGCGTGAAGTGCTCGACGTCGGTCGCGCCCGGCACGACGGTGAAGCGGCCCGGATCGGTTCCCAGGTGGCCGACCACCTCGTCGCGGAAGCTGTCGCTGCCGATCAGGACGGCGCCGGCATGGTCAAGGACCGTACGCATCGCATCGCGGTGGGTCGTGCAGCACGTACCCACCCAGTGACCATCGCCACCCTGGATGCTCACCACGGTCGGCAGGCCCGTCGTCCGGGCCGCGAGCAGCACGGCGAGCCCCGGCGGGTAGCCGTACTGCGCGTGCAGCACGTCGAACGGCTCCTGCTCGTGCAGCCCCACGATGGTGGCGACCAACTCGTCCACGTCGCCCTCGAAGTCGGCGGGGACCACCGCCTCCCCGCGGCTCGGCACGCCCACGGCGCGGACCCCTGCGGGCACGCGCTCGGGCGGCGGCGGGCCACCGCCGTACACGCGGGTGCCCAGCTCGTCGTCCCGGTACTGGCCGATGAGCACCACCTCATGGCCGAGCGCCACGAGCTCGCGCAACAGGTTCTCGGCGTACACGCTCATCCCGCTGACCGCCGGCCAGTAGCGGCGGCTGACGAAGCAGATCCTCATCCGGCCGCAGCCAGCAGCGTGCGCATGGAGCGCGGCACCATCTCGTGGGCGCGGTGGCTGTCGCGCGAGAGCTCCAGCGAGACCAGCCCGTCGTAGGCGACGTCCACCAGCGCCTCGAGCACCGCGGGCAGGTCCACGTCGCCCTCGTCGAGCGGCAGGTGGTCGTGCACCCCGCGGCGCATGCCCTCGATGGCGACGGCGCCGAGGTGCGGCGCGAAGGCGCGTACCGCGTCCTGCGGCAGATGCCCGCCGCTCACGACGCAGTGGCCCGTGTCGAGGGCCAGCGCGATCTGCGGCACCAGTGCGTGCAGCCGGGCCCAGTCGTCGACGTCCTCGACGAGCATCCCCGGCTCAGGCTCCACGGCGATGGCGTACGGCGCCTGCCCGTGACTGTCGACCAGTGCGCGCATCCCGTCGGTGACCCAGCCCCATGCCTGCTCGCGGTCGACGCCGGTACGGGGAACGCCCGCCCACAGGCTCACGGCCTCGGCCCGGAGCACATCGGCCAGGTCGCAGGCCCGCCGCAGGTACTCCAGCCGGCGCGCCCGCCCCTGCGGATCGGCCGTGACCAGCGTCGGCTCGTGCTTGGCGCGGGGGTCGAGCAGGTAGCGCGCCCCGGTCTCCACGACGACCTCGAGACGCAGCGCGTCGCACCGCCCGCGCAGCCGCTCAGCCTGGGCCATGGCGTCGGGCGCGAACGGATCGAGGTGGTGCACGTCGAGCGTCAGGGCGATGCCGTGGTAACCGGAGTCGGCCACCAGGGACAGCGCGTCGTCGAGGCGGTGGTGCGCCAGGCCGTTGGTGTTGTACGCGTAACGCAGCCGCGTGTCGGCGCTCATGCGGCGGTCACGGCAACAGAGGCCGGCAGGTCGCGCCGCGCGGCCTGGGCGCTCTCCGGCTCGAGACCGGTGGCCGCTGTTCCGGGCGCCTGCACAGATGTCATCGGGACAGCACCTGGGCCGCGACGTGCCGGCCGGGCTCCCGGTAGAGCGGGTACAGCGGGCCAACACGGCGCCGGGCGCCCTCCCGGTCGAACCACGCCGGTCCGCCCAGCCGCTCCTGCGCCTGCGCGGTGAGGTGCACCTCGGCCCAGCCACCGGGGTCGGCCCCAATCGCGGTCAGCCCTTCGTCACGATCGAGCAGCCGGCGCACGCCGCGCTCCCCGAGCCGCGCGTACGACATCGTCTCGCACTCCATCTCGCTGACCAGGACCTTGGCCGCGACGGCCTCGCCCTCGGACGGGTGCACCTGGACCAGGACGTCATGCCCGGCGTCCTGCATGCGGCCGACAACGGTGTCGTACAGGTCGCCGCCGCCCCAGGTCGGCAGATCGTCCAGTGCGACCGTGGTGCGCCGCGAGAACACGCTGCCCTGCAGCAGCTTCACCAGCGCGCCCACCCCGGCGCGCGACCAGGTCAGCATGGCTTGCAGCGCCCGGTCCTCCTCGACGAGCCGCTCCGGCGGGTGCCCGTCCAGCCAGCCGTCGAGGTAGCCGGCCGGCGTCGCCGCCCGGACCAGGTCCAGCGGGCCGTGCATGAACGCCTTGCGGGCGCGGGCGGACGCGAACTCGTGCAGCGCCTTGCGTACGGCGACCTCCCGGTCCGGGTGCGCTGCCTCCCCGCAGGCCGTCGCCATGATGGGAACGGTCTCGCTGCCGGAGCAGCCCACCGCGTACACGCCCGCGACCCCGAACTCGGTGCTCGCGAGCTTGACCACGACGTCGATGCCGGCGCTGCGCAGCTGGGCCAGCAGGGCGAGCGAGTCCTCGTCACGCAAGCCCTCGAGGTCAATAACGGTGCCCCGGTCCATGGCCCGGAACGCGGTGGCGTTGCCGTCGCGCTGCAGCACCTCGAGCAGGGCGTGGGCGACCGCGGCCCGGATGTCGAACGCGGCGCCCTGGCCGTTGGTGATGACCGTCGTGAGCCAGCCGTCCGGCGGCGGTGGGCCGGGCAGGTCCTGCATCGCGCCGGCCACCAGCTCGGCCGGAACCAGCACCTCCTCGTCGTCGCGCAGCCGGGTCATCGGCAGCCACTGCAACGGCCGGTCGTCGTCGTAAGCGCTGCCCGCCTCCAGGCAGAGGGTGCGCGGGTCCTGCACGCGGTCCGCGCCCTCCTGGGCGACGAGCTTGGCGTACGACGCCTCCACGCGCTCGGCAGTTGCGTTGGACCGCCCCGAGAGCGCCATCTCGGCCATCTCGCCGAGGGCGCCCGTACGTGCCTGCTCGCGGTCGGCGCCGTAGCCCAGGCCGCTGCCACCCGCGTGCCTGGGCGAGGTCGACAGCGCCGCGCTGTGCAGCGGTACGTCGAGCACGTCGAGGCCGAGGATCGGGAACTCCACGACGTCCGGCGGGAACGACGCGAGGTAGCGCTCCGAGGGGCTCGCCGGGGTCACAGCTCCTCCAGAAGGACCGGGGCGGCGTCCGGCGGCCCGGACAGCAGCCGATCGACCAGGTGCACCACATGGTCGGTCGTGACGCCGGGCACCCCCTCGAAGGGCGTGAACACCGCGCCGAACTCGAGCTTGGCGATGACGTCGCGGTACTCGCGCAGCTCCCCGTGCGACAGCGGGATCTGCGCGTGGAACGCCTTGTGTGCCGAGAGCGCGAACGGGCTGCCGTCGCCCGCCAGCTCGACCTTGAGCGAGTCACCGCAGAACAGCACACCGCGACGCTCGTCATGCAGGACGCTGTGGCCGTCGAAGTGGCCACCGGTGCGGTGCAACACCAGCCCCGGGCCGAGCTGGAGCACGTCGTCGGCGGGCCACGTGACGCGAAAAGCCTTGGTCCACAGCAGGTCTTTCACCCCGACGCAGACGACGCGCGGCTCGAGCTCCTGCTGCACCTTCCACAGCGCGCCGTAGCCATGCACGTGGCTGGCGGCCAACACGTCGAGCCCGCTGCGGCGCAGCTCCTCGATCGCCTCGATCGAGTACCAGGGGGCGCACTCGAAGCC
>ENA-OFCD01000919-OFCD01000919.1-metagenomes-genome-assembly--contig:-NODE-919-length-16874-cov-4.730840_pt1 | contig 16874 bp, 11 predicted proteins | sample MGYA00153392_OFCD01 | MGnify analysis MGYA00153392 | reverse complement strand
GTCAGGCCGCGCCGAACAGACAGCATTGTTGCTCCCATCGGTAGGGAAGACGCGGAGTCCTGACGAGAGGCGTTGCGCTCAAGGTTTTCGGCTGCAATCCGCCCAGGATTGACTTGACGATGCTCGGGGCAAGATAACTCACGCGTGTGAGCGCGATCGCATAATCGCGTCCATAACCGAGTTCGGCCGCTCCCTGGTCGAGCGAGCCACTTTCCAGGATGGCCTTGCGCACCGCGAACGCGCGCGCCAGCAGCTTGACCAGGTTCGCATCGGCTGGGGTTGCGCTTCCTTCGGTCTCGAGCAGCATCTTGGCCTGCTTGCCGACGCGGATGAGAGCTGGCGGAAGAGCGAGACTAACCTTCAGGCCATCCTCCTCAGCGAGGAGCGCGTCGATCGCGGAGTAGAGGCACGAGAGGTCTGCCGAACCATCCGTACGTGATGGCGTACCGACGGCAATCACGATGAACTCGGCGGATCCTGCCGCTTCGGCGAGCGATTCGACGAACGTCAACCGGCCGGAGGCGAGGTGCGTTTGCAATGCTGCGGAGATGCCCTCTTCGTGATAAGGCGTGATGCCGTTCTGCAGACCGCGTACACGTTCGCGGATGATATCGTAGCCGACAACGTCATGGCCGAATTCGGCGAGCCCGATCGCGCTCGCCATTCCGACGTATCAAGTCCCGATTATGCAGAAGCGGCATGGTTCGACGCTCACGTTGGGAGCTGTGCGTTGCGACATGTTAGTGAGCGCCTTTCATACCGATGCCCGATGTAAAAGTATTGCCGAGTATCGGAGGATCGAGGACCGTTGCTACGGGACGGTGGAGGGGCACGGTGGAGCGAACCTCTGCCGACCACGAGCAAGTGAGCCCGGCGGTCACGAAACTGCGCAGGCGATGCCACCGTACCGGACGACGACGGACCCCCCATCCTCGAGTACGATCGCGGCGCGGGCGATTCCGATAGGCGAACGATGTAGGTGCGGCTATGGATGTGACGTCGCTGCTCATCAGACTCGGGATCGGCTCGGAGTTGCAATCCCGAGGTCGTGGAACAACGGCGTCGGCATGGGGCCGCCACCAGCGCCGCAAACATTGCGGTCGGCGTCGGGAACCTACCTCGCGAGCGAATTACGAACGATCGGCGCGTTTTCCGGCAAAGATGGTCGACGTTCGACCGGGGTCATCCGCCACGTTTGAAAGTTCATATCTGTACCAATCGGAATTAACGAAAGGTTCGAAAGCGTCAGTAACGCGCACGCCAAAGACAACGAGAAGAAATTTTTCGGGTAACGACGAAAAATGTGTAGGAGCAAATTCTCGCCGGTAGGTTACAGAGCTTCGATTTTGCCCTCAATCTGATGCTGAGCTTGTCCGAAGAACCATCGCTGCACGGTCGCGCCAGCTGGGTCTGAGGAAAACCAAGATCACAACGACGCGCGCGATAATCGGCATTTGCTGCTCAATACGGCTATGAACAACACCCTGACGATTGATGATCGAGATTCACAATTACGCTCCGTATAAACCTCGAAGACGACCTAAGACGATCACAAATGGAGCTCATTTAAATGATGCGAGTCGTGTTCAATGGAGACGTATTACTTAATAGGTGTCTAAACTTCTTAGTCGGCCTATCCGTCGTGTAAAGACATCTTGGCCGTTTGTCGGGGCAATATGAAGTCGTGAGGCCTTCGGTCGCATCAATCCCCTATCCAGGGTGTAGGCGCCGTTAGCATACATCTGTAAGATCGCATCATGGAGACAACCGATCTTCGCGATTTCTGCGCTCACGCCGTTGCCGCCGATCCGTTCCATGCAATCGCGATCACCGATCGTGACTTTACGGATGCGCAAGAAGATACAGTGGACGTGGAGCTTCTGGTTCTGTGCGCGACGGCTTCGTTTGTCGAGCGTCGAAAACGTTCGCGGCGCCCGCTCGTGTACCGCCATCGCCGGGCGGTATCTTTTTTACAGCGCATTCGCGACGTTTTATTGGCAAGCATCGCCTTGATTGCGATCATCCCGATTCTCGTCGTAGCGGCTTTTGCAATATGGTGCGAGGACCGTGGCCCGATTCTTTTTACGCAGCGGCGCGTCGGTCGATTCGAACGGCTCTTTACAATCTACAAGCTGCGGACGATGCGCGTTTCGCAATGTGGTGACGGAAAATCTCCAACGTCTTCTGTCGATGTACGAATCACGAAGGTTGGGCGGATTTTACGGAAGACCTCAATCGACGAGTTGCCACAGCTCTTCAATATAATTCGGGGAGAAATGACCCTGGTCGGTCCACGGCCGGAAATGCCATTCATCGTTCGCCGCTACGCGCGGTGGCAACATTTGCGGCACCTCGAAACGCCCGGACTCACCGGGCTTTGGCAGATCAACCACCGCTCGACGATTCCACTCGATAAGTTCGAGGCGACCGCAGTCGATCTCGACTATATCGTTCGATCTTCGCCAATGTACGATCTCACTTTGATTTACCAGACGTTTTCCGCTCTCGTCCGTTCGAAAGGCGCATATTAGTTGAGGGCGATGTCGCGAGCCGTAAGCCTTGTTACCGGCGGGGCCGGTTTTGTGGGTAGTCATCTCGTTCGCAAGCTCATCAAATCCGGAAGCGAGGTCATCATCATCGATGACCTCTCGACGGGGCATGTCCGCAACCTCGAGACCGCCATTTCCAGCGGCCGTGCGACGTTCGTGCATGCTGACGTCGCGGTTCCAAAGACTAAATTACAAGAGATATTGGATCGGGCGAAAGTCGAGCAGCTCACCGAAATCTACCATCTCGCGTCTCCGGCGAGTCCCGAAGCGTACGATGCTCATCCGTGGGAGACGTTGCGTGTGAACAGCGTCGGCACGATGTCGCTCGTTGAGTTATCGATCGCACATGAGGCGCGTATGCTTTACGCATCGACATCGGAAATTTACGGTGACCCGCTCGTTCATCCACAGCCGGAGGCGTATTTTGGCAACGTGGATCCGATCGGGCCGCGTGCTTGTTACGACGAGGGCAAGCGCTTCGGAGAAGCTGCAATGTCGAGTGCGGTTCGCTCGAAAGGTCTCGACGGGCGACTGGTTCGGCTCTTCAACTGCTACGGCCCGATGATGGATATGCACGACGGGCGCCTCGTTCCCGCACTCGTCGATGCGGTCATGAACGGGCGACCCTTGCCGATTCACGGTACGGGTTTTCAGACGCGTTCGATGACGTACGTCGACGATGCCGTTGACCTCATTCTGCTCGTAATGAAGACGTCGCAACGAGAGCTGCAACCGATCAATGTTGGAAACGACGACGAACGGTCGGTGCTCGAAATCGCTGCGACGTTGGCTCGGGTTGCGGGCGTGAAATTCGAGGTCGAACACGCTTCGGCTCGCGAAGGTGATCCGCAGCGGCGTAAGCCCGATCTCATGCTCGCGCGGAAACTCGGTTGGACGCCGACGACGTCGCTTGAAGACGGTTTGCAAAAGACCATGGCGTGGGCATCAACGGAGCGCCTCAACTTCGCATAATAGGAAAGCAATTCGCGAGAGATTCGGCGCACCTCGCGATGCTCTGTCATACATTACTACGCATTACTACGCTTGCGCCGGAGACGCAGCGCCCGTTCCGGCGCCAATCCCAACGACGCGCGCACCGACCGCTCCTCTGACGCCGAGCCCACTCGGCACGGCCGTCGCTTACAATTCGAGCGAAGGGTACGTTTACGGGAAACTCTTTCGCAAACGATGTTGCTCCGTAGGAACCGACCGACTCGATCGCAATGGGTGAGGTCGCGACCCACAGGCGCCGCCTGCTCGTACTCTTAAACGCCAAAATAACCACAAAGCGTCCAGCATTCATGCCGGACGCTTTTCCATTTACCGTTATTTCTCCGCACAGTCGACATCGTAAGAATGGGAATCGCTCCTAGCAGGTGCTCCGTCGGAAGCTCACAAAACGCGGCACTCTTCGTGAAGTGTCTGCTCTGCGCACCCCTCCGAAGCTCGCTTTCACGGCCGCCCGCGAGCGTACCAGGAGACTCCAACGTCGCTTCCTCTCCTAAAACTGAGAGTGATAGCTGGCACAACGGAGCCGTCGACCTCTTCTCGCGCAGAATTGTCACCGAGGTAAAGATTATGTTAAGTTGCCGTTCTCCATTTATTGGCCCGGCGTACGTGTTGGTCGTCGTCTCGTCGTTGCTCGCATCTTCGGGCTGCAGCGGTGGCGGTGGATCCCAGCCACCGCTCGCGACTGCTCCAAGTCAAGGCGGGCTTCTTGGCTTGTCTACACAACGAACTCCGCTGCCAACGCAGAATGCCTTACCGGAAGGGGCCACGTCTTCGACAGTGGTTCCAGCAGATACGCTGAGCACATCGTCAAGCGCGTACGCGACGTTGGTGAAAGACGATAAGCCGGTCGTCTATTACCGACTCAACGACTCCTCGGGTACACGCGCGGTCGATTCCTCCGGTAACGGTCACGGCGGAGTCTACGTCGGTTCGCCTGGGTTCAACCATCCCGCCCTCATCGTCGGCGATGCAGCGGCAAAGAGTACCAGCTTCACCTCGGGCTACCTCACCGAAAAGGTGACCTGGCCACAGCAGGCGATCACGACCGAATGCTGGGTCAAACCTGTCGCCGCCGACCTCTCGGGATCACCGCGCATCATTGGCAACGCCTGGACCGACAACAATGGCAATGGCTTCATGCTCGCCCTCGACAACGGTCGGGTAAAATTCTGGGCCGGTTTCTCGTCCATTCCGACCTTCCCACTCATTGCAGGGAAGACGTATCACCTCGTGGGCACCTACGATGCTTACCAAGTGCCGAATACGACGCATTTCTACGTCAACGACGTACTCGTCGGACAGAACTGGACGCAAACACCACATCCACAATTCGGCGACAGTTCGTTAACTTACATCGGTGTACTTAATGCCATTTCGCCCGGCCCTGGCATCGTGGATCATTTCCAAGGCGATGTCTCGGAATGTGCAGTTTACAATCATGCATTAACCCCGCAACAAGTGACCGCGCATTACAACGCCGGCGTCGGAGCCGCCGCACCCGTACCGACGCCAATTCCAGCAACGCCGGTTCCAGCAGGAACGCTAGGCACATCGTTAACCGCATACGCGACGTTCGTGAAGAATGATAGGCCGCTCGTCTATTACCGACTCAACGACTCGTCGGGTTCTGGCGCGACCGATTCCTCCGGCAACGGCCACACCGGGGCCTACGTCGGTTCGCCGGGGTTCAGCCATCCCGCTCTCATCGTCGGCGATGCAGCGGCAAAAAGCACCAGCTTCACCTCGGGCTACCTCACGGAAAGCGTGACCTGGCCGCAGCAGGCGATCACGACCGAATGCTGGGTCAAACCCGTCGCCGCCGACCTCTCGGGATCGCCACGCATCATGGGCAACGCCTGGACCGACAACAACGGCAATGGCTTCATGCTCGCCCTCGACAACGGCCAGGTAAAATTCTGGGCCGGTTTCTCCTCGATCCCGACCTTCCCGCTCATCGCAGGGAAGACATATCACCTCGTCGGCACGTACGATGCTAACGAAGTGCCGAATACGACGCATTTCTACGTCAACGACGTACTCGTCGGTCAGAACTGGACGCAAACACCGCATCCACAAATCGGCGATAGTACGTCGACCTATCTCGGTGTGCTCGACGCCCTTTCGCCGGGTCCCGGCATCGTGGATCATTTCCAAGGCGATATCTCCGACTGCGCAATCTACGATCATGCGTTAACCCCGCAACAAGTTACCGCGCATTACAACGCCGGCGCCGGAGCCGCCGCACCCGTACCGACGCCAATTCCACCGACGCCCGCACCAACCGCACCTCCGACGCCGGGCCCGCTCGGCACGCCCGTTGCCTACAATTCGAGCACGGCGTGCGTTTACGGGAAACTCTACAACAACGACGTTCTCCCCGCAGGCGAGGGTGAATTCGGAACCCACGGACTCGACCGCGCTTGGTGGGGTCGCTATCGTGGCGATGGCACTCAAACCGCACAACTCGGCAACTGGGTCAGCGGCGTTGCAACCAGTACCTGGGGTCGGACGCAATACAACACGTACTTCGGCGATAGCGGCGACGGCGTGTCGACCGCGCAAGACGATCCCTTCTACGTCGGACCCGACACCGGCGCCCCGGGTAGTCCGCAGAGTCTGCGCATCCGCGCGCAACCGATGCCCTCACACCTCGTCGGAAATCCCGCCGTGCACGGTCAGCCGTACTACGCCGGTGCCCTCATGACGCCGGTCTTTCTCCCGTACGGTTTCATCGTCGCACGCGTTCGCACGCCGCAACCGGCTCCGGGCCTCTCACCAGCTTTCTGGATCCTCCAGGGTCAGGCCGTCCAAGCCGGACCGCACGGGAATCTCTCCGATGAGTGGGACGTGCAAGAGATGTTCGGCACCGACGTCGGCGACGGTATGAATCAAGGCGAACTGATCTGGAATTCGTCCTCGAGCGGCCCCGTGCAAAACTGGGGTGGTAGCTACTCGAGCTTACCCGGCGGCGGAAAAGCCTCGAGCGACTATCACGATTACGGGATCCTCATGAATCCCGGCGGCGCGCCGATCTCTACCAACTATTACGGCAGCGGTGGGCCCGGCATGACATATGGCGATCCGAAAACCGGCGGCACCTTCTTCCTCGACAGACAGCCTGTTTACGGCCACACCGGTGGTGCCGACCTCAACCTCACCGCAACAACGCCCGGGTACAAAGAAATCATGGCCATGTTCCAAGTCAGCACCGGCGGCTGGCTCGGATCGCCAAGCGCATCCAATTTCCCGGCAGATTACTGGCTCCAATACATCCGCGTCTACCGACCCACCGGAGCCACCTGCTCGTAACCTAAAACGACAAAATAACCACAAAGTGTCCGGCATTCATGCCGGACGCTTTTCTTTTAACGATTTTTATAAGCGGAAACGCATTTTCACGAACCGATTCGGGCGGAAAAAAACCGAACGCGAGCGATGTCCGCAAGCGCACGAACTTGCTGCACGTGCAGAGCGACGAGCGCAGTAAAATAAACCAGCATGCCGACGAGAATCGTCGCACATAAACCGCCCAGGGAATCTCTTCCGGGGATGAGCTCGATGACGCCGACCATCGCCGCGGCTGCGAGCCCGGTTTTCGCAAAACTGAGCAACGGAAGCGGTATCGGCATCACACGCCAGGCCCAGACGACGGTAACTGAAATTCCAACGATTTCGGAAATCAGCAACGATGCGGCCGCCCCGATCGAAGAAAATCGGCTTATTAAGAACACGCTGAAAACAACGGTTACCGCGATCCGCATGCCGGTGATGATGGCCATCGGTCGCGTGTCCAGGGCGATCTCGAAAACTTGATCGAAATAATTCGCTCTAAACGCGGAAATGACGACGATGAGGGCAGAAATCGCGATCAAGGCATGCGCGTCGATCTGAAACTTCGATCCAAGGTAAACGTGCGCAAGCGGTCCGGCGAGCGCGATAAGGCCGGCCGCGGACCCAATCCCGACGGCGAAGATCAACCGTGCGTTGTTGCGCATTTGTTCGGCCAGCTCGCTCGGTGAGCCCGAATCACGAGCTCGATAAGCTAGCGGTTGCCCCGCAAGCGTTGCGGTTCCGATTAAGAGTCCTACCGTTTGTTGCGAAAAGTCGCTGGCAGCAGCATACACGCCGAGCACCGAGCTGCCGCCGACTGCCGCGAGTAAATAGCGCTGAAACGTTATCGCGAATAGATTCAAGGATCCGGCACTCGAGGGCCACCCAAAACGAATCATGCGGAGAAAAATTTCGCGACTAAACCGGCCGCGAACGGCCGGACGCCATAACCAAAGAGCACCTAGGGACAAGCTATTTCCCATCACGAAACCACCAAGCAGCGCATTTGACTTCAGACCGAGAGCAATAAACGCTAGCGAGAATCCGAGCGTACCAGTCGCGCGAGCCATCGCGAGTCCGCTCATGGTTATAAGCTTGAGGCGAGCCTGAGAAACCGTGATATTAAGCTCGAACCAACCGCTCGCTATCGCAGCCGCGGCAGTCAAGATCTCAGACGTAAGCGACAGTGTCGGCTGATAAATTCGTAGCGTCAGAAAAATAGCCGCTGCGACGACGATCGATGTTCCGGCAAACGACCACGCAATCGTGGCGGTAAAATCAGCCTCCTGCGAGGCCTCGACCGTCGCAATCATTCGCAGTGTCGCGATCCGCAACCAAGAGAAACCCGTGATACCTACGAGAAACGCCGTGCTCAGAAGCACCGCATACGTGCCGAAACTGCCCGGGTCTAAGAGACGCGTATAGAGAGCGATGCCGGCGAATCCAACCGCTGCTGGCACCATTCGTCCTAAAAAGTATATGGGCCATTGCGCGAAAACTCTCACGGGTTTAACCGACAGTTCGCGTCATGCGACAATTCTCGCTCCCACTCGTAGGCGCAGTAACTGCGGCCCTTCGCGTTAACTGAGAATGACGGCCGCGTGGACGCGCGCCCGAGAAAAGATCGGCTCCGGGACGACATCACCGAAATGGTATCGCGAATGCATCGCGCGGACAACCAACCGAATAGGGGAGCGTCGCACGCTAATGATTCCTTATTTCTAAATCGCTTGGGGCGGACGCTTCGAGTGACGACGGCGCGAGATTCAGGCGTACCCGACCGCCGGTCGCAATTCGAGTCGGTAGCGCGACTTGCGGAACACGCCCCAACCTTTTTTCTGCTGGCTTCACCGCCTGCAAATCGAGCCTTAGGCGCACCGGGTAGAGTATTGCCGCGACAAAAAGGATCCATTCGATCGAGTTGTAGTTCCCGAAATACGTTTCGGTAAAGCTGCCCAAAATAAGATACACAACGATCATAAGCGGCCAGCCCGCGTATGCCCGATGTTCGACGAGAAGATAACTAAAGCCGCGCCAGATCGAGATAAGCAGGACGATGCCAAGAAGGCCCACCCCGACGTAGCCACCATCGAGAGAAATCTGTAAGAAACTGTTATGGGCGTGGTAAGGACTGAACCCACCCGCTTCCACGACGTAGTAGCTCAGGTAACTGTCGCCGACCGAGGATCCGAAAAAGGCATTGTAGCCATAACCCAGGATTGGCCTTGCAGCGATCGCTTGTTGGAGATAGGGCCAAAAATCCGAACGACCGGTCAGACTCGTATCGCGGCCGAGAACGCCGAAGATCGAATCCACCGTCAGTCCAAAGACGCCGTAGGCGATCAAGGCCACGAACCCGCTGATAGCGGTAACAATGCGTGCCGGTATTCCGAAACGTTTTGATTTACACGCTATTAAGGCTAGATTTGCCGCAACGACGACGACGCAGTCGCCGAGCGCAGTGGCGGACGCCGATCCGAGAAGAAGCGACGTACATCCGACGAGAACGAGCACGAGTGTCGTGAAGAGAAATTTTCGACGCGTACTGTCACTTAGGAGCGCAACGAGCGACATAATCGCCAGCGACATCGCTCGGCCGAGGTTGTTTTTATCCTGATAGATGCCAGCCCACGGCCCGCTTCCATAATTCATCCGTCCGTGCCCCGGCGCTACGAAGACGAACAAGAGGCTCAGAACCGCGATCGTTCCAAACGTGAGAGCAACGAGATGCAAAAGTTGGGAAAGCGTGAATCGCGCGACCAAGTAGGTCCCGACGACGGTCGTACCGATCAACTCGATACCATTTACGAACGTTGTTTTTGGTGAAACAGACCAAAGGAACGACGTGAGCATAAAAATCGCGAACAACCAGAGCGCTGTCGAACCCACGAGGAGCGGCTTCGTAATGCCTTTGAGGGCAAAAAGTCGTATGCCCGCCGACGCATACATGAGACTCCAAATGATTTGGGCGAGCAACGAACCAGACCCATCGCCCGATTGATACTTGTCGACAATTGGAAGCAAGATTTCAGCGAACACCGCTCCTGCGAATACGAGCCAAAACTCAAGTCGACCCGAGCCTGCGCCCTCAGAGGAATCTGACGAGAGATTCTGAGGCGATAGCGCGTTTGATTTCGAGCCAAAGCCACTAGACATACGTAAGCGCGGTGCTCCCAATCCTACACGTAAACCGCGCCGGCCCTCTGCGGTATCGGAACTCAAAAATTATTTTCGAAAGCCATTTGGGAGCCACAACTTTCCCGCACATCGCGCGGGTGATCTGTGCGCGGCAAATGCCTTTCGCCGATGTTGGTTCCCCTAATGATTGGTTTACGAAGAGCGGAAAGGCACCGGGTCGATCGTTTCGAAAAGCCTGAAAGCATTACCGCTACCCCGTTGATCGCGCAAGGTCCCGAATGGAACCCTCGGGATCCCTCCGACGAGCTCGTCTCTTCGAACGCTGAAGTCGTCGATGGCGGAAGGTAAGGCCGCGATAAGGCCAATTACTGGGCAATCAAATTGCTCGATTAATTGAATGGTAAGATCGTCGTCATCACTCGGAGCACGGCCTAAGCGAACCGCTAGCAAGAGGCCGTCAGCATTTTCGGCCAACGCCATAGTTACAGTATCGGTAAGTAAGAGCCCGCTATCGATAATTGTAAACTCATACGCCGCGCGAAGCAAACTGAGATATTCAGTTGACGCTTCCGTGGAATGGAACTCCTTTGGAAGTTGCACCCGCACGAGAAGGTCCCGAAAATCATGCGAGGAGATGAATGCATCCTCGTTCGATGAATCGTGCGGGGTGTCGACAAGTGCCGTGCGGCGCCCCGCTTTTGCAAGCGATTTTGCCAAAAGGAACGCCGTAAGGCTCTTACCGTCGCCCTGCTTGGCCGAGGTAATAACCACGATCGCAGGCTTGCGCACTTGACGCTCGACGCGCGCCCGCAACAATTCGATTTGTCCAGCTGACGATTCGATCGAATCCGGCGGTTGAACTGATTTCTCGCGCATCATCTCCTCCCTAACGTGGCGATGACTTCTTTTCCGTAGAGGTTCTCGATCTGACTTAATCGGCGGAGACGCGGATTGAATGAATCGGCAAGAAACGCGGCGGCAAACGCTAGCAAGAAACTTATCAGCACCGAAATGGCGATGAGCGCTTTGCGACTCAGTCCCATTTGAACTTCTGTAGCGATAGCGCGATCCACGACGCTGACCGAACCGAGTGAAAGCGCGTCGGCGCGATTCGCTAGAGCGGTTGCTCGATGCGCCGAAATTGAAAGGTATTCGGCCTTGGCAGCACTGCGTTCGAGTTGGAGAAGGGCCAAAGGCTGCATCGCGTCGAGCCGGGCATGTTCGACTGCAATGAGATTTTCAAGAGCAGAGATTTTGGCACGATCGGCGACGATAACCGCCCCCGCTTTGCGTTCTTCGATTTGAGCCTCCGCTACCGCAGGGCTGTATGCATCCGGCGATTCCATGGCGCGCTGGGCTTCTTTTTTTGCCGCCTCATCGAGCGAGCGGGCTTTGAACTCAGCCGCAGGCAAGCCGGGAAAGGCGCTCGTGTATACAGCCCTAAACTGCGCCAGCTGCGCAGCGCTAAGCGAAGCCGCGGTCTGCAGGCTTTGATAGCGATCGTCATTCTTGAGCACGTCGCGCCGAAACAATTTCAATCGGGCTTGCGAGTCGAGAGCCACGGCCCGCAAGTGCGCTTCATCACCCTGCAAAACCGAGCTTGCCAATTGCTTTTCCGTTTCGAAAGATCCGAGCTGGAGCGGCGCCGAGTCGTTCCCTTTATCGTCGAAAGAACTCGACCCGATGTACCCCTGGGCTCGAACCTGGAAGTCGATTCTCGTTATACGCTCCCGTTGCTTTTCGAGTTCGGAGTTGAGAGCGCCGAGATCGGAATCATAACGCGAGGTCGATATTTGGCTGTAATATCGAATGAGCTCGTCTGCAATACCGTTTGCGATCAACGCAGCACGTTCCGGCTGCGAGTCCACAAACTCGATTTTCATGATGCTCGATTTATACGGTGGCGGTTTTACCGTAATTCGACGCTTCATCGCGATGAGTGGAATATCGAGTCCGAGGCGGTTTAAAACGCGGTCCAGCACGACTGTACTCGTTGCGATTGAGGGTAAATCGGGTGAAGAAAAAGTAGGATCGTCGCGCGTGTTCCCATTAACACCGAGAATGTTTACCGAAGCCATGTATTCGCGCGGGATCGAGTTGACCAAGGGTATTGCCGCCACGATCGAGCCGATTGCCACAAGGACGACGAGCAACCGGTAGCGCCATATCGTCTCGTAAGCGTCGGCAAGCCAGATATTAACGCGACCAGTCGGTTCCATAAAATCCTCCAACAAAGATATCATTCAGGTCACTTTGCGGCCAAAGTGCGAATTGGACCGAGGTCACAGCCGCACCAACGATACCGCGCTGAGAATAGCTTGAAAGACCGACGTCAATATGATCTTGTGCCCTTCGGGTACGAACACGACGTCCCCGTCGTGGAGCGTCGGATTTTGCGAAACGTCGCCATGAATCAGTTTCCTAACATCATACGAGGCCCGCGTGCCATCAGAAAGGACTTGGACGTTTCCGAGATCGGCGAATTTTGTCGGACCACCGGCTTCATAAAGCGCGCTAAGCAGCGTGACATCAGTCTTCAGATTTGCCGCGCCTGGCTTCTCGACGAGCCCTGTGACGTTTACGCGCATCGCCAATGGTACGACGATCGCGTCGCCATTCTTGGCCGGCGCATTGAAATGATCGTCGGCCAGCGACACGCGTTGAACCGTCCCCCCCCGATCGAGTTCGATCCGCCAGGTGGACGCGGTTGGTAAAAATCCTCCGGCCTGCGCGATGGCGTCGGAGAGCGGTTCGTCATCGGCGAGATACGCGAGGCCAGGACGAGCGACTTGGCCGGAAACGCGAACGACATTCGGCTTGTCTGAAAGTGATATTTGATCACCAGGCTGCAAGGTCGGACCGGACAGACCGGCCGACGATAGAGCCAGTGCATCGAACGTTCCGAGAACGGCCCGGTCGCGAACCAGCCCGACGCGTCGAAGATTCAGACGAGAACGACCGAGTCCGGCAATGTCGCTCGACTGGATCGTACCGTCTTTCGACGTGGATTCGGTCGAGCGAGGCGCGAGATCCCCAAGGGCTGAAACGAGTGTTTCACCGGGCTCGTATTTTAGCGTGCCACCAGGCCCCCCCGAGACGAAAATCGCTAAGAGCTGCGACTTCAATTGTACGTTGACTGCCGGCTTTACGATATATCTGGCAAGTCGTAACTGAATGCGCTTGGCGATTCCCTTTACATCTAAGCCTGCGACGTTCACAAGCCCGGCCAGAGGAAGCGAAATACGTTCTGTCGTGTCGATTACGACCTCACCCGTAAGCTCGGGATGATCGTAAACAGTCACGAAAATTTGGTCTCCGGCATGCACCGCGGCTGATGCCGGAGCGCTGGTGAGGCCCAGTGCAACTGCGGCGAATGCGCATATGACGGCTCGGTTCATGGACTCCCCCACACGAAATACGCTCGGGATTATTTGCGGAAGTCTTCCGCACTAACACGATGATCGTAACGTGCAAAATACAACGCGGCAATGCCCCGAATAGGTGGGAACTTCGCCAGACCGGTACGATTAGGAGCCGACGCGCGCGATAACCAGCTCGGTCGCTTCGCGTGTGACATCGATATCGGTCCCGGTGTAGCCGGCAATGGAGAAGGCAACGTCGTCGGATCGTAAGCCGTCGACGAGTTGCTCGATCTGCCCTCTGGGTAAGGGACCTGGGCCCCAATACGTGTGGCACCATGGCCGCTCGTCGTACCACAGGCGGCTCGTGTCTCCACCGAGTACCTTATCGACGTAGAGTCCATACGTAAAATATTCCGAAACGAGGCGTGCGCGGGTAAAGGATACATGCCACGCCGCCCCCGTCACGGCTTCGACGCGTGCCCGAGCCTCGAGGACGATCCGTCGGTCCCAACTGATCATGTTCCCGACATATTCATCCATTGGTAACGGATCTCGCGGGACGTCCAACAGACGACAGACGTTATTATGCCACTTCACGTGTTGCATCCCCGCAACGATTCCGCGCGGTAGTCGGTACATTCGCGTCTTTCCGTTGCGGACGAAGAGCCCGACGTCGACGGGTCGCACGAAGCGAACGTCCGAGTCGACATTCACGAGTACTTCCTCAGTTGCGAAATCCGGCAAAGACATCTTGACGAGCTGCTGGACCAGCCACCCTTTCGCTGGCAGCAGGGCGGGTGTAGAAAACCACCATTTCTTAACGAACGGCAGTTTAAAATAACCCTTGGGGATGACGTCTTCGACGGCGGCGATGATCGTACGTGGGCTCGTCAGCCTTGCAAAGAGCGGTATGTCTCGTCCGTCGACGATGATGTAATGTCGAGTCCGCGGAGGGAGAAACTGGAGTACGGTTTCATTCAAGGCGCGACACATTTCGAAATCGCGAGCAAAACTCGGGGTCACGATCGCGATGCGCGGATCGCTGCGGTCGGCTAGGTCCGTCGTCATTCTTCCGCGACCTTTACGACGACCGGCATTGGTTCGAGTCGCCAGAACTTTCCCGTAACGCGGGAGGAACGGCCTACAAAAAACGCGTTGAGCGCCCGCGTGACCGGCATCTCAAAGAAACGATACACCGCTAAACTAAAAATTAGTATGCCTGCGAGCGTCATCGCAATGATGAGAACCTCGGCCACTCGTCCAACCGGATGGAGTTTGAGAACCAGCAAGCGCACCGCGGAAATGAGCGAGAAGTGCCATAAGTAGAGCGCATAAGACGCGTCACCGAGCGAAACGAGCCACGCAGGAATCCGAAGCGACCCTCGGGCCTCGGTCGCGACCGCTCCGTAGAGAATCATTGCGGCCGGGACTCCAAAGCAGATGACCCGTTCCATGCTCGTCGTGAAGAGCGCGTGGCCCATGGCGTTGCTCGCGATCCACACTGCAGAGACTCCCGCCACACCGAATGCGAGCAGCGCCGACGCTGCCGGCATGTGGCCGCGAACGTATGCGACACCGACCAAAGCGCCGAAAATGAACTCCATCGGAAGCGCCGTGGAAGCGTACTCTAAATATGGGTTCGGGGATCCTTCGAATGCCAGCCAAAGGGCGAGTTGGAAGACGAACCATAACCCGAGCGCTACCACGACATGGCGGCGCTGTAGCTTGAGAATAGCCGCGAAGATGAGATAGAACGTTACCTCGAACGCGAGCGTCCACGACACGGGAAGCAATACGTGGTCGACGGGTTGCGGATAGAGAAGGAACGATGCCAAAAGATCGGTTCGTCCCACAACGTGGCCCGGCATGACGTGATCGCGTGCGAACAAAAACGCGACGAAGATCGGCAAGATCGACAACCAATACGCGGGATAGATTCGAATCGCACGGTGTAGCAGGAAGCGCCGACTCGCATTCGGCTGCGCGAACCACTCCGAGTTGGTCACGAGCATAATGAACCCACTTATCGCAAAAAAGAGATCGACACCAAAGTGGCCGACGTACCGAAAGATTGCGAGTATCGGTTGTGCGAAAACATCGACGCCATTATTGGGCAGTTGCATGTGCATCATCACCACGAATAGGGCGGCAACTGCGCGCAGCGCTTGAACGCTCTTTAGCACCGGCCGATGCACTTTTGTAGCGGGCTCAGACGCCATTGGTTGCCGCTTGCAGAGCACGCGCATCGGTCGCAGACCGAACGACCGGCAGCCTATCCGGTAACCGCTGCCATAATTCGATGTCCTCGTCGGCTTGTGCCCTAGACCGCGACCGATCCTGCGAAGCTTTGTTACGCAGCATTTTTACCAATTGCGATCCAAAATTTTCCGTCCGAACGGCCGTCCATCGACCGTGGTCGGCTTTCTCCAGGGTCGCTTTCGTAGCCGGACTACCAGCGTACAGAAAATAACCGGCTTGTGGCCGATGGATACGAACGTCCTCGAGTCGCTCGAACAATTGGATGTGCACGTCTGGACGTAAGACGGTGGCGAGCATGGCGACGGCGATATCCCAACGCTCACCATCGTGGACGTAAACCACGAGCGGATCGATTGCAGTGTTGATCGCACGCGCTTCGGGACCGAGTCTGCCCATTTCTCCCGTCGCCGAGGTCTGTTGCGCCGGAACGTTTATGAAATTCGACCCAAGCCCACATCCGAGCAAAAAGATCAACACGCCCGCGCCGAACGCGCGGAGTTTGAATTTTCGAGGGTCGAGCAAAAAGCGGCCGACCATAAACGCGACGGCTAGTTCGCAGCCGAGCCATACCGTAACGAGATAACGCGGCGCCGTAGCTCGGCTGGTGTGAGCGAACATATCCGAGGCGATGAAGGCAACCGCAGGTACGAAGGTGAGCGCGAACACGAAGAGCCGGGCCTCGGGCGCGAGCTTCATCGCTGTGACGACGAACGATGCCGCCACGATGATGAGGACGAGGATTGCGATGGGGATGAGTCGTGAAAACTCGTATTCAGAATCGAAGAAAACCGCGGCCGTATTAAAGATCCACTTGAGCACGTAAACAGCCGGAGAAACTGCCACTCGTAACGGGCCCATCCAACCGGTAATCGTTCGCGCGCCACGATACATGACCAGAAGCCACGGCCCGTAAGCTAGCAGAGCTAAGCCGGTGGCAAACGCGAACTTTTTGAGATTCGCCGACCATCGCCGTTCGCGAAGGATCACAAAGAGCGTCATCGCGACGAGATCGTACAGGACCAAGGCGTCGGTGTAGAGGGCGGCGGCAAGGGCGGCAGCGTAGGCCGACCACGCGAGAGCGCCCCGAGATCGAAGCGCGCGAAGCAACAGCGCCCCTTGCAGCGCGAGGAAAAATAACCACGCGCTGTACTCCCGGTTTTGCTGCGCGTAAATGACGTGAAAGGGCGACGTAGCGACGAGGGCGCTTGCGATCGCAGCGATTGTC
>ENA-OFCD01000918-OFCD01000918.1-metagenomes-genome-assembly--contig:-NODE-918-length-16886-cov-2.873685_pt1 | contig 16886 bp, 13 predicted proteins | sample MGYA00153392_OFCD01 | MGnify analysis MGYA00153392 | reverse complement strand
TTATCGTTCAGGGGGCAGGTGTCGGGAATCAGGCAGTTGTAACATTTGCCAATCCAACAGCGACAGATAATTGCTCTGCACCGAGTGTTGTGAGTTCGCCGTTATCGGGTAGTAGTTTTAATATCGGAACAACAACCGTAACCGTTACTGCTACGGATGCGAAAGGTAACACATCAAAATGTACGTTTACCGTCACGGTAAATGCACCCGTTAATAATTGCACTGCACCGCCAACGCCAAAGGGCTGGATGTCTTTGGGTAGTTATGGTAATAATTTTTATTTTAAATATTTAGGTGGGGATGCTACGCTGGAACAAGCGGAAGATTTAGCTAAAAAAATTGGAGGTCATTTACCAGTGGTACACGATGCAGCACAAAATAGTTTTTTAAAAACTATTGCTACACAGTCGATTTGGCTTGGACTTGAGCGCGATTCTAACGGCTGGGAAACGCCTACTGAAGCCCAAGCGACGTATTTTAATTGGGCGAGCGGCGAGCCTAATAATTATAGTGGCAATGAGAATGCCGTACAAATGTATCCTTCAGGATTTTGGAACGATATCAGTGAAAATGCCTACAATTGTACGATTGCGGAGTTGAAATGCGCTGGTGAGCCTACTTGTCAAAGTATTAAAGGAAGTATTTTAAACGAAACGTGGACTAACATCAGTGGTAATTTGATTAGTGATTTGACCGATAACCCCAATTATCCTAAAAATGCGACATCTCAAAAACAACTGACATCATTTAAATTGGCGTACAACGAAATCCCAAACATGGGTAATCGTGCAAGGGGATTTATTTATCCACCACAAACGGGTAATTACGTGTTCACTGTTTATGGAGACGATCAAACAGATTTATATTTGAGTCCCGATAATATTTTAGGACACAAAAAATTGATTTGCAACGTAAACTCTTGGACGAATGAAGGCGAATTAACGCGCGAAGCCAACCAGATTTCTCAAACTATTTATTTAGAAGGCGGAAAAGAATACTACATCGAACTTCTCAACAAACAAGGTTATGGTGGAAATTCGTTTGGTGTACTCTGGAAATTGCCGAACACTACTAATTCTGTAATTGTATCGGGCAATTATTTAGCTCCATACTATCAATGTACCCATACACCCACAGAGCGTTGTGTGACGGATTTCGATGCGCAGAAATTGTACAAAATCATCAATAAAAATTCTGGAAAATGTTTAGATGTTTTTAGTGCTGCAACTACAAACAACGCAAGCGTGGGTCAATGGGATTATTGGGGCGGTAGTAATCAAAAATGGTCTATTATCGCCACGTCTGGCGGATATGTGAAATTGGTCGCCCAGCACTCGGGTAAAGTTTTAGGCTGTAATAATAATAGTTCCACTTCAGTTTTAACCCAAAACGATTACGTTAATGGTGGCTCAAGCGAGTGGAAAATTAAATGCGCCGACGGCGGTTACACGCTCACACACAGAGCGAGTAGAGAAAAATGTGATATTACCAATTCCTCCACATCCAATGGCGCATTTGCACAATTATTTGATGATAAGGGCACGGATACACAAATTTTTCAAATTGTAGAAGTGTCCTCTGGTAACGGGAATTATTTGCAAAATACAAAAGTGCTGACACTCACCGCGGCATCGGAAGCTAATAGAACGCGTATTGAATGGATCAATAATACGGGTGCGGTAAACGATTTTTTCCAAGTCGAAAAGATGAATTCTTCAACAGGTGCTTTTGAAAAAATAGGAGCCGTCACTTCAAAATCTACCGACGCACTCGAAAACTACGTTTCTTATGACATGAATCCGACCGTGGGCGATAACTTTTACCGTATTGCTGCTTTTTATCGCGATGGTTCAAACAACTATTCCGAAGTCAAGAAAGTGATCTTCGCCGGTTTAGCAGGTAATATATCTGTTTATCCTAACCCGACGGACGAAGTTTTAAATATTGATCTGACGCGTTACAAAGGCGCTTCGGTTGACGTGTTTATGTATAACAGCATCGGTCAGATAGCCCATGCACAGCGCATCGAAAATCTGCTTGATGGTATCCTACAAGTTGATATTTCTGATAAACAAGTGGGCAATTACTGCCTCCGAATTGTATCGAAAGGGAAACGCGATGAAACAAAATCGTTCATCATTGCAAGGTAGTTCTTAGGGAACAGGTAACAGGGAATAAGTAACAACAACAAAAAATTTAAAAATTATTCCCTGTTACTTGTTCCTTATTCCCTTTCCTTATTTTCTTTGCACGAAATTTGAAAGTAAAGAATAGTCAAATTTTAATTGCAAATGTCTAAATCCATGAAATATATTTTTTTTCCTATTCACATTAAACCCCTTCGGGGTTTGCCTTTTGCTAATCGCTTTTTTCCTATCCACATTAAACCCCTTCGGGGTTTGCCTTTTGATAATCGCTTTTTTCCTATTCACATTAAACTCCTTCGGGGTTTTCTTATTCCTTGTTTCCTATTTCAAGGAATCTTACGATTTCTTATTTCAAGGAATCTTACAATTTCCTATTCTCTATTCCTTATTTCCTATTCCTTATCTGCCCAGCAATTCTATAACTACGAAGATTTTTTCACGGATGCCAATTATGTCAAACAGCACAAACTCAAATCCGTTTCGATTACCATACCTGCCATGCGTTCCGATACGATGAGCGAAATCATCACCTATCAGAAACTCTGTTATAATTCGCTCGGCAAATTTTCTTGGATAGAACACGATAAAATGGATCGCAAAGGACTGAAGAAATACTTTCTCTGGCATTTTTACGATGATTCCGCGCGACTCGTCCACACCAAACTCATCGAAAAATGCGCCAACCAAGATTCGCTGCGCGAAGAAGAAAAAATCCGATACGACGACAACGGCAAAATCTTACGCGAAGAATTTGCACAGTTCTACGTCGGTAATTACAACGATTGGAAAATAGATTACGCCTGGCAAGGTGATACTATAAAAATACGATACTTTGAAAACGATAAAAAAGACACCACGCTCTACGATGCGCAATCCGGCAAAATTATTTCCTTCGAGCAAAATTCCTGGAAATATAAACTTCAATACGACGATAAAAACCGCATCGTTAAGTCGAGTTACTATTGGCTCAACGCACCCTTCACGAATGACAATAAAATTGACGAGCGCACCTACAGGTACGACCGCTACAATAGCCTCGAGCGCATCGAATCCGACGCGTGGGCAGTTATTTTCAACAACGATTTTGAAGGATTACCTTACTCCAGCCACGTGATAGATAAAAACACTGGCAAACAAATCGGTTGGCGCGTCGAGTATGCGTACGAATTCAGGTAGCTTTGAGCTATGAGCTATGAGCTCCGCTCGTAATTTGCCGCTCATAGCTCATAGCTAAAGACTCATAGCTCATAGCTGAAACCGTGTAAACAATTTTTGAAACACGTGTCCTTGCACCATCACCAAATCTGAATCGTTCCACTCGCCAAAAAACCGCTCAATGATTGGCGATTTTCTGTCGTCGAGTAATATTTCATTATCATTATTACGTTTCAAAATCGGATGTAACTTTAGTAGCGATTTTTTACCATCCGTCGTTTGCACTCTAAAAATTACAAATGGCACCGTTGCCCGAATGGAATCCGTTTGCGGATGCCCATTTTCAAAACCCTCAATGCCCAAATGTCTGAAATTGTATAAATAATTTTCAATCGCCGCGCTATTCACATTTAACCCCTTCTGGGTTGTAAGCGGCGTTCCCCTCTGAACTGTAAACGCTCCCCCCGCACGGTGAATCACAAAACTCGATGCGTTTTGCAACGGATATTCCACTGCCACCGATTCAATTTCCTCCTGTCGCAGCGCAAATAAAAACCGATCCCGCCAATCCTGCTCCTCCGTAAAATATCGAATCCGCAAACCCCCAATAAATCCTGGAATATGACACGCATACGGCTCTTGCGCATTTTCCATTATAAAAAAAGTCGCCGTCTCGTCTGCATTCGTGCCACCGACGTAATAACACTTTATCTTTTCCTTTTTAGAATTGTATATCTCCACTTTTATCCCACTCGTCGCCAAACTCTCCACGGCATTTTTCACCGCATTGCGAGGCAGTCGGTACTGTAAGGTCACGTCGTGAATACAATCCAACAAATTTTTAATCGCATCGGCGCGTACTTTATATTTATTGTTTATGCGCCATTCGCTTGTGGTCAACCTGTCTAATTCCACCTTGTTTCCTGCGCGGTCAAACAAATAAATAGATTGAATCGAAGCTGTATCGCTGACGCCAAAATTAAAATCATAACCATCAAGGCTCCCTTTTTTATTCCCGATAGTAAAATATAAAACAGCTACAAGCAGAGCAGCTACAAGAGAAAACAGAACTATATTTGTGCTTTTCATAAACTTGGATTACTCAGATTGCACGGATTTTCCGCGGTAACTTCGACCCAAAAGTAATCACAAATTTTGAAAGCAACGTGTATGAAATCTTTTTTCCTTAGGCTGGGAGTTTATTTGCAACATAAACCAGTTTGGTTATTGTTGCCTATTTATTTGGTGTGGTTCGGAATTTCAAATCTTTTTAATCTTCATGGAATTTCTTTTCAGGTGGAAGAAAAAAGATTTCTAGGTGAAGGTTTAGTTGACTGGACTATCAAACTCATTTTATATTCTATAATTTTGATAAACGATTTAATTATTTTTCAATTATTGCGATACTTAATTAGCACAATTCAAAGTATTTGGATTTTTATTTTTATTCATTTCCTTTTCATGCTTTTCATTCCAGATATAGTGTTCGTACCAATTTTAATGTCAATTGTCGTTAATTCAATTCTTAGTGTTCTTATTCTCCCAAAAAACTCAAAAAATAAATTTAAAATAATAAACTCAAATATTCGCACAATAGTAGTCATTGCAATTTTATTAATAAGTATTTATAGTTCACACACACCACTAAATGAAGCAGATTATTTTTCAAAACTTGTTGCTATTTCAAGTTTTGCAATATTGTCTACGTTAATTATTTTTGCTAAAGTAATATTTCAAAGAATTTTAAAACAAAATTCTTTAGATAATTCCAAAGTTTTGAAGTTAATATTGATCGTATTTTTGAACTCCGTATTAACGATTTTGATGTTCAGGCTAAATATTTTAATTGCGCTTTTGGTTTCTTTTTACATAACCCTCACAATCCAATTCTTTTATTTTAATCGGAACACAAAAATTATTTGGTGGTAATTCCCTCGCCCGAGTATAAATTTAACTAACAAACTGTGTTAAATTATTGACACTTTTTTAAATTTATTGCATGAATTAAATTTTTTGTTTATTTTTGTTCCATCACTAACGTGTAGTGATAGAAACACTAATAATTTATGAATTTAAATCGCCCATTCGATTACCGCTACATTTATGTTTTGTGTAATTCACGCTATTTATTCAGATATAAAATTGGCATTTCCGATAACGTTAGTAGAAGAACGAAACAAATTGAATGCAGTCTTTCAGGTGATAGGTTCGAGATTTTTGTAGCTAAATTTTTCTTTTTCTCAAAAAATAGAAAATTTTATGCACTTTTTATATCGCCCATTGCAGGCACGTACGGCAGGTTCTGGAAAAACAGAATGGTTTTGGATATTTTTACCCTTTACGGCCACAATTTTGTTCGCCATTTTCTGGATTCTGCAATGGATTATCATTCCAATTTTTATTTTTACTATCGCTTTCGTTTATCTGAATTGGAATCATTTAGGCGCGGCACCAAATAATTTTTTAATCAATTTTCATGGTTTATTTTAAAACAGTTTGGAAACGCGCTACTCAACAAAAACTTTCAAAACTTTTAAATTATATGTATGACTGATTTTACGCTATATGCTTTCATCGCACTTGGGATTGGTTTGGTTTTAGGTTTTTTAATTGGAAAAATGAGTGCCAACAGAACGAATAATTTTATTTCTAAAGAAGTTGTCGCGAACGATTATGTGTTCAAGGAATTAAAAACTCAGAGCGATAATAATTTGATGCTCGTTAAAAAAGAACTTGAGATAAAAAATCAGAATTTTGTATTGCTAAATAAAGATGTTGCTGCGCTCGAACAAATGAATATTAACTTGGAAGAAAAACTCAATCATCAAAAAACAGAAGTTGAATCTTTACAAAAAAAGTTTCAAACGGAATTTCAAAACGTGGCAAATGCGATTTTGGAGGATAAAAGTCAACGATTTACGTCTCAAAATTCTCTCAACATGGAAGCATTACTTGCTCCACTGCGCGAAAAAATAACTTTATTTGAAGCCAATATTGATAAAAAATTTACAGAAGATTTAAAGGAACGCGTATCTATTAAAACAGAAATTGAACTTTTGCGCACGCTAAATGTGCAACTGAGCACGGAGGCGCACAATTTAAGTACCGCCTTGCGTGGCGACAGTAAAGTGCAAGGCGATTGGGGTGAAATGCACCTCGAAATGCTTTTAGAAAAAGCGGGGTTGCAGCGTAATATTCATTTCGATATGCAAACGGATTTTGTGGATGCCGACGGACAGCACAAACGTCCAGATTGTATTATTCGATTGCCAGGCGAAAAATGTTTAGTAGTGGATTCAAAAGTTTCGCTGACGCATTTTTCAAAACACATCACCGAACTTGATTCAGTTAAAAAAGAACAGTTTTTAAAACAGCACGTAGAGAGTGTTAAGGCGCACATTAAAAACTTGGAAAGCAAAAAATATGCGCAGTTGTATCAACTCAGTACTTTGGATTATGTCATTTTGTTCATGCCGCTTGAAAACGCTTTTTCGATGGCGCAACAAGCAGATCCTAAAATTTTTTCGGATGCGTTGGATAGAAATATACTTATCGTAACACCGACGACGCTGCTCGCCACGATGCGCACTGTATCTTTTATATGGAGCCAAGAAAAACAAACCAAAAATGTATTAGAAATAGCGCAACAATCGGGTTTACTGTATGATAAATTTGTCAATTTTATTGCTGATCTGAAAGATATTGGCGCGAAACTCGATGCGGCGCAAGGCAGTTATCACGCTGCGCTGAATAAATTAAATGATTCGAGAAAATTTGGCGATACGTTGATTGGGAGAGCGGAACGTATTAAACAATTAGGTGCAAAAGCTACGAAAAGTCTTGAGCTATGAGCCATGAGCTTTGAGCAACTATAATTGGCTCGTGACTCATTGACAATGATGAAATATATTTTTGTTTTGAGTTTTGAGCTTAGAGTCTAGAGCAGAAGCTCACAGCTCATGGCTCACAGCTCATGGCTAAGAAAGCTGGTATTCTGGGCGATCCGCCAAAAATTTATATAATTTTGTTAAACGCGTGACTACAATATTTGCATTGACGGCACTCGGTGTTGTTTTATACGCCGTCCAAGCATCCGTCCAATAGTGATCGGAAGCTTGACCATTTAATAAAATTGTTGTTTTTAAATATGCTTTGAACGTATCACTGACTGGTATGCGATACATCATTTCCAATGCCCGTGTAACTAATAAGTTCGGATCGTACGCATCCTGACCGAACTGGTCTGTGAAAGTTAACACATCAGCATAGATTTTTTTATTATTACCCAAGTTATATCCAGTGGCAGTAAAAAACTGGTCAGCAAAACGCAAACGTTTAGGTAAAGTATCGGTATTAATCCAGAACTCATGGAAAGTTGGTTCTTGATAATAAGCAGGCCAACCAGCTACATTTGGTGGATTGGCTAATGCCTGACCTTGCTGATCGGCACCATTTCCGTTAGCAACAAGTTGATACCAGCTACCATATTGCTGAACATAATCAGTTGAGGTTGGGAAAACGGTATTGAACTCGCGCACCATACCTACTAAATGATCTATCGGACTTTTAATAAGTGCATCTCTATTAGCCATATCAAAAAAATGTTGGCTATTGAACAATGCGCTTAACACTGGTTTGATATCGTAGTTCTGACGAAAAATTGCAGCCAATGGTGCAATCACTTCCGTTTCAATAGTGGCATCAATGACGTAATAAACGAAGAAGCGATACAATCGGCGCACAATTTGACGATTCATCCGTCGCTAAAAGCATATTGACGAAAGTAATTACTTCTGTATCGGGTGCTGCTGCTGTAGAAGTACCTTTAATAACCGTATTATTATAGTGCGCAGAAAAAGTCTTATCGGTAATGTCGTGATTGGCTAAAGTAAAATAAGATTCCCAACGATTTTTTGGTACTTCCGTCGCATCGTTTGGGTCAAGTTTGAAAGTTGCTTGTCTAACATTCCAACCTGTTAATAATTTTGCCGCAGTTTTTACGTCTGTTTCTGTGTAAAGCGAATTAGGTCCTTTGCCTTGCGTAAAAAGTTCTTGTACCTCGCGACCATAATTTTCGTCGGGTGCCGTTTTTACATTTTTATACCCGTTTAGATAACGAAGCATGTTCGGATCGAGCGTAACTTCTTTAACAAAAGTTTTGAAATTACCGAGCGCATTACGGCGCAACATTACTACGTGATTATACATATACAACGCCGAAGTGTCGAGTGCACGGGTAGCAAAATGGTTATGCCAAAACAATACCATTTTTTCGTGAATGCTCTGCGTTTGATTCACCATGTTGCCGATCCACCAAGCACGTAGTGAATTTATGCGCGCACCGTTGTACGTTCCGTTTTCGGTATCGTACGCCCAAACGGTTCCAGGTGCAATTCTGTCATCAGTGTTGGCGGCTGTACCGTAATTATTTATCGGGGGAGTAGGTTCGGTCGTGGGTGGAGTTAGCAAAGTGCTGACAACTTGGGCGAGTGTTTTATCGCTAAAAGCATCAATATCATCTTTCTTCACACCAAACAAAGTTCGTTTGAGTAAGTGAATCAGTTCATTTCTGCCGAACGAACCGGTATAAGGTGCAATTCCTAACAGTGGCATTGTTGGTAAGGCTTCTTCAGAGCGCATACATAAGGAGTTTAAATGAAAAAAATGGTTGAATAAAAGTTTTGGAAGGCGTTACACAATGTTGTGACTTCAATTAAGATACAAAGTTAAATGAAGGATAGGAATTTAACTATAAAAAAATAAAAATTTAACATTCAATAAACGAATACGCCAATGTAAGATAGTCTCAACGCAAAATAGCTCCAAAGCGTATGCTTCGAAGCTATTTTTATCAATCACATTAATCAACTAAACAAAAATCTTACTTCGGCATTAAAACCGTATCAATAACGTGAATCATACCATTACTTTGGTTAACGTTTTTGATTGTAATCATTGCTGTTCCGCCTTTAGCATCCGTCAACATAATTCCGTGTCTACCGTGAAAAGTGGCTTTCAATGTTCCACCTTGAACTGTTGTTAAAGTCGCAGAACCTTTGCCTTCTTTAATCAATTTTGTAAGGTCGCGCGAACTAACTTTGCCTGACACAACGTGGTAGGTCAAAATAGTTGTAAGAGTTGCTTTGTTTTCTGGCTTAACCAAAGTTTCTACTGTTCCGGCTGGCAATTTATTGAATGCCTCATTTGTTGGAGCAAAAACCGTGAATGGACCTGCGCCAGAAAGTGTTTCAACTAAACCAGCTGCTTTAACAGCTGCTACTAAAGTTGTGTGATCTTTTGAATTGACAGCATTTTCAATAATGTTTCTTGTTGGCAACATTTCTGCACCACCAACCATTACTGATTTTTCCATTTTGCCTTGTGCAAACACAGACAACGTTAAAAACGTTGCTACTAACATTAATCCTAAATTTTTCATTGTAAAATATTTAATTATTAAAACTGTATACATCTACGTAATGACAAATCTGTTTAGATTGTTTAAAAATATTTTTTTTTATGCTAAAGTTTTTGGTAGATAATTTTATTGGATTACCCAGGCAGAGAATAATAGACTTCTAGATTTCATACAACTGATACAATTCACAGTTTAAGGTTTGATATTATTTTCACAAACCCATTGCGTAAATCGACACCTACAAACTCATCTAAAAAATGCCATTTGTTATTTAAAAAGAATCTAAATACTTTTTTTAGCTGAATATATGAGATAGTATTTGTTTAATCGTCTAAATTTGCAATGTTTTGATAGATTCCTAATTGTACATTTGCAATAATATTCTGAAAAGCCTTGTACAAAATTTTTTTTTATGAAATGGTTGACACACTACCTGACATCTTCGATAGGTCGAAAAATGACGATGAGTTTGACAGGGTTATTTTTAATTCTTTTTTTAATCGTCCATTTGCTGGGTAATTTACAGCTTTTGGCAAATGATGGTGGCGAATCTTTCAATAAATATGGTCATTTTATGACACACTTTTTACCAATCGAAATTATAGCCTACGGTTTGTATGCGTTTATAGTTTTACACGCTATTCAGGGTTTGCTACTTTGGCGTGCCAACAAAAAATCGAAAGGTACAACGTACGTCGCCAAAATTGCCTCGCCTAATACAACTTGGTCGTCGCGCCAAATGGCACTTTTAGGCACTTTAATTTTAGCTTTTTTGTTCATTCATATGGGTGATTTTTGGGCAAAAGTAAAACTGCACCAACTCGACCTAAAAACGTACGCCAGTTATAATAATGGTGTCGGCGTCGACGATTTGTACACACGCGTCACGGCAGCATTTCACAATCCGTTCATCGTAATTATTTATTTGGTTGGTCAAGCTGTTTTAGCTTTTCATTTATGGCACGGATTTCAATCAGCGTTCCAAACTTTAGGAGTTAATCATCCTAAATATACGCCTTTAATCAAAGGGTTAGGGAAATTTTATTCAGTGGTAGTTCCAGCACTTTTCGCTTTGATTCCAGTTTATATGTTCTTAAATAGATAGATTAAGTTGAACTAACCGTTTTAAAAACTGTTAGGTTAATTAGAAAAGTAAAAAATTTTTTCATCAATAAAAATAGAATTGATTATGGCATTGCACGATATAGATGTTCATGGTCTGAAGATTCAACAAAGCGATGAGCCGTTGCAATCCAAATCGCCTGAAGGTGTACTCGAAAATAAATGGGAGGCTTATAAAAGTCACGTTCCATTAGTTTCGCCCGCCAATAAAATGCGTTTAGATATTATTGTTGTCGGTACAGGTTTAGCAGGTGCTTCAGCTGCAGCTTCGTTAAGCGAATTAGGATACAATGTGAAAGTTTTTACTTTTCACGATTCACCACGTCGCGCACACTCTATTGCGGCACAAGGTGGAATTAATGCTGCTAAAAATTACAGAAACGATGGTGACTCTGTATATCGTTTATTTTACGATACAATTAAAGGTGGCGATTATCGCTCGCGCGAACCCAACGTTTACCGTTTAGCGGAAGTTTCAACACATATTATAGATCAATGCGTAGCGCAAGGCGTTCCTTTCGCGCGCGAATATTCGGGTTTACTCGATAACCGTTCGTTTGGTGGCGTACAAGTTTCGCGCACGTTTTATGCACGCGGTCAAACGGGACAACAACTATTGATTGGTGCGTATCAATCATTGAGTCGTCAAATTAAAGTCGGTTCATGTACATTGTACAATCGCCACGAAATGATTGACTTGGTAAAAGTGGATGGTAAAGCACGTGGCATTATTGCCCGCAATTTGGTGACGGGTAAATTAGAAAAATTTTCGGCTCACGCAGTTGTTTTAGCAACAGGTGGTTACGGTAACGTTTTTTATCTTTCTACTAATGCCATGCACTGCAATGCTACAGCTGCTTGGCGTGCGCATCGTCGTGGAGCGTATTTTGGCAATCCGTGTTTCACGCAAATTCACCCAACGTGCATTCCTGTTTCGGGTGAGTATCAATCGAAACTAACTTTGATGTCTGAATCGTTACGCAATGACGGACGTGTTTGGGTTCCAAAAAATAAAGCCGATGTTGCAAAACATCCGAATGATATTAAAGAAGAAGACCGCGATTATTATTTAGAGCGCGTATATCCCGCTTTTGGTAATTTAGTGCCACGCGACGTTGCGAGTCGCGCCGCTAAAAATGCTTGCGACGATGGTCGTGGCGTTGGCAAATCGGGTTTAGCTGTTTATTTGGATTTTAGCGCAGCCATAAAAAAATTAGGTGAAGATAAAGTACGCGAACGTTACGGTAACTTGTTTGATATGTATCAGAAGATTACAGATGAAAATCCGTACAAACAACCGATGCGTATTTATCCCGCAGTGCATTACACAATGGGTGGTTTATGGGTTGATTACGAACTACAAACATCTGTACCAAATTTATTCGCAGCCGGCGAAGCTAATTTTAGCGATCACGGCGCTAATCGTCTCGGTGCGTCGGCACTCATGCAAGGTTTAGCAGATGGTTATTTTGTTTTGCCTTACACTATCGGTTCATCACTCGCAAAAGATATTCGCACAGGAAAAATATCTACTGAAACGCCTGAATTTGACGAAGCCGTAAAAGTTTCCCAAGAGCGAATTGATAAATTATTTGCTATTAAGGGCAATCAATCGGCAGAAAGTTTTCACCGTCGTCTCGGTAAAATTATGTGGGAAAATTGCGGAATGTCGCGTACAGCAGAAGGATTAAAAGGAGCGATCGAAGAAATTCGCGCATTACGTGCTGAATTTTACAGCGATTTATTTGTGCCAGGTACACAATTCGAGTACAATCCAGAATTAGATAAAGCGATGCGCGTCGCCGATTTTATAGAACTCGGTGAATTGATGTGTCTTGATGCATTGAATCGCGATGAGTCGTGTGGCGGTCACTTCAGAGAGGAGTTCCAAACATCCGATGGTGAAGCCTTACGCGATGACGACGATTTCGCCTACGTAGCAGCTTGGCAATTCGGTGGCGATCCGTCAACGCCGATACTTAACAAAGAGCAATTGGTTTTCGATAATGTTAAATTGACAACACGTTCTTACGCCTAATTTAGTTGATATTTGTTAGTTTACCGTTGATATTAAAGTCACGAACTAATAACTATTAACTGACAACTATCAATTCATTAAGATGAAATTAAAATTAAAAATTTGGCGTCAGAAAAATGCAGAAACTGCAGGACGCGTGGTTGATTATAATATGGATAATGTGGATGACCACATGTCTTTTTTAGAAATGCTCGACGTGTTGAACGAAAGTTTGGTGCATAAAAAAGAAGAGCCAATTGCTTTTGAACACGATTGCCGCGAAGGTATTTGTGGAACCTGTAGTTTGGTTATTAACGGACAACCACACGGACCGATGCGTGGCACAACAACTTGCCAATTGCACATGCGTAATTTTAAAGACGGCGATACGATTTACATCGAGCCGTTCCGCGCGCGCGCATTTCCAGTGATGAAAGATTTAGTCGTCAATCGCTTCGCTTTCGATAGAATTATACAATCGGGTGGTTATGTATCTGTTTCTACTGGTCAAGCACAAGATGGAAATGCTACTCCCATAGAAAAAGATATTGCGTCGCTCGCTTTCGATGCAGCAACGTGCATCGGTTGCGGTGCTTGCGTAGCGGCTTGTCCGAACGGTTCAGCAATGCTATTTACATCTGCTAAAGTTTCGCACTTGGCTTTGTTGCCGCAAGGTAAACCTGAAGCGTCGCGTCGCGTAGAAGCGATGGTAAAACAAATGGATTTAGAAGGTTTTGGTATGTGCTCTAACATCGGTGCTTGCGAAGCAACGTGCCCGAAAGAAATTAGCATTAGTAATATTGCGCGCATGAATCGTGAATATAATTCTGCCGTGTTTGGTTCAAGTTTGGATATGAAACAACGCAGCGGTGATTAATAATTTTTCGGAGGTAATAAGTAAAAATGCCCGCGCAATTCATTTTGCACGGGCATTTTTATTGTTGAATAATATTGAATGTGTATCATTTCTAAAATTCATTAGGCTTTTTTTTTACGTTCAACAACAAGATTATAAAAATATAAAGCAATTAGAAAATATGAAACAAATAAAATAGTAGGCAAATATTTGTTTTTATTTTCTTCAAAAACAAAAAAATAAGGAATAAAAACAATCATAGAAATTGCTAAAAAAATTAGGGTGGATTTTTCTTTCACTAAATTTTTCTGAGTAAGTTTTCACCTTCTAAAATTTGCGCTCTATAATTTTCAAATTCAGAATATCCATTTATTTCTGGATTTTCTAGATCAATGCTCTCCCCGCTACTAAGATCGAAAATTTGTAAATTATTCTTTTTCGCTAATTCCACCGATTCTAAAATTGCATTTTTACCATATAAACTTAGAAGCAAATTGCCCTGTAGTTCTTCAGTATGGAAATATTCAAAATCAAAATCTTTTCCAACAATTCTTCTGAAATTTTCATTTGCCTCAATGGTTAACACTTTATCAAAACTTAGTTTCAAAAAATAATTTTCGAGAATTTCGTTAAAATCAGCAGGAGTAAATTGGGATTCGTCAATTTCAGTTTTTGTCGTTAATTTTTGGTTTGAACTAAATAGAATAACTTCATAAGCCATAAATTCAATTTTTTCTCAAAGTTGAATTATCTTCTTCGGGTGCGTTGCGAATTTTTTCAATTTCCTTTATCGAAAGTTTTGTTGCTTTTGATATTACTTCAACAGCAACACCTAAATTAATCAAATTTTTAACAATCTCTGCAATCTCCGCCTTTTCCATTTTCATCTTAACCATGCGCAGTTCTTCCGCTTCTTTCGCTTCGTACATTTCTTCTGGAGATAGTAAATCGTAATCAATGAGTTCAGTAGCTTTTTTGATACCTTCGTTTTGCAAATTTAAACTTCGTTTTTCATTTTTATGAATTGACTGATAGATTAAATCGAGCCAGTCGCGAATGGATTGAGGCGTATCATCCGCTTGGTAATTTGGATTTAAAAAGGTGAGCTGATGTCCGTATAAATCGCGTTCATTACCTGCAATCGTTTTTGGATTTAGTTTTAACAACAAAACCTCATCTTTTATGGGGCGACCATTTTTTTCGCTAATGGTATATGGCGATGTAAGAATGACTATGACATAAGTTGTTCGCTCAATTGTATAGCTTTCAGATTTCCGTTGCTGCTCCGCAATGGACATTAAAAAATAATGTAAAAATCTATCAAAGTGATTATCATATTCGATGCGTTGAAGTTCAACAACTACGCGCTTATCCACACTTTCTGCGAAAATATCGAGCTTAAAATCAATAGAATCAATTTTAGGTGTGAATTTTTTTTCTGTTTCAATAATACCTACTTCAAATTCAATTCCTAAAATATCACGCACGAAAGCCCTTAATACAGTTTTATCAGTAAAAGCTTTTTTAAAAATGACCTCGTTATCCAAATTACCAAGCATAATCCAATTTTAAATTCTAACCAAAATTACAACCTTTTCGATAATCTAAAAGCAAAGAATTAAACATCTTCTCTTTCAATCGGACACGTCATGCAGTGCGAACCACCGCGTGCGCGCGAAAGTTCATTAGAAGGCAATGTGATAATCGTGTTCTCTAATGTATCGGTTTGAATTTTACCAAGTTTGACGTCTTCTAAAAATTTTCGCGCGGGCATAATATTGTAGCCGTAATCTTTAAATGCCAATTCTGTTTTCGGATTTCTATCATAAGTGAGTGCAACGCCGGGTTTTAGCGTTACTAAATTACAGCCGTCCGTCCATTGTTCGCGTTCCTGATACGGCGATTCGCCGTCGCCACTTAAAATAAATTTCATCTTAGGATTAATTTCGCTGCGAATAAAATCCTTTACAGACGGATAAAAAGTATTCGTTCCGTTCGCGCGATGCACTTCTACGTTCGAGCTTAATCCATCTACAACAATTGGTTTGAAAGCAGTGATATGATTCTGGTTAATGTGCGTAAAAATAGTATCAATGTGCATGAACGATCGCTCTTGCGGAATATTAATTTGCACAACGTTTTTAACCACTCCGCGTTCAAAAAGTGTTTCTGCCAATGCGCGAATTGTATAAGCATTTGTGCGCTCCGACCGACCGATGAGCAAATAATCTTTATTGATAATCATGCAATCTCCCCCTTCGATGCTAATATTTTCGCCGCGTTTCGACGGCGGAAATTGTTCCACGCGATTAAGATTTATAATTTTACCATCGTCGCGCGTAGCACCAAAAACGGGATGCGCTAAAAAAATAAAACGCGCTAAAAAATTTTCTCGGAATCGCGCTTGTTTAGCCGCTTTCAAAATTAAGATATGATCATTTACCGTAACAGAAATATCGCGCGTGAAAATAAAATTTGGAATAGGATCGAACAAAATGTGATTATCGCGCTCTAAATATCCTGTAATCAGGGTATCGGCTAAATCTTCATTACTTAATTGTGCGAGTAATTTAGCGTAACTGGGAGGAAGTTCTTCATAATCTATGATTTTTTCAATCATTTCTTCTTTCGTGTCCGATGCCGTATCGAGTGCTTCCACCAAAAGTTGTCGAGTTTCTAAAACGTTGTCGTTACCTAAAAACGCGCGCAATACGTCTGTAAAAATATCATGCTCGGCTTGCATTTGCGGTAAATGTACAATATCGTCGAAAAGTAATTCTTCAGCGCGACGCGGCGAAATGCGCGCAATGCCTTCATCGGGTCTGTGAACAATAACGCGTTTAAGTTTTCCAATTTCTGACGAGACGTAGATTTTACGGTCACTCATAAAATAATATTTACGCAAATTTGAGAAATATTTTTTATATTATACTCTAATAAGCGTTTAATAACGAAGTTTTGTTTCAGTTTGTAAACTTTGTCAAAAATTAATAAGTTTTGTATAAATTCACATTTAGGCTTTTCTACTTTTGCGAAAATTAATACTTATAGAAAATGTATCAAATCTTCTGAATGTCAGTTTTATTCTCATTACCTTAGTCACAGTTGCTCAGTTTTACAAAGCCAGTAACAATTCTTAAAGCGTTTTAATTATTTTGAGTACTTGGATGC
>ENA-OFCD01000916-OFCD01000916.1-metagenomes-genome-assembly--contig:-NODE-916-length-16930-cov-2.622993_pt1 | contig 16930 bp, 16 predicted proteins | sample MGYA00153392_OFCD01 | MGnify analysis MGYA00153392 | reverse complement strand
GGATAGTTGCTGTAGCCGTTAAAATTACGGGTGTCATACGCGTTTTACCTGCTTCAATAATCGCTTCTTTGAGCGGCATACCCGAATGGAGTAGAATTTCTGTAAACTCTACCATCAGAATTCCGTTTCGGACGACAATTCCTGCGAGCGCCACAATACCGATTCCCGTCATAATAATTGACATTTCCATTCTAAAAATGATGAAACCGAGCAATACGCCAATCACAGAAAACAGAATTTCTGAAACGATGATTAGCATTTTAGAAACTGAGTTGAACTGCAAAACTAAAATCACCATGATTAAACCAATACTTGTAAGCAATGCGCCACCTAAAAAAGCTGCGTTTTCTTGTTGCTGCTCTTGTTCGCCGCCAAATTTTACGGTTACACCTTCTGGTGCTTTAAAACTTGCTAATGCGTTTTCCATTTGAGCCACAATCAAATTCGGATTAAAACCCGTCAATACATTGGATGAAAGATTGACAACGCGTTTTTGATTTTTGCGTTTTATGCCACCAAGCGTGTTTCCATATTTAACTTGGGCTATAGAACTAAGCGGTACTTCGCGAATTTGTCCACCCATATTCATGTCGCGATAAACTATTTTTTGGTTCAATAACTCGTTAACGTTTTCGCGTTGCGATTTAATAAGACGTAAATTAATGGGATAATCGTCTTCAGAGGTTTTAAATTTTGAAACCTCTTTACCGAATAATGCCGTACGCATATCTGATCCCACTTGAACAGTTGAGATACCTTCTCTTAAAGCGCGATCGCGATCAATTCTCAAAACGGCTTCTGGTTTCGTGACGTTCAAATCTGATTTTAATTCTTCTACACCATCAATCTGTAAAGAATCGAGGTAGCGTTTTAATCGCGTTGAAGTTTGTGTTATGGCATCAAAATCGTCGCCTTGAATATCAATTGAAATAGGTTTTTCTGTTGGGGGTCCACCGCTTTCTTGATCTACTGAAATTTCCGTTCCTGGAATCCCTTTCATGGCATCGCGAATTTTTTCTAACAGAACCCCTGTGCTTTTACCCTTCCGTTTGTCAAATTGAACGAATGCCACAGAAACTTTTGCCATGTGCGGATTGGTTGCGAAATCATAACTTGTGGGATCTGTTGCACCAACTGCAACGTTAGAAATTACAGATTCTACCAACGGATTTTTTTCACCAATTGTCGCAAAAACGCGTCTTTCAACTTCCTTCGTCACTTGGTTAGTGTAAGCAACGTCGGTGCCAACGGGTAATTTAATATAAATGTATGTATAATTTGGATCTCCTTTCGGGAAGAACACAACTTTCGGTGGCACAATTGCAATGAGTATAAAACTCAAAATAAAAAGCCCCACTGTTACAATTAAAACTCCGCGTGCTCTAGCATTTGTTTTAAGTAAGAACGTCATCAAATTGGCGTAACCATTTTGTACTTTAGGCCAAACTTTTTGTTGAAACGTATCGGCTGCACCATGCAAAACAAATTTATCGAGCAGATATAAGCCGTACATTGTCAGCATGAAATTGCCGACTGCAGGAAATTTTAAACCGTAACAAAGAATGCTGATGAGAACAAACACGCCACTCGTAATATAAAACCCTCGATTAAGTTTTCTGCGTTCGCGCGCTTCCACGTGAGGCTTCATAAAATCGGCTGCAAAAACAGGATTGATTAAATAGGCTACGAGCAATGAAGAAAACAATACGACAATCATCGTTATCGGTATGTAAAACATAAACTTGCCAATAACGCCTTGCCAAAATGCCAACGGGAAAAATGGTGCAAGCGTCGTCAGTGTTCCACTCAGAACGGGTAAAAAAACTTCGCCAGCTGCAATTTTTGCCGCTGTCCGAATCGGAACTTTGCCGTTGTTAAATATACGGTGCGTATTTTCTATCACCACAATCGCGTCATCAACTACAATGCCGAGCGCGAGCAAGAACGAAAATAAAACCATGAAGTTGAGCGAGAAAAATTTGAATCCGAGCAAACCCGTAAAAATTGATGGCTCAACCAACATTGCCATACACATCGAAATTGGAACAGATAGCGCAACGAATAAAGCGTTTGTTGTTCCCATGAAAAACAACAAAATAATCGTCACTAAAATAAAACCAATCACAATAGTATTTACTAAATCGTGCAATTGTGTGCGCGTTTGACGCGCTTGTTCGCCAGTAATTACAACTTTTAGTTCAGAAGGAAAAACAGTTTGCTCCAATTCCGTGCAAATTGCTCTAACTTGATCGGTAGCATTTATTAAATTCTGGCCTGAACGTTTAATAACGTTTAGGGTGATAACATTTTTTCCTTCTAAACGCGCATAACTGTCTGCTTCTTCGTAAGTATCAACTACTTCACCGAGATCTTTGATTTTTATTTCCGCGCCGGTTGCACCACGCACAGTTATTTCCTTGATTAGTTCCGGATTTTTATATTCACCCGCTATCGTAAAGTTTCGTTTTAAATTACCCGTATTGACGGAGCCACCTGAGATGGTTAGATTTTCACCCGCAATAGCGCGCTCTATATCTGTAAATGTGATGCTTGACGCGAGCATTTTATTCAAATCAACGTTAACTTGAATTTCGCGTTTCGGCGCACCCACCAAATCAACGCGCGTAATTTCTTTCATGCCTTCAACGCGATTTTTTAAAATGTCGGCGAAAACTTTAATTCTATCTAAACTTAAATTACCGGCTAAATGCACGTTCATTATCGGTTGTTGCGAAATGTCAACATCCGTAATGACGGGTTTATCTTTTAAGTCGGTCGGTAATTTCGCTTTATCAACGGCATCTTTCACGCGTTGCTTTGCCACTTGCACGTCTTCTGTGGTGTTAAATTCGATAATAACTGTTGAAAAATTCTCAACTGAACTACTCGTAATCTTTTTCACACCCGAAATACCTTTGCAATCTTTTTCAATTTGTTTTGAAATAAGCGTTTCCATATTTTCAGGTGATGTACCAGGGTAAATCGTTGTCACCAAAATTTGTGGAAAAATAACTTGTGGAAAAGCTTCTTTAGCGACATTGTTAAATGCCAATCCACCGCCCACCAAAATAAACAGCGTTAAAATGTAAACGGCTGTTCGATTATTAATTGCCCAACTGGAGGGCTTAAATTCTTTGATAGTATTAAGCATATTAGTTGATAGTTGATAGTTGATAGTTGCTCGTTGTTAGTTTGAGAGCGTTCGTAAACGAACCACTATCAACTAACTACGATCAACTATTCTGCACTCGCGTGTAAAATTGAGTTTATACCAAGAGACTGTGTGATATCCAAAACCTCAACAACTTTTTCAACGGGTGCTTTCGAGTCGGGTGAAATAGTTACCGAGTAGTTCTGATTTCTATTTTTACTGCGCGTGATAAAATTTTTTATTTGTTCAATTCTGTTCGATACACCATTAAAAATAAATCCACCCGATTCTGTTATACCAATATCGTCTAAGTGATCGGTCGTTACTGGTTTTTTTGATGTTTTCGAGTTGCTTGGCAAACTCAAATTCAAAGCACTTGGGTGTACTAACGTAGAAATCATCATGAAGAAAATAAGCAAAATGAAGATAATATCCGTCATTGAACTCATCCCTAATTCACTACTAATCTTTTTATTCCGCTCTCTTAATTCCATAATTTACAGCTTTGAACTTTGAACTTTGAGCTTCTAATCGCGAGCGGGGCTCACAGCTAATAGCTCATAGCTCACAGCTTTTTAATCGTGTGGTTCGGTTGCTAAAACAGTTCTAATCTTTAATCTATTCGCTACAAGCATCAATTTTTCAACCTGAACGAATGGAACGCCTGTTTCAGCAGCAATAGTGATGGAGGCATTTTTTTTATCGGGCAAATTATTAAGTGCTGCGCGCAAAGTCGCCTCTAAATTATTTTGTGCCACAGGTGTATTATTAACCGTAAAAGTTCCTTTCTTATCAATCCCAACTGTTGTCTTAACTTGAACATTCGTCCGTTGATTCGATTTGGGCAATTTGAACGGCAAATACGAAACCAACGTTGATGTCAACATAAAAAATATAAGAAGCATGAAAATAATATCCGTCATGGACGACATATTAACTTCTGCTGTGTGTTTGCGTGCTCTGCGAATTGCCATATTAGTTGATAGTTGTTCGTTGATAGTTGTTAGCTGTAAGGCGCTCGTAAACGAACAACTATCAACGAACAACTATCAACTAAATTAAGCTGCTGGTTCTTGTAATAAATCAACAAAACTGAATGTACTGGTTTCCATGTTGTTCACTACCCTATCAATCATGTTGCTTAAAATGTTATAAGCTACAAAAGCAAAGATACCAACAATCAAACCTGCGGCCGAAGTAAACATTTTAATGTAAATACCGCCTGCAATTACGCTGATGGAAAGATTATCTGCCGTTGATAAATCGGAAAAAGTTTGAATCATACCCGCAATGGTACCTAAGAAACCAAACATGGGCGCAACACCTGCAATGATTGCCAGAATGTTTGTATTTTTTTCGAGTTTGAAAATTTCTAATTTACCAACATTTTCAATCGCATGTTCAATATCGTCTAAAGGTTTGCCGATGCGCATCAATCCTTTTTCTACCATGCGCGCAATGGGTGAATTTGTATTTTGACACAGTGAACGCGCTGCACCGAGATTACCGTTTTGCACGTGCGCTCTGATGTTGTTCATAAAACTTTCGTTTATTTCAGTCGCTTTTTTAATCGTAGCGTAGCGGCTGACGAAGATTGAAACAGCAACAATTGACATGAGTAGTAAGCTAATCATGATAATCATACCGAAGACGTTGTGCTCTAATGCACTAAGCAATGAAGGTGCTTCAGCAACATCTTTCACAACGGCTGTTGGATTTTGAAACAATAAAATGTATTTCATAAATAAAGGGTAATTATGTGTTGGTTTTTTTTATATTTTCAACAATTTTTTAAAACGCTCAAAATTACACAGAAAGTATGTTTTGCTTACATTTTGAAAAAATTATTTTTTGTAAAGGGCAATTATTTTTTTTCATTGCTTTTATACCTTAATAATAAGTTGTTCAATAGTGTTACATAAAATCAAACGATACTCAAACTCGCTGTTGGTGTTACGTGGATATCCGCAAAATCTTTTTTTAAAAATTTATAATGTGCCGCAACACCAATCATACCAGCGTTATCTGTGCTGAGTGAAATGGGTGGAATATAAAAAGTTAAATTCGGCGTTGTTTCTCCCCAAGATTTTAAAGCGTTGCGCAAACCAGAATTGGCAGAAACGCCGCCGGCAATTGCCACGTGTTGAATTCCTGTAAATTCTTGTGCCAATCTTAATTTTTTAAGAAGCGTGTCTATAATTGCTTTTTGGATGGATGCACAAATATCGTTTAAGTTTTCCGTAATAAAATTTGGATTAAGCATCATATTTTTTTGAAGCATATACAGTATAGAAGTTTTCAAACCAGAAAAACTAAAGTTAAAACCTTCTATGCGCGGTTCAGAAAATTTATACTTGGCTTCACCTTGTTGCGCGATTTTGTCAATTATTGGTCCAGCAGGATATTCCAATCCTAAAATTTTTCCCGATTTATCAAATGCTTCACCAGCAGCATCGTCAAGCGTTTCCCCTAAAAGCTCAAATGTAAAATAATCTCGAACGATAACTAATTGGGTGTGTCCACCTGAAACAGTAAGACATAAAAATGGAAATGGCGGTGGATTGTCTGTGCCAAAATGCGCTAAAATGTGCGCTTGCATGTGGTTCACTTCAATCATCGGAATATTGAGTGCCAACGCGAAACTTTTTGCAAACGAAACGCCCACTACCAACGAACCGAGCAAACCAGGACCGATAGTGAAAGCAATTGCGTTTAAATCTTTTTTAGAAACTTTTGCAAATTCTAAAGCACGCTTAACAACAGGCAATATAAGTTGTTGGTGTTGTCGGGATGCTAATTCTGGTACAACGCCACCATAGACAGCATGAATAATTTGCGCTGTTGTAACGTTGCTCAATATTTTTCCATCCCGAACTACCGCCGCCGAAGTATCGTCGCAGGAGGATTCGATGGCTAAAATGGTGTCATGTTTTTTCAATCAGAAGGGATAATAAAATAAAGAAAGTAAATGAGTTGCCGTAAGGAAAAGCCGTAAGGAATAAAATTAAATAAAATTGGCTTTAGCCAAACTTATATTTGATAAAAGTTTAGCTAAAGCCCACAATTTTGACAATATTCTGTCCGTCCCCTAAAGCTGACGGCAGTTTAGTTATTAAAGAATTATTTCTTAATGTTTACCAGTTTAATCTTTCATAAAAGGATAGTCATTTTCAAAATAATTATCAGTATAGAGTTCTGAAGCATCAGGAATAGGCGAACTTTTAGCAAACTCAACAGCATCGCGCATTTCTGCGTCAACGGTTGTATTAATGCCATCAATTTCTGCTTGCGTTGCTATACCTGAACTTAATATTTTTTCTTCAGTCGTTTTAATCGGGTCAATACTTTTATAATGCGCCACCTCTGCTCTTCCTTCTGGCGATTTGCGATAATTTTCTGGATCGCTCACCGAGTGACCTTTGTAACGGTAGGTTTTAATTTCTAAAAAATAGGGTCCGTTACCAGCACGAATGTGTTCGGCTGCTAAAACAAAAGCTTCATGCACTGCTGCAGGATTCATTCCATCCACTTCGAGATGTGGCATATCGAACGCACGCGCAATTAATCCAATCTCTGTTACGTTCGAAGTGCGCGCTACCGAAGTTCCCATCGCGTATCCGTTATTTTCGCAAACATAAATGACGGGTAATTTCCAAGTCATTCCCATATTTCCAGCCTCATACAATATACCTTGACGCGCTGCGCCATCACCAAACATTGTGACGCATAAATTTTGTGTACCATTATATTTTTCAGCAAAAGCGATACCTGTTCCGATGCCAATTTGAGCACCAACGATACCGTTTCCACCAAAATATTTATTTGCTTTGCTAAAAAAGTGCATCGAACCGCCTTTGCCTTTAACTGCGCCTGTTGCTTTACCAAATAGTTCAGCCATACAAGCGCGAGCGGTCAAACCTTTCATTAATGCAATGCCATGTTGACGATACGCCGTAACCAAACCATCTTCTGGCGTTAAAGCCGATTTTATTCCAGCTGCAATCGCTTCTTGACCAATATAAACGTGGCAAAAACCTCTGATGCCGTCGCCATAATTTTCTAAAGCATTTTCTTCAAATCTGCGAATGCGATACATCGTAGTGTACCACTGCAAATATTGCTCTTTTGAATACGTATTTTCAGTTGATTTAGCAGTTGCAACTTTAGTAGATTTAACTTGTGGCGCGTTAGCAAGAGTGATTTCCATATTTCTATATTTTTACGACGTTCAAAGTTCAAAATTAAAAAACAAACTTAAATAAATTACACTTGCGTATTTTTATTTTTGCAAATTTAGAAAATTTAAGAGAATTTAAGAGAAAAATTTATTCTATTTGCAAATCTTTATGCAATTATACTTAACAAAGTTGATATTAACAAAGTTTAAAAATTACGAGTTCCAAACTTTTAATTTTAACTCCAAGCTCAATCTTATTTTGGGTGAAAACGGCATGGGCAAAACAAATGTATTGGAGGCGATTCATATTTTGTGTTTGTGTAAAAATTTAAATATTACAACCGATAAAGAACTCATTAAGTTCGATGAAGATTTTGCGCGCATTGAAGGAGTTTTTAATCTGGAAGGAAATAAAAATAAAGTCGTCGTAAAAATTGATCCACTGAAAAAGAAAATTTTTGAAGTGGACGATAAACCTGTAAAAATTTTAGCGGAGCATATCGGCAAATTACCGGCTGTAACAATTTTTCCGGACGATACAGAAATCATTCGCGAGGGCAGCGAAAAGCGTCGGCGATTTATTGACATGAGTATTTCGCAAATGGATAAAATTTATTTGCAACATTTGCAGGCGTACAATCAAATTATTGCGCAGCGCAACGCACTACTGAAACAACTCAATGATAAAATTTTAAGTCTGACGGATGCGAAAATAATTCTCGAAAATTATGAAGCGCAAGCGCAAGTTGCAGTTGATTATATTTTTGAAAACAGAAAAAAATTTGTGTTGGAAATCGCACAGCACATTCAAAAATTTTATGAACTCATAGCGCAACCTAAAACGCGCGACGAAAAACTTACTTTAGAATTTGAATCCGATTTTCAGAAAAAAGATTTAAAAACTTTGTGGCGCGATAATTTGGAACGCGATATTTTTTTAACGCGCACCACGCGCGGTTTGCATCGCGACGATGTGCATTTTTATTTGAATGATAAATTGCTGAAAAAATTTGGCTCGCAAGGTCAACTCCGCTCAACGGTGATTGCTTTGAAGTTGGCGCAATACCACAGCATTTTTGAAAACAAAAAAATCAAACCTCTTTTTCTGCTCGATGATATTTTTGATAAACTCGATGCACAGCGCGTACAAAACTTGATGACAATTTTAGCGGGCGATGATTTTGGGCAAATTTTTGTAACCGACACACACTTTGAACGTTTGCCGATTTTAAAAAATCATTTTGAAGATGGTTATACGGTTTTTAATATTGAAAATGGTTTGGTTAAAAATTAGCAAATATTTTAGTTGGGTTAATTTCATTTTTACTTTAGCCCAGCTTTCACAAATTTAATTCTCAAAATCATCTTCCAATTTTTGTGTCTTTATTTCTGAATTGTTTTTTGGCAATAATAAAAAACCAAACGTTCCGAAGAAGCCCACTAAATATAAAAGTATCTCAAACATGGAATCTATAAAAGCTCCAAAATCAAAATTAAAAAAGTGAGATATTTTATCCATGCGCGCCGTAAATTTCTTATTTTCAAATTTACGATTTAATTTCTTTCCGCATTAATAAATCATTCTGTTTATCTTTTCCGAGAAAAAAAATATGTGAAGAAAATATCTCGAAACCCATTTTTTTGTAAAATGCAATCGCTTTTTCGTTGTCTTCCCAAACGCCAAGCCAGAGCTCATTAAAATTATCTTTTGCGTATAGTAAACATTGATTTATTAATTTTTGACCAATTTTTAAACCTTGATAATTTTTGTCAACGTAAATACGCTCTAACTCAATTGCTTTTTTTTCGGGACTTATATTTTCGTAATTGTTTTCGCGCAGTTTAGTATAACCAACAAGTTTTTCTTCTGAAAAAATACCTGTAAAAATATTGGCTGTGTCTTTTAATTCGTTTTCTATTTTGGAAGGTGTAAAATTATTTTCTAAATATATCGCCATATTTTCGGGCGTGTTCAGATGTCCGTAAGTATTTATAAAAGATGCTTTAGCGAAGGGTAAAAGTGTTTCTGCATCGAGATGAGTTAAGGGTTTAAATTTTAATTCCATGAGTTTAAGGTTAATTAAATTGAAAAACCTGTTAGCTTTTAAAAAGCTAACAGGTTTGAAAAAAAAATAAATTTAAAAAGCTAACAGGTTTGAAAACATAATTTAGATTTTTTTACTCGTCCGTAATTGTGCGTTGCGTCCCAAAAACATAATCTTTATCTTTACCCGTGCAGTTGCTCCGAATTTTTATATTAAAATACTCAAAACTTTTTAAATTTTCACTGAGTTGTTTCATTCCTGTCACCGTAGCATTTTGAATGCGCTGTTTAAAACATTGTGCGTTATCGCGCAGCGGCACTTTAATTGTTTCCCAATGATTAAATTTTTCGTCATCATTCGCCAATCTGATAGTGAAAGTTTCTTTGTCGGCATTGTACGGTCCGATAGAATCAACGCGAAAATTTAAAGTCACACGTGAATTGCGCAATTGTGTTTTGCGTTCCTCTTCTCTTCTATCGTCGTCTTCAACCCACTGATCTTGGAGCGTTTTTTCAGAAGTTGTTTTTTCGATGTATTGATTCAAATATTTAGTACGAATGGAGCGCGAAACTTTAAGTTTGCGTTTTTGAAACTCGTCTGTTTTTTCAAATTCCCTTTTTTGAGAGATGAGCCGCGTTTCGCTTTCTATTTCTTTAGCAAAATAAATTTCCGCTAAAACATCGTCCGTGAAACTCCACATCTTCATTACGCCTTTAACATCACCGACAATAATCGTTCTCGAATCTGGACTGATAGCGACTTTAGCAATTAAATTTTCACAAATAACGGGCGTAGTAATTTCTTTTTTACTCCGTAGTTCCCATAATTTTAGTGTGTCGTTGCCACCAATGATGTACCTACCATCGGGTGAAAAAGCGTGAATATTATCGCGCGCGCTGATGTTGAAAGAAATAATATTTTTTGCCGTTTTAGTGTCCCACATTTTTACTTTTCCGTCGCTGAGCGTAACAATAAATCTGCTGTCGTTTGAAATAAGTAGCGATTTCAGGTCTTCGTGTTTTGGTTCAGCAATTAGGAAAGTATTAATTTTTTCACCTGTTTTAAGGTCAATTAATTTAAAACTATCTATAAAAGTTTCAACTAAATAGGAATCGTCACGACTAACAAAATGATTCAAACCATCGGTTTTAATCTCTTTTTCGAGACGCGCAAAATCGGTCGTCACGTCGTAAATCATACTCATTGTACCGCGTTCAACGATTAAACCTTTGTTATCGCGAATAAATGAAAATGGGCGCGCGAATTTATTTTCATCAACCTTAATGATGCTTACTACTTTTTTAGTCGCAATATCCATGACGTTAATGGTATTTTTTTCGCGATACGCCAAATATAAACCGTCTTTAGAAAAGCAAGCGGCGCGACCTAATTCTTTATCGCTGAAGGAGGCAATTTCTTTTTTTGTTTCAATATCCCAAACATGAACCGTTGGCGAAACAATAACGCCTTTGTTATTCACAAGTACATTATCGCCACTACGTGCAACCAAAGTTTTATTATTGCCCGCAATAACGAGTTCGCGAATGCGTGCGTTGTCGTGTTGAAATGTAGAGATGTCTATTTGAGGTTGTGCAAATAGCGCACAACTAAAAAAAATTGCAAAAATTACAGTTGTAATAGTTTTTTTAGAATGAATTTTAGAAGTAGTAGAATTATTGTGCATAGTATGGCATAGTTGGTTTGTGATGCGTGTTTGTATTTGTGTTTTAATTTCGTGTAAATATGGCGGTTTTCTCAGAAAAAATCATACTAAACGGTAGCTTTATTTTTAATCAAAAAATAAATACTCAATTAAGTGAAATTATAGATAGCACTTAATGATAAATTCTAAGTTTTACCGCGTGATTTTAATTTTTACGAACAATAATTTACTCGTTCGGAAGCGAATTTAATTTTGAATTTACTTTTCCTTTAATGGTTAAAGTTGTTATCGCTGGCTCAGTATTGGCTGTAACTGCAATGGTTTTCAGTACGTCGCCTTGTTTGTGGTTACTGTCAAAAATAACTTTTATTTCATTTTCCACACCCGCTTTTATCGGTTCTTTAGGCCATTCTGGCGTAGTGCAACCGCAACTGGGGCGCACACTGCTGATGATCAAATCCTCTTTACCAATATTTTTAAATTTAAAAACGTGCGTCATTTTATCACCTTCTTTAATTTCACCCCAATCATAACTGACTTTTTCAAAAGTAAAGGAAGTAGTTTGCGTCTTTAAACTCGAAACGGTAGCATCTGTAATATTTTGGCTTTGAATAGGCGAGACGCTTTCTAAAGTGGTTCGTGTGCTCGAAGTTGCATTTTGCAGAGAAGCAGCCTCGCTGCTCGCATTGTAGGATTTTCCTGATATGCTGGCGTTGATTGTATTATTTTTGCAAGAAATAGCAAAAAAAATAGCTAAAACAAACACACCTATTTTTATTAAAACTTTCATAATTTATCGAATTTACTAAAATTAATTGAGTAAATGAGGTCTGCGTTGTTTTGTTCTTTTTAAAGACTCTTCAAATCGCCATTCCGAAATTTTAGCTTCATTACCACTTAATAAAATTTCTGGAACGCTCGAGTCTTCAAAAACTTCAGGTCGCGTGTAAACGGGTGGCGCAATTAAATTATCTTGAAAAGAATCGGTCAGCGCAGAAGTTTCATCGTTCAAAACGCCAGGTAATAATCTCACAACGCTATCAACTATAATACTTGCTGCCAATTCGCCTCCCGAAATAACGTAATCTCCAATCGAAATTTCGTGCGTAATATATTTTTCGCGAACCCGCTCATCAACTCCTTTATAATGTCCGCACAAAATTATAACATTTTTCAGCAAAGAAAAAGCATTTGCACGCGCTTGCGAAAAAATTTCGCCGTCGGGTGCTGTGTAAATTACGGCATCGTAATCGCGTTGCGATTTTAATTGCTGAATACAACGTGCAATCGGCTCTGCCATCATCACCATTCCTGCACCACCACCATAAGCATAATCGTCAATTTGTTTATAATTTCCGATGCTAAAATCGCGCAGGTTGTGAATGAAGATAGAAACTTTATTTTTTTCTTGCGCGCGTTTCAAAATTGAATGCTGAAACGGACTGAGTAATAATTCAGGTACTGCGGAAATGATATCGAAACGCATTTTTAATGGTTAATGGTCAATGATTAAAGGTTAATGGTTAATGGTCATTTCTGCGAATTTACCATTAACCATTAAAAATTAACCATTATCTATGGGTTTACTTTCAATAATTCAACTTCAAAAATTAAAGTTTCGTAGGGTCCAATGGATCCACCTGCACCTTTTTCACCGTAAGCTAAATTATATGGCACGTACAATTTATATTTTGAGCCTTCTTTCATCAACAGAAGTGCTTCTTGCCATCCTTGAATGACGCCGTTGACAGGAAAGTCAATCGGTTCGCCGCGTTGAACACTGCTATCAAAAACTTTACCGTCCAATAAAGTACCGTGATAATGCGTTTTAACTTTATCAGTCGCTTTTGGCATTACACCCGTACCTTCTTTAATCACTTCATATTGCAAACCACTCGCTGTAACTTTGACGCCTGGTTTTTTTGCATTCTCTGCCAAAAACGCTTTACCTTTTTCAATATTTGACGTATATTTTTTCTGGCTTTGCGAAGACATGAACGTGCTAAAAATGGCGTTGCATTTATCTGCTGCAATTGTTTCTTTACCATTCAAAGCATCGTTGAAACCTTTTGCCATAGATTCGCCGTCGAGATTTAATTTTTCGCCGTTTTTAAAATTCTGAGCAAACAAAACGCCCAAACTGTAACTTACACTATCCATTTTAATTGGTGTATTTTGTGCATTTAAACTTGCGTTCAACAGTATTAAGCTGCACAGATTGATAAAAAGAAATTTCATTTTAAAACTTTTTAGTTTTTGAAGCGCAAATATAGGCGCTATAATTTATGTACGAATAGCTCTAACGTAAATTCGTGCAACTTTATGACTGAAAAAACATTTTATTGATACTTTTAACAAATAAATATGACGACGCAAGAGAAAGCACATGCTATCGGCGAAATTTTAAACAACCTCTACCCTACTACACCGATACCTTTAGCACACGCCGATCCATACACACTTTTAGTGGCGGTTCTGCTTTCGGCGCAATGTACTGATGTGCGCGTCAATCAGGTAACGCCCATTCTTTTTGCGCGCGCATCAACGCCTTTTGAAATGGTAAAACTTTCGGTGGATGAAATTAGAGCAATTATACGACCCTGCGGACTTTCGCCCAAAAAATCGAAAGCCATCCACGAGTTGTCTCAAATTTTGATTGATGAAAACAATGGCGAAGTACTCGCCGATTACGCATTTTTAGAAAAATTACCAGGTGTTGGTCATAAAACGGCTTCGGTTGTTATGTCGCAAGGTTTTGGTTTTCCCGCTTTCCCTGTTGATACGCACATTCACAGATTGGCATGGCGTTGGGGATTAACAAACGGTAAAAATGTTGAGCAAACCGAAAAAGATTTAAAATCGCTTTTTCCAGAAGCACAATGGAATTTATTACACCTACAAATTATTTTCTATGGTCGCGAATATTGTCCTGCGCGAACACACAAACCAACGGAATGTTTAATTTGCAAACAATTTGGCATTGCGGAATTATTTGTATGATGTTTGATGAGCGTTTTCAATTCACGCTTGATCACGCTTAATCAAGTCTCGCTTTTAGCCGCTGCGCAACTAAAAACTCTGACGTTGAACAAGCGTTTCGCTTATTTACAATTTATACATGGTGCGCCTGCGGGGTTAGTTGTTGCACTAACCTAAGAACTGAAAAGTTTTTCAATAATTTCTTTTTGGACTAAAGGCAAATATTCTTCATAAAAAGTTGCACTTCTAATTTGAACCTAAGCAAAAATAAAGAATCGTCCTCAGATATTATAATTTGTATTGAAAGTGATTTTCGTTTATCGGAATTTTAATGTCGTTATTTTCAAAATAAATTTTTAAGTTTAGCAATTATGTAATTACTTTGTAGTCATAAAATTTTATCTATGGAAATTCCAGTTGTAGCTATTGGTAATTCAAAGGGGATTAGATTATCAAAGATGTTGATTGAAAAATATAATATTAAGGATTCCCTTGAAATTATTCTTGAACAGGATTACATCATTCTGAAGCCACCTCACGCACCCAGGAAAGGTTGGGATGCGGCATTTAAACTCATGCACGAAAACGGTGACGATAATCTTTTGATAGATGACATTTTTGAAGACGAAAAATTAGAAGAATGGAACTGAGTCAATATAACATCTATCTCATAAATTTAGATCCAACTTTAGGGAGTGAAATTAAAAAGGTAAGACCTTGTATTATCATTTCACCCGACGAGATGAATAGGCATTTACAAACAGTAGTCATTGCACCCATAACCAACAGTTCCAAACCTTATCCGACCCGCATTGCTTTAAACGATAATTCTATAACGGGTTGGATTGTTCTCGATCAAATCAGAGGGGTAGATAAGAATAGAATTGTAAAATATTTAGGCGCTCTCCAAATAGCTGAAATTACACAAGTTAAATCTGTAATGAAAGAAACTTATGTTGATTAGGTTTTAACAGTTCAATGCGAATGTCGTTACCGCCAAATTCAAAACTAAAAGGAAAGCCAACCTCGCTTATTTCAGTCTCCTGACTGAAATCCAATATTTATACTTCCTTAAAACGGCAAACCAATACCGAAATTAAAATTAAGTTGGTCGCCCAAATTCCATAAACCTATTGGAATCCAATAACTGTTGTCAGGATATTTAGGATAAGGATAGCGCAATTTAAATCCAATATCAATGCGAATGAGAAAATAATCAACATCAATGCGCAGACCTAAACCTGTACCGATTGCCATTTGTGAATACCAATATTTTGAAAGTTCTGCTTTGGGTGCGGCTTCATCTTTATTTAAATTCCAAACATTACCTGCATCTAAAAATATGGCACCTTTAAAATAGGAATAAATTGGAAACCGCAATTCCGAATTTATCTCAAATTTAAATTCGCCTGCTTGCGCCGGAAAACTGGAATTTGCTATATTTGGATCGTAAAAACCACCGGGTCCGATGGAACCTAATCGCCAAGCGCGAATACTATTTGTTCCGCCGAGTAAGTATTGATACGTAAATGGTACTGCTACAGCATCTGCATAAGGTGTTGCTAAACCCAAACCCACTTTGAAAGCGAAGCTTACTTTGGGAATTATTTCTTTGGAGTATCTGAAATCGGTATCGAAACGAACAAACTTTGCAAAGTTTACACCGTTGAGTATTGACGGCTCGTTATTGGCTCTAAATATTTTGTCGAATAAAAATATTTCGCCGCCAGATTGTTGAAAACCGAAAGCAAATTGAAAAACTTGGTTTTGCGCGTTTATGGGTGTTATAAAATCATAATTGAAAGAGCGAAAAAATATACCTGTCACTAAGGTAGTATCGAAACTCCTGATAATTCGCGTTTGATTAATATTTCTAATCCTGAACGAGTCAGTAACTTTTCCTAAGCTAAACTCTAACGCAGAGGGAGAAATGATAAATCGCTCACTAATATTATTTTCTCTTTTATAGATGTCCCGCAAACCAATATTGTATCTATCGAGCCTAAACAGATTGAGTTCTAATCGGTTTGAAGTGCCAAAAGTTGCGTTGAGTTCTGTGGTGGCGTTTTCTTTATAACCTTCTTTAAAATTTTTTGAAACTAAATTTAAGCCTTTCAATAAACCCCAAGTAGCGTTTAAGTTTAAAATTTTAGGAAAATTAAAGCGATTATCAAAATTTAAATCGTACGATTTACCGTTGCTCGATTGACTGGGTTTATTTATGCCAAAATCTACACCCGCTGTTATGGTTGAAGAAAAACGAATGGCACTATTGAATAAATTGAGATGCGTGAAACCGACATTGACTGAACCGCCGGCGCGATATAAGTTTTCTATACTGTCTCTCAAAATCGAAGCATTCAAATTTGCTCCGACTTCAAACGCCATTTTTTTATTTGGAGTTAAATAAATATTCAGTGCTACTGCATTAGAATCACATTCATCTATTTTAGAAGCTACGTTTACAAATTTATACACGCCAATACCTGTAATTTTTTTGTAAGTTTTAGTAATTGCCGTTTTGTTGAATATTTCACCGCTTTTAAAAGTAATTAAATCGTTTAATAAGCTCGCTTTTAAACCGATGTTTCCGTCGTAAGTCCTGATAATATTTGTTCCGATGACGGTGTCAAATTTTATAGTTTCACCTTTGTTAATGTCGTAATTAGGAAAAACGGAAACATCACCAACGTAAAACTTTCGCAATTGTGTTGAATCATCGGGTAGAACGACCGTTAAAGTTGCGTCAATGAGTCTTTGATTTTTTTCATTAAATTTAACGATACTCGTATCAGCATCTAACGGTACAATAAAATTGGGTGCAAAACGCGCATAACCTTTAGAATTGAAATAATCAACTATGCGCGCTTTTTCTTTTTCGTAGTTCGAGGAACTTAAAGCAGTGCCACGTTGGA
>ENA-OFCD01000914-OFCD01000914.1-metagenomes-genome-assembly--contig:-NODE-914-length-16933-cov-13.810641_pt1 | contig 16933 bp, 19 predicted proteins | sample MGYA00153392_OFCD01 | MGnify analysis MGYA00153392 | reverse complement strand
ACAGAAAGAGTCCTAAATTTAAGATTAGATTATTGGGAATCGGTTAAAAATATCGTAGAAGTTCACAGGGGGTAACAAAAATAGAGAAAATCTGTTAATGTAGGGCAGATGGAAAAAACAGTGCCCGAACTAATAGCGGCAATTACCCCAGAAGAGTGGGAACAGGTGCCAGTAAGCGTCCTCAAGCTAATCGAAGAATTAGTACGACGGATGGATAAACTTGAGCAAGAAATGGGGCAATTGAAAGCTGAGAATGAGCTATTGAAAGAGCAACTAGCCAGAAATTCAGCAAATTCATCACAACCACCATCAAAAAATCCTCTAACATTTAAGCCAAATCGCAAGGAACCCAGCGGAAAGAAGCGTGGCGGGCAAATAGGACACATCGGACACGAGCGAAAACTGTATCCGTTAGAAATGTGCCAAGAAATAATCGACCACTACCCACAGCAATGTAGTAAATGTGGAGCTGAAGTTAGTGAAAACATTAGCACCCAAGTATATCAACATCAAGTGGTAGAAGTACCACCAGTACAGCCAATTGTGATTGAACATCGATTTCATCAAATGACCTGTACTTGCTGTGGCACGGAAAATCAAGCACCAGAAATGGTCGAAATCATTGGTAAAGGTGGTTACGGCTCAAGAGTAGCAGCTTACGTGGGTCTATTTAGTAGTCAGTACCGACAATCATATCGCCAGATTCAGAAAATCATGCAGGCGATGTTTGGGATTGAAATGTCATTGGGCACAATCAACAACTTGCGAACGGAAGTAAGTGAAGCCGTTAGTGCTGCGGTGACGGAGGCGCAAGGTTACGTTCAGCAACAACCGATAGTCGGAGTAGATGAGACAGGATTTAAGCAACGGAATGGAGACGGTCAAAATGCCGCCAAGACTAGTGGCTGGCTGTGGGTGGCGGTAACGCCATTGATAATTTGCTTTCAAGTGATTTTAAGTCGAGCAAGTAGTGCGGCTCAAACCGTCTTAGGTTCGGCATTTACTGGATTTATTACTAGTGACCGCTGCCCTGCTTATAACTGGGTGAATGTTGCTAATAGACAAGTGTGCTGGGCGCATCTGAAACGAGACTTCATCCAAATCTCGGAACGAGTGGGAGCATCAGCCGAGATTGGCGAATCTCTGCTCTTCCAAGAGAAACTACTTTTTAATCTTTGGCATCAGTTTAGAAATGAGCAACTCACTCGCATCGAGTTGGCGCAAGCGGTTGAACCTATTCAAGCTAAATTTTCCAGCATCTTACAGGAAGCTGTAGAACTCCAGATTGGTGAGCATGACAAAACACCACTAGCTAAAACTGTGCGGACATGCCGTAATTTACTAAAGCTGTTCGATTCTTTGTGGTTATTTGTGCGTGAAGAAGGAGTTGAACCCACTAATAATGCAGCGGAAAGAGCGATTCGCCCTGCTGTAATTTGGCGACGTACTAGTTTTGGGTCAGATTCGGCTGCTGGTAGTGAGTTTGTGTCTCGTTTACTCACTGTTGTATCTTCACTTAATCTGCAAGAGCGTAATATTCTCGACTTTCTAGTTGAATCTGTCTCGGCTGCTCGTTCTGGTGAAATTCCACCTTCTCTTCTGCCTTAGCCCCGTGAACTTCTACATTTAATATCATTGCTAATGATGCCAGAAAACTAGCACTTCAAGCAAGCAGACTTGAAACATCAGAAGAATATTCTTTTATCATGAGAAAAGAAGTTACATCGAGTATCGTACATTCTTTAATGAAAGATATTGGAGTGATTGAAGCAGATAATAGTCATGAAAAGTTAGGATTTCTAACTTTAAGTAATCTGTCTTTGGGTCTAAAGAAGCTAATATTCAAAGCGATTTCAAGAAAAAGAGATGTTTTTCTGTATGAAAAGCAAGGAGAACGAGTCATTAAAGGTTTATTTGAAGTATATATGAATGATAACTTCAATAAAGATTTATCTTTACTCCCTCCTGAATTAAAAGCGATATATCGTAAGGATAAATCGGAAGATGCTAAAAAGAGATTAGTGATTGATTATATTGCTAGGATGATGGATTCATTTGCCATCAAAGAATACTTAAATTACTTTGGAGCGTCATCTTTAGATAAAATATATGAAAAGAATGTTTTTGCCTAGACACTTTCTAGTATGATGTTTATTGCTGCTTTAATGGCGATTTTCAATTTACTCTCTTTAAATTCACCAGAAAAACGCTTTTCTATTCATAATTTCCGATGAATTATCCCAAAAGACTAATCGAAGTCGATCTACCTATCAAAAGAATATCTGCCCATGCGCGGCGAGAAAAATCGATCCGTCACGGGCATATTTCTACTCTACATATTTGGTGGGCACGACGACCATTAGCAGCTTGTCGTGCGGTAATTTGTGCATCTTTATGGATCGATCCAGTGGACGAACTTTGCCCCCAATCTTTTCGAGATGGGGCAGCAGAACTGATCGCGAATTTTGCCAAAAAAGCGATAACAGACAAGAATTTATCTGACCATTGTTCGCCAGAAAATTGGACTAAATGGCAGTTATTAGCCAAGCCAGAAAGTGAATTAGATTCTACCAACATCAGTCATTTAAACATTCTCAGAAATAGCTTATTAGACTTTATTGCTGACTTTGCTAATTGGGATAATTCCACTCAACCAGATTACCTAGAAACCAGTCGTCAATTAACCCAACTCGCCCATGAATCCTTGGGTGGAATTCCAGGTACGCGCCCATTAGTAGTAGATCCCTTTGCTGGAGGAGGAGCCATTCCCCTAGAAGCTTTGCGAGTAGGAGCCGATGCTTTTGCTTCCGATCTTAATCCAGTGGCGGTGCTACTAAACAAAAGAGCTGGCCTCATATAGATGTGCATGTAAATTAAAGCTACAAAGGAAGTAAACATCTGTGTAATCAAGCTTGCACACGCTTCTTTTGATACTTAGATACTTAAATTTATCGTCGTGCCATTTCCATCGAGCCGTTGTTCGAGTGTAGCTTTCGTCATCAATCTCACCGAACGACTGTAGCCAAATGGCCCATCGATCTCAACAATTTTGCCATAGCAGCGCACTTTAAATTCACAGAATTGAAGATATATACCTGTTTTTGAAAGTGCCTCGAAAGTTTTGCGAACATCTTTGATCGGTGCAGAAACTGAGATGGTCGATTCTCGCCGATAGTGATTTTGAACGATCGAGAGAATATCCGTGTTTTTCTTGTTATTCATCCTAAATAACTACAGCCTAATGTTTAGTTAACTCGATCGCTCATTGCCGATCGACTATTTCCACTACACCACAATTGCCACAGATAAAATTCCACTCGATCGAGTAATTTGGTCACGAATATGCCTTGAGCACTATTTGGGTCTGTGGACAGCCAATAACCAGTCAGTCCGATTTCGACTCGATCGAGATCGCAGCAATTGGCTGTGACAGTTTTTGCACCTTGATGATAAAGATAAAAATTAATTGCGGTAGCTTCACAAATCGTCGTTGGCAAGAGAAAACTTGCTGTTTCAGAACTGAGGAAAATTATTTCACCAGTGCTATCCGAGAATAAAAGTCGCTGCTTGACCCAATCTTCCAGATTAGCAGTCAACAGTTCCATGTGTAGATCGGTTTCGGTATAAATTAATTTCAACATGGGTCTTCATCTCAATCTATAAGAGCCTAGTTATTTGGGCCATTTCATAGTTTATGGCTCGATCGGTCGAGCTGTCAGTAAGAAAAAGTAGGTTGTTTCGATAAATTCTTTCAGATGACTTTGGAGTATGTAGTGCGAAGTGGCACTAGTTCAGCAACTGTGCCAAGCTCTCGGCAAACAAAAAATTTACTGCGCCCATTAGCTCCTCTAGATTCTCCAAAACATAGTATTTACGATTTTTGGTAAACATCTCTTCCTGCAAAACCCCAAATTCCCACAGCTTGCCATTAGAAACCATCCCAAATAGCTTTTTACTAGGATCATTGTTGAGCTTCTGTGCCGCTAGCATCTCAGCCAAACACTGTCCCCAACCTTCTTCAAAATTATCTTTCTTGGCTTCTACTACAATCACATAGGGCTTTTCAAGTACTACTTTTCCACGAGGAGAACGTTGAGCCACCACATAGTCTGGGACACCCGATAAATTTTCATCATAGTTCAGCGGTTGATGACTCCAAATCAAGAAGCTCTGGATATACCCTCGCCAAACTTCAGTTAAAATTGGCGAGATAATATTTTCACAGATTGCATATTCTGAATTGAAGACAATACCTTCTTGAATTACTGTATTCAATCGAGAGACAAAGTATTCATCACATTTAAACTCAATCTTCTGGATAAAGTCTTGTTCTTGATAGCTCAAGGGGAAAGATTTTAAGACATCAGCAATATTTTTATAATTAGTAAAAGCCATTATATTTCTCGATTGAATTACAATTCTTACACCTAAAGCGATTATTTAATTTGAATAACGTGAGTTCGGGTTAAGGATCTATATGCAAGGGCTTCTAGCCTCGTTTATGAACCGCCGCCGATTGAAATCGTTGGTGGTGCGGGAACGGATCAAATATTCTTAACCCGAACTCACGTTAAATACTGTATTTATTTGCACTCTTTGGAGACATTATACTGTACCAAGATCGAGTAGATCTGATTTAATCTTTACTCCTTGGTAATCGCACCCAATGTTTTGAGGGTTGCTAATTGAGCAGGGCTGAGTCCAGTGGCTCCGGTGATGTTCATGTCTTCGTAGACTCGTTGGGGTCGTAATACTTTTAGGCATTCCCAAGTTTCGGTATCCCACAGGCGGATTGTCTCATCGTGGCTACAGCTAGCCAATAGCCGCCGCTGTGGGTCGGGATGATAGACGACATAGTTTACCAAGTCGGTATGACCTTCGAGGATTTTGATGCATTCTCCTGTCGCTACATCCCAAATACGGACGGTGGCATCTTTACTTGAACTCGCTAGGTATCCTCCATCAGGACTAAAGCTCACTCCAGAAATAGCTCCAGTATGCCCACTCAAAATATCACAGCATTCACCCGTATGAATATTCCAAATCCGAATGGAATAATCTTCACCGCCACTGGCAAGCAAATCTCCCTGAGGGTGAAAAGCTACTGACCAATTGTGACTAGAATGTCCCTTGAGTGTTTGATAGCACTCACTAGTTTCCATATCCCAAATTGTGATGTCAGATTTATGACTAGCAACAGCTAGCCATTTACCAGTTGGATGAAAAGTCAAGTCGAATACCTTAATATGTCCTAGTTGTTCCTGATCTAGCCCTCTTGAAAATTGATTATTGCCATAGTCCCAAAAGCGGATCTTACAAGAAAAACTACCACTAGCCAATATTTTTTTGTGAGGATGAAAGGCAATTGCAAGGATGAAAGAAGTATCTGATTGCAAGGACTGAAGATGTCCTTGTAAATTTGAATCTGCATTTACATTCCACAGCTTGGTCGTCCCATCCATGCTACAACTAGCTAAAAGATTGCCTTCAGGAGAAAATGCAATTTGCCAAACAGCCATCTCATGAGCCAAAATAGATATCAAGCATTCATCATTAGTCAAATCCCATAGACGAATTTTGCCATTTTCGCTACTACTTGCTAATAGATTACTAGTCGGGTGAAAGGCTAATGATCTGAAGGCAGTAGAAACACTACGAAACGTCTTTAAGGATTGTCCTGATTCTAGATCCCAAACTTTCAAAACACCGCTTAGATCGCTACTTATCAGAGTTTTACCACTGGAATCCAAACCGATTGACCAAATATTATTCTGATGCCCTTGTAGAACTCTAGTACATTGCCAATTATCTAATTGGAGTATTTCCCAAACTCGGATAGTTAAGTCTTGACTAGCACTAATAATTTTCTGGTCATCAGGACTGAACATAACAGCAATAATTGCTCTGCTACCTGCTGGTATCGTCTGCAAGCATAAACCCGTTTGCACATCCCAAATTTTAATGGAGGTGTCATCGCTGCCACTAATTAGCTGGGTACCACAAGAATTAAAAGCAATATACCAGATGGCATCAGTATGTTCACTAAGGGTGCTAACACATTCTCCTGTAGCTAGATTCCACAGTTTAATTGTAGAGTCATCGCTGCTACTGGCTAATAGCATTCCGCCAGGTTGAAATGCTGTATTCATTGCAGTGCTGGTATGACCGATAAGAGTTTTTAGTAATTCTCCTGTAGCTACATTCCATAATAAAATATCACCACTTTCACAACTACTAACTAGTGTTTGACCATCATTACTGAGAGTAATGCCATAAATAGGTGCCAGTAACTGCCAAGATTGAATACAGTCACCGTTTCCGATATCCCATATTTTAATATATCGATCGAAACTGGAACTAATCAGTCTTTTTCTATCAGCGGTAAAAACCAAGCCCATAATATGACCATCATGAGCTTTTATACTTAAAAGATTTTTGCCAGTGCTAATTTGCCAGATTGAAATCTTGCCATCACTGCCAGCATTAGCAACTAATAAATTGTCTGGACTAATTGCTATTTTATAAATACCACCGATCGATTCTGCAAACAAAGAAGTTGCTAAATTAGTTTGTGTCAAATCAACCTGAGCTAGAGATACATCTCGCAAATCAGCTTGACGAATACTCAACCCAGTCAAATCCAACCCCGTCAAATCAGCACCTAATTGATTGAGCAAATTCAAACAATTACCCGCCCCATAACTCCCCGACGCAAACGAACCAGCCGCAAATTGGCAGATCGTCTGCTTCAAAACTCTAACGATCGATCCTTCTCCGCCCAGATCCGAAGCCAACATCATCAACAACGGCTGGACAATTAGCCGAATCTGACTATCTCGCACATAATCCTTCGACTGCACTTTCATCAACGCATAAGCAAGAAATAGTTTCGGCGTTTGATTACAAATCTCAGCGCGGATTGCCATTAATAGCCGATCGATCGCATACTCCATTACTACTGGTTGCTGCGTGAATCTACCTCCTTTAACTTCAATCAGCGATCGACCCTGCAAATATTCCAATGCTTCCAATAATTGTGCTGTCGAAACTGCTGGCAATAGATCTGCTTGAAGATCGCCCACGGATACCCATTCCCGATCGATCGCCAGCCAAAACATCACCTGCTGTTCGATCGATGATAGTCGCTCAAACTGACGCTCTAGCAACTTCCTAATCCCATTGAAAACAGCGGTACCCTGCTCAAAAAACTCGGCGATCTGACCGTCAAATACTTCCAGAATCGAAGTTGAAATAATCTTCAGAGCCAGTGGATTACCTGCATACAACTCGACTAATTGTTGCCCTTTTTCGACAGCTAGGGGTAAACCTTTATCATCTAAGATCGCCATTCCTGCCTCGATCGATAGTCCACCCAGCGGCAATATGCGGACTGGCAAATTATGCCCTGCGAAATTAGCAACTTCGGCAACTTGTTCGCGACTAGTCAACAGTACACAGCTTTGATGAGCGGATTCTGCTACCTGTCGAAATAGTTCTCCATAGCCTTCATAACCTGCTAAATATTGGTGAGAACTACCACTTTGCAAAATCGATTCCACATTATCGAAGATCAATAAGCAGCGGTGTTGTTGTAAATAATGGATCAGCCGCGCTCGATGAAGATGGGGATCGCTAGCTAGGGTGATTTCCTGTTGTCGTGATAGCAGCGCAATCGTCTCCGCCAAAAGATCCCCCAACGGCGGCGCATTCCGCAAAGATCGCCATACCACAAACTCAAACTCGGTGGATACCTGCTGCGCCAATTTCACAGCTACAGCCGTCTTGCCCATCCCACCCATTGCCAGAATTTCGATCAGCCGACAGCGATCTTTAGTAATCCATTTAGCTAGAGTTTTCAGCTCTTTGGTGCGACCATAAAAAATTGAGACATCGATCGATTCGCCCCAAAAGTACTGACGCTCCAATGCTACCACCGCTAGAGACTGCTGATAACGCTGTAGGATCGATCGAATATTTTTTTTACTAACTGGCTCACCCAGTGCCTGAGCTAGTAGCTGCCAGAGGCTCGCGCCGACTTCCCTGAGATACTCTACTGTGTAGGTCGATCGATCGGCTAGAGTTGGGTAAGAGTCCCCAGCTAAAGTACCTTCCAAGACAGCTATCTGAATATCATTAAGCCGAGCCAGACCATGAGACAGTAATAATGTATCGATGCTTTTAGATAAGGATTGACTTTGCACTCTTGCTTATGACCGTTTCTTATTTTTGGTAATCAAACATCATCGCGCTCAAGCTCAAGTGCCTATTGTTTATAGATTGATGATGAAAATCGATAGATTGTGCTAATTTATCATTTGCACTGTTACAAGTATAGTACTGACTGTCGAATAATCGATCCTAAAAAGTAAAATATCAGCCATTTTAACCAGCAATTCCAAATTCAAAAATCTAGGAAGAGTTGGCTGCACAATGAGACGTAGAGCCATAAAGCATGAAATTAATCAAGGATGACCAACTCTCAAAGAGCAAATATTTAGTAAGACTGAGGAGATCCTGAAAAAAGCCTTTACGAGTACCGCGCTTGTGACGAATCTGTTGGTAAGCAAGATCTGTTAAATGCAAAACAGTATGAAATAGGAACGCTAACAGGTTAAGTGTCAGCAAACAAGAAGCTAAATGCTCTTGTCCATGACCAAAATTGTGCTCCAGATGATAGCCCTTCGTTTTGAGAACATTGTGATTTTCATTTTCTGTTTTCCAGCGAGAACGACCAGCCTCAGTAACGAGGGGTACGGTTTGTTCATTTAACTCATGGCGAGTGATAAATGCATTTTCATATAGTATTTTCCCATCTGATTCACGGGTGTGAATTAGTTTACACCAATTGACCCTAATGGCTGGCTGGGAGTCTCTGAGCGGAATGTCATTGACGTATTGATAGCTATATACGAACCTGGAGTTATTATTCCACTGTTTTATTTCTAGTCTTTTCACATCGCCAATACTATCCAAATATTTCAGCCAGTCATAAAGTCCCGTGTGAGATGTTTCTAAACAAGTAAAGATAAAGTTCATGCCCACTGCAAGAATCTCTTCGCACATTGGTTGGTGACTGTAGAGGTCATCTCCAAGTAAGGTGATCGGCTGTCCCTTAAATTCTGAACTATGATTTTTAAGCCACCGTTTGGCAGCGGCTACTTCACAATCTTGCTTGTAGTGCCCATCTTGAGGTGTAATAAATTCTGGGGCTAATGAAATCACTTGAGATTGACCAGGGGCAACAATTACAGGCAGAATCGCACTGTGAAAATATGTTACTGTCCCATTTTTATGTTTACGGCTCGAACAGCATTTACAGTTCAACTTATGAGAATCAAAATACTGAGTTCCATCGAGCGCAATCAGTAATCCACCTAGATACTGGAATGGTTTCAAGTGCCCATCCCGTCTCAACGCTTGATAAACGCAACTAAACACTGATGATAATGAGGTTGCTGAAATCCCATCCACAATGTTACGGATTTGTGGTACTGTTGGCACTTTAATCATCCCAAACAGATTCGTTGCATTGCTTTTACCCTGATTGCTCTCCATGTGCCGCTGATGCTCTAAAAAAGATTCGCTTTGCATGAAGAACACTGAGAATGCTCCTAATACCGCATCCAAAAGGCTATATTTAGTCGCATTGCTTGCAAGACGAGGGTCTTTTATCCCCATAATCGCTTGATTGAGATATTCGAGTAGGGTGACTAAACTCAGCTTCCTTGGCTCCATCTGCTTCTCTTTTTGAAGTCCTTCTATTCTCCTGCTCCCCCTATCCCATTGTCAAAATCTGAATTTGGAATTGCTGTTGTCTGTCAGGCTTTTGTCCTTCGCCACCTTTGCAAGCCCCCAACAAATTTTTATATTCTAACTGTCGTTCGGGATGTAGATCTTGACATTGCCAATGTTCGATCTTCATTTTGTCTGAATCGGGATAAATCCGCTGCATACAGTAACAGCAAATTCCTCGTTGTTCGCTAGCTAAACTCGCTCTAAGGTCATCCTTTGCAGCATAGTTATCATAATCGGTATTAGTATTGCATCGATGTTCGGTCAAGGATTTCGGTTCGGGGTTTTTGTGGATATTTCTCATTCATTACCTGCTAAAAATTTAATCAGCGAGCGAGCGCGGGTTAGCTCTGGCTCGGATTCACCGAGTTTGTCGCTCAATGTCGCGATCGTTTGACGAGCCGCTTCAAAATCTTCAGCATCGATGAGCTTAAATAGCGTATGTAGGTGTTCGGCGACCGTTCGATTGCGATCGCTAGCACCCATTAATTCGTCTAATACGCGATTGGCATCGAGTCCATAAGCCTCAGTTGGAATAGTGGCAATTGCACCACTAGTTTCTCGATCGTTTTCAAGGATTCTAATCCTGCTGGCTTCAACTTCCCCAATTACTAGTGGCGAATGGGAAGTGCAGACAAACTGAATTGAGGGGAAAGTTCTAGTCAAGTCATTGACAACTTGATGTTGCCATTTTGGATGTAAATGTACGTCGATTTCATCAATCAGAACTAGCCCTGACGTTTGCTGTAAAACTCGCGGTAAGTTGCCACCATTGATGTTCGATCCTTCACTTAAAAAAGAGGCATTTTGAGTAACAATTTTGATGGCAATATCGGCAATCAAGCCAACCATCATTTTTTGACCAGCACTCAGATTACTGAAGGGTTGGGGATTGCCTTGGATCGAAACCACAATTTCCGACCGTTCTGGGTCAAACCAGAGGTCTTCCGCATCGGGAATACAGCTTAATACAGCGAACCTAACCACCCAATAACCAGGGCGGATTTCTCCTTGGCGATTGAGTGAAGCGATCGCTTCTTTCTGAAACCAGGTGTGGAGATCGGCGATTCTAATTCGTTCTTCAAAGCAGTCATAGAAGGCATCCCAGCGACGGGCAGGACTGGCTGTAATCGTCGCTTTGGGGTCGCGTTGGTTGGAGGGGAGCCAAGCTCGACCCGCGCCGTAGTAGGCGACAATTGGCAGCCAGACTTTTGCACCTGCGGCAACCTGTTGAAATAAACTGGAGATAATTTCTAGTGCTGCTTTAGCTCCAGTGTTAGAGGTTCTAGAACCGTTAGTTTTAATTTGTCTGAGCCATTCCACCGCTCGACCGTCGATCGCGCCTGTTGCTTTAATCTGGACGGGCGTTCGTTCGACAAGTTGGGTAATGGTATCGGATGAGATTGCTTCTAGCCGTATTTCTGAGAGGAGAATATTCCGGCGACTATTGTTAAGGGTCGTATCGGGAGAGTTGACCAGCCAAACTCCTGCCGAGATTGCTAAAGCATCCAGCAGTGTGGTTTTACCCGTGCCATTGTCCCCCACTAGTAGGGTGAATTGGGGGTGCAATTCCAGGGTATAGTCTGAGAATTTCTTAAAGTTTTTGATTTCTAGTCGATCGATTCGCATGGTATGGAAAAATGACTCTCACGATTAGCCAAGATAACTAGTACTCAAGCATTTTTTATAGGGGAAAGGGGAAAGGGAAAGGGTAAAGGGTAAAGGGAGAAATAGAAGAATATTGTGCTTATTTATGCCGTTAGGTACTAGATCGAGTTACCGATTTGAACTCTAATGGGGACGATCGGATTGTGGCTCAAAGTACTATCATAGAGCAGCCCGACTGCCGATTGGCGGCGCGTCAGCTTCGTTGGCGTAGCCTCTGTGTAGGAGAATCGCCTCTCGGTCGCTTTCAGACGATCGATAGTTCGATATTTATCGATCGCATCCTCCAATTTTCCAGCAAGCATCGATCGACCCTGCATCATGTTTTAGAAGTAGAAGCCCAACCAAACAACTTCCGCAATCGTTGGGAGGGATTAAACTTAAACACCCAACTTTTCGGCTCGACCCTGACGTAAAAAGTCCCAAAGTTCCGCAACGAGACACTATCGCCCTGTTGGAGCGATTCATAAATTTCTTCGATAGTCGCATCGATGACCGTTTCCACCATGCCAGTTTCTCGCTCGACTCGTTGGGACACGCGGCGGACTAGTTCCTTTTTATCAATAGACATCTCGCTTTAGATTTAATTGTTCGATAGTTGAGTTGTAGTTCGCGATTATCAATTTAGGAAACTTCTGGCTAAGATTTTGCCCAAAGTAATATTGACACCAAAACTCGGCAATTCCCAACAGCTTGGGCACAGATTCAGGAATTAAACCCGTACCATACCGAGGTTCATAGGATTCTGTAAATTCTCTAGCTAATTTATAAGCATAGTAAGGAAAATCTCGATCGGTAAAACAGCGAATTGCATATTCTAGTTTGAGTAAGTTACCACTCTTAACAAAATGCACGGTAGTCCAGTGAACGTTGCGAAAATCATTGCCCTGCAACTCATCGATTTGCTTTAATAATTGCGAGAGAGATTGCTTGCCTTCAAAGAGAGGGTTTTCGATGTAGCGTTCCATCTCTGTCACGGCATTAGCAACGACAGTCGTGTGAATCTCCCATTCAGATGGACTCAGATGACTGGGACATGACTCTGCTTGCATTTGCGCTTGTAATATTTTGGCTAGATAAAGCGCAAATTGTGCGGCGGCAACTTCATCCTGACACAGGCTTTTGATGCTAGTCAATCGAGTGATGGGGATGGCAAATCTAAACTGCTCGTTGCTGAGTTCTTGAGCCGTTGCCAACCACTTTTTAATTTTATTAGCAATCGCTGTTTGGTTATTTTGCTGTTTCAATATCTTCAATCTTCCTTAGCTACGATCGGGTCTACGATATCGATTTGCCATCGAGCGATCCACAAAAATTGGCTGATGCCAATAATTAAGTGTAATCCAACCAATCCACCATAATCTAATTCCTCACTGCGGAACCGAGCAAATCGAAGCAATGCTCCCGAAACTAGTCTACCCAGCACCCGAACCCAGTCGATCGTCGTTAGACGATCGACTGGTTCATCATTGAGCTAAACTGAGCAGTAATCTACCGATCCTTGCCGTGTCCAAAATTATTGCTGTCTTCAATCAAGCTGGTGGAGTTGCCAAAACTACCCTCACAATGAATTTAGGCTACCAATTAGCCCAGCGCGGTCATCGAGTGTTACTTATAGATCTAGACCCCCAGGCAAGTTTGACTACCTTCATGGGGCTAGAATCCTACGATCTCGAACATATTATCGCCGACGCATTGTTGGATGAAGAGGGGGAATTACCCATTCATCGCGATCTGCATGGCATGGACTTAGTACCTGCCAACCTGAATCTAAGTGCCGTCGAGATTCAATTAGCCTCGGTGATGGCGCGCGAAATTCGCTTGAAACAGGCACTCGAATCGGTACGACTCAATTATGACTATATCGCGATCGATTGTCCGCCCAGTTTGGGCGTATTGAGTATTCTCGGTCTTACTGCGGCTACTCACGTCCTGGTGCCAGTTCAAACTCACTTTAAGGCATTTAAGGGGGTAGAGTTATTACTCGATACGATCGCTAAAGTACGAAAACGAGTCAACCCCACTTTAGCGATCGCGGGGTTCATTCCCACGCTCTATACTAATGCCAGTCAGGATCGGCAAATTTTAGCAGCACTCCAAGAGCAAGTCTCGACCCTGGCAACAGTTTTCCCCCCAGTGCCTCGCGCTACCGCTTTTGCTGATGCCGCGATGAGTCTACAACCATTAGGTGTCTACTCTCGATCGCATCCAGCGGTGGCAATTTTAGAAACGATTGCTGAAGGTTTGGAGAAGTTAAATGGTTAAACGTCCGGTAGTCCCGAAAATGCGCGGTGTCGATGACCTATTGACGATGACTGTAGACGCGCCTACTAATTCAGTCGCGATCGATCTAATTACCCTGCCGGAAAGTCAACCGCGTCGGTTCTTCGATGCAGATAAGTTGGCACAACTAGCTGAGTCGATTAAAGAGCATGGCATTCTCGAACCCCCGATCGTCCGTCGGGTTGGAGAGAAATATCAGTTAGTCGCTGGCGAACGTCGTTTACGCGCGGCCCAAATATTGGGTCTGTTGGAAATCCCGATTATTTGTAAGGAGCTATCTGACGAACAAGCTCTCCAAGTCTCACTGATCGAAAATCTTCAACGGGAAGATCTCAATCCGATCGAAGAAACCGAAGCAATTCTTCAACTACTGGCAATCTCGATCGCGGGCACGACTGCTGATGTTGTCTCGTTACTGAACCAGTCGAGCAATGCCAAAAAACGTAATTTAGAATTGACGGATAACGTTATCCGTCAACTGGAAACGATGACTATTGTATTCGATCGCGTCGGGCGATTTAATCCTGAATCCTTTCGTACCAATCGGTTGCCGTTATTGAAATTACCGGAGGACGTGTTGACTGCCCTGCGTCAAGGACAATTAGAATTTACCAAAGCTAGAGCGATCGCTAAAATCAAAGACGATCTCCAGCGGCAAGAATTACTAACGGCGACGATCGCGGATAATCTACCGCTGACTGCCATCAAACAACAAATTGCAACTCAAGCTGTCGAGAAAACAGATCTCACATTACCACCGATGCAAACTCAAATCGATCGAGCCTTACGATCGGTCAAACAAGCTCAAGTCTGGACAGACCCTAAGAAGCAGAAGCGATTGGAAAAGTTATTGGCGGAGTTAGAACAGTTGATGATGTGAAAAAGGGGAAAGGGGAAACTAGTAATTTTGGGGATTTCAAATTCGCCCAGATCTGCAAAGCGTCGTTGGCATAGCCTACCGTAGGTAATCGATAGGCTTAACTTTGGAGATTAGCAACCGCTGAAATTCGCTCGATTAAGAGCCGTCCTCTACCAGCCATCTGCTCGGCATTCGAGAGAAAAGACGGCGCGATGGTGTTGAGATTTTTTTGCTCCGCTCTTACCCAATCGATGATATAGGCCCGAACTTCAGTCTCAGCAGTAGCAATCTCAGCCAGAAAATTCGGCGCACCATTGAATAAAGCCACTAAATCCTCAAAGTCCTTACTAAAGTAGTGTTGACTTTTTCCCCGACTTTGAAACGCCACAATTTTAGCTGCTATGACATAGGGCAATGAGAAGATCCGAATCTGGCGATCGCTTGGTAGTCGATAATCGATCGCCGCAGCTACTCCTGGTAAGTACCACTGATTCCCAAACCCTAAGACTCGTTCATCGATCGGCATCATGTCTAACTTAATCCCCTGACACAACCAGCGACATAATGGTGCGCCAGGGGTGGCATCTTCTTCTAAACCCAAACTGCGTAGCTGTGCTGCCAACTGATAATAACCAACCTGCGTAGTCACTTCAACCACGCAATCGACATCATCAGTGGGTCGGACTTCTAGTGCTGCAATTGCATCTAGGTACAGGGGAATGGTAGCTCCACCCGTAAACGTAACATCCATTGGTAAGTCAGCAATCGCCGTAGCGACAATCTCTAGCATTTCAATTGCTTTCATGTCCCCAACCGCTCCGCTAATAATGTCGCTGCTAACTGCTGTTCTCTGACCCTGCCACACCGCAGCGCATCTACTAAGCCCAGTAACTCATGCAGGGCTGGATCTGTCCTCACAGCTTGGGGAACGGAAGGATACAGGGGTTCGATCGCCAATCCTCGGACTTCGCCGAAATCTGCCGCCCAGACATAGGGTTCGGCGTTGGATACGATCGTTTCTTTCAATGACGAGATCGCATGAGCGGTGGGAATTCCCCGCACCATTGTTCCTGGTACGACTGGATAAACATATTTCAAGCCGTGGATCAAAAATTCTTGGAGATGGGGTAAAAGTACCTGTTGAGCTTCTGAGTTATACAGTTTGGCAGTATTACTGCGTTTGAGTCCAGCATGGACTTCCGAGGCACTCATTCCCAAGCTGGTAGCGATATCGCTGTAACGCCAGGACTGTCCCTGCCAGAGATGGAGTTTGAGTAAAACAAGCAGATCTTGGGGTTTCAACACGGTAGCAAATTAAACAACCTACTTCTATTCTATATTCGCAAATAGCAAATGAAAAGAATTGAATGATGGTTCAAGCAAGTTTCTTTGAACGATGTCATTCAATATTTCAGCAAGCATAATTGAACCCCAATCCCCACATCACTAGCTCGAACTCGATCTGACTGATGTAGATCGATGGCTAAACTGAGTTGCTGGCGAAATATCGAAGGTGTTGAATATTGTGGTTGGATTTCCAAGGATAAACTCAATTGACCTGGAGTAATATTACCTTTTTGACCTTGATGATAATGAAGATGACAACCAGTGCAAAGTGTCACTAAATTAGCGGGATTGTTATTAGATGGTTGCCGATCGCGATGATGAACTTGAGCGGTGTATTTACTCCTGATTCTGCGAGAAAGATGACGATAGCCCCGACCTGGAGGTAAGCACTGCATCCCGCACCGCTGGCAACAATAGCCAGATCGTTGCTTGATGGCAGTAGCAATTTGATTCCAGTTTTCAGGATAGCCAGAAATCATCTTTTTAGTTAAAATATCTGCTTTAATTATAGCATTTATTCCATCAAATTCAATACCATTGTCGATAAAATGCTATCAATCTAATGTTATAATCACTAGCAATTAAAAAGGTAAGTGCAACACACTTACCCTACCAAAATATACTTGTCTAAATTATAAATGTTTTGTGTCTGCGTGGGGAATCGGGAGCAAAGCCGATGCGCCTGACTACTACAGGTGCTAACGGTTCGCTCCACCAGTTCACCCAGAAGGTGAAAAACAGATGATATTTTAAGGATTTTTTGATTTCTTCAATCCGCTCTGTTACTAATGATACTTGCTCAAATTCTTGCTTAATTATTTTAGTTATTTCTCGATTGGCTTGTGCGGATTCTTTTTCGATACGATTGATTATTTTATTGTAAGTGTTCACGGGGTACCTATGGTGTTTTTGCGATCGCTAGGCACTACCACTAGTGGTTTGAGTTTGAAAATTCCTGTCGATCGTAATCCTAAGTTGGGTTTTCGA
>ENA-OFCD01000913-OFCD01000913.1-metagenomes-genome-assembly--contig:-NODE-913-length-16938-cov-13.609015_pt1 | contig 16938 bp, 16 predicted proteins | sample MGYA00153392_OFCD01 | MGnify analysis MGYA00153392 | reverse complement strand
AGGCACGCGTCATCCCTTCGACCATGCCCGGCTGCCAGGCCTGGTCGATCATGTGACCGGCGTGCTCGAAGAACGGGGCGATCCTCTGCATGATGCCGTCTATGTCCACGATCTCTTCCGCCACGCCACGCACCGCGTGCCGGATCGCATAACGGTCGGCGCCCTGCCACTCGATTCGCCAAATGCCGATGCCGCTGTGCCCCCGATGCTGTTTCAGCACGCGAGCGCCGCCCGACAATCGAAACGGGAGTTCTGCCTGCGCCTGCACCAGGCTGTCCACACGATGAACATCGCAACCGAAGGGCAGGTCGCTGACGGCCAGCAGCACGTCCTTGGTTCCCAGCTTCAGGATCGTGTCCGGATGGGTGCTCACGAAAACGCCGCTTGCGGCCACCTGCCGCAGCATCGCTTCAAGCCGGTTGCGATCACGTCCGCCCTCGATCGGGTTGTGCCAGACCAGGACGCCGTGGACGCGCAAGAGCTGCAGCGGGCTCTGCTGCCGCCATCGAGATGGCATCCGCCGTATTCGCCCACCGCCGTGACTCGGGCGACTTCGGCCGCTTCTCGGTCTTCTCCCAGTCAACCGATACCGCGGCGGCGATCCGGATCGTCGAACGTGAACTTTCCGGCGGCGCCGCGTACGGCACCCTGGCCACGGGAGACCTGACCGCGCACGCTATCAAGGTCGCCAGCCAAAGCACGGGCCTTTGGATGCAGAAGAACGGTGTCCCGAGCGGCGCCAGCAACGCGCTCAGCGACGACCTGGCTGCTGTGACCCGGGGCCTGCGAATCCGCCGCTGCAGCGCCGAAGCCGGCACCGCGGCCACGCCTAAATTTGGCTCCATAGCGGGCCACGCTCCTCGACAAAAAGGGCACTTCAATGCCCTTTTTGCATTTCTGCGCAAACGTGTCGTCGGATGCTTCCGGAGTCGATGAAACGCAATTGAAAACGGGCCCATGTGGACCCGTCACGCTGCCAGAATGTTGCCGATGGCAGGCCGCCGACGTCGACTACATCGTCGAAAAGTTTGACTGCATTTTTGGCGGTCGCATCACCGCTACGGCGTGAACCCCACGACCGACATGATCCCCGATGCCGTCATGAGCAGAATGGTGGTAAGCACCGCACTTGAAGACGTGGGCTCAAGATTTCACTGGGCTTCCTCAGCCCCATCGAACACCGAAGGAGCCTCGGGCTCGCTGCTAACCCAGTCCAAGTTTTTCGCCGCACCCGCGTGGGTCAATTTTCGGTCGCCGCCAACAGTTTGGACCGCCGTGGGCGCCGCCCAAGCCGGCTTTGTAGCGGGTGACAGCGCAAATTTAAAGCCACTACGAAATAGTTGACCGGTCGTCTAGCCCGACGCATACTCGGCAGACCGAGTGCTAGCAATTGCCTTAACGGAACAGTTTGGCGGAGGCGCTCGGGCTCGACTAGGAGACCCCAATGGCCGCATTGAGTGAGGCCCTCGACACCGCGTGTCGCGACTTCGGTTCGGCCGTCGCTTTGCTCGGCGAATCGATTCAGCTTTCCTACGCCGACTTGGGCAAGCGCGCGCGCGCCGTGGCGGCGCTGCTCCTTGATGCCGGTCTTGCTGCGAATGAGCCGGTCCATGTGCACGTCTCGAATCAACCGCACGACGTCGTAGCCCTGTTCGGCGTTTGGCTCGCTGGCGGGGTGGCAGTACCGATCCATCGGACAACGCCTGCCGAGGTCGCAGAAATGTTCCATCAGCGTACGCGAGCCCGCTTCCTCATCGATCTCCAGTCGGCGCGCATCGATGGCGCAGCGCTCTCATCGATCGCGGCCGACCGACCCCCGCAGCGCCCCTTGCTCGGCGGCGCCGCCTGCATCGTCTTTACCTCGGGGTCTACCGGCGCGCCCAAGGGCGTGGTCATCGCGCACGACACCTTTGCCGCCAAGATCGAGCAGATTGACACGCTGCTCGGCTTCGGCGCCGGCGAGCGCACGCTCCTGGTGCTGAACATCACCTTCAGCTTCGGCCTGTGGGTGAGTCTGCTCACTCTGCTGCGTGGCGGCACGCTGGTCATGCAGCCGAAATTCGAGCCCGACGCGTTCCTCCGCGCGCTCGCCGAGGAGCGCATCAGCCGCGTCGGCATGGTGCCGACGATGATGCGCGTGCTCTTCGCCGATGCGCGCCACGATGCCGCGATCGATCGTGTGACGCAGCAAGCCGATCTGCGTCAGATCCTTATCGGCGGCGAATCGCTCGGCCAGTCGCTCGCGCAGACCATTCGCAGGCGCTTCGCGCGCACCGATCTCGTCGACATCTACGGCCTGACCGAAACGGCGACTTGCGACTTCTTCGGCTTCCCCGCCGACTACGCACGCTATCCGGGCAGCATTGGCCGGCCGTCGCCGAACGTGCGCTACCGGATCGCCGATGCGCAGGGCAACGCAGTGACGGTCAGCGCGATCGGCGAGTTGCAGATCCGCAGCCCGTACCTGATGCGGGGATACCTCGACGCGCCCGAGCTGACAGCGGCGGCCTATCAGGACGGCTGGTTCAGAACCGGCGACTTGGCACGCGAGGTGGACGGCCAAGTCGTCGAACTCATGGGCCGGCTGAAAGAAGTGATCAGCCGCGGCGGCAACAAAGTCACGCCGGCGGAAATCGAGCAGTCGATCTGCTCGCATTCCGACGTTGCCGCTGCCATGGCGGTGGGCATCGACGACGCGCTGCTTGGCGAGCGGATTCACCTGCTCATCGTTCCTCGCGCCGGTGCGCTTCTCGACATCGAGACGTTGCGCCGGCATCTTGAAACGCGGCTCGAGCGCTACAAGCACCCCGACGCTTTCTATCTCGCCGAGGCCCTGCCCCTCGGCCGCACCGGCAAGGCCGATCGTGCGCAGTTCAAGGCGCTGATCGGATCGGCCGAGCTAGTCCCTGTGCAGCGCTGATCACGGCGCATCAACCCACGCGAGCTGCCATGACGAACTTCGAATCGATCGCCTTCGGTGTCGCTGACCACGTTGCCCACTTGACGCTCAGCCGCCCCGAGCGGCTCAACGCCTTGAACAAGGCCGCGCTGTTGGAAATCAACCGCGCAATGGACGAGGCCGAAGCCGATGCCGACGTTCGCGCCATTGTCGTCAGCGGCGCCGGCCGCGCCTTTTCGTCGGGCTTCGACCTCAAGGCGCAGATGGAGCAGCGCCCCGAAGGCGCCCAAGTATGGCGGGAGATTCTGGATCTCGACTTTGACACGACCATGCGCTTCTGGAACAGCCCGAAGCCGACCATCGCCGCGGTCCATGGCGCTTGTCTCGCCGGCGCGTTCGAGCTCGCCATGGCGTGCGACATCACCATCGCCTCGGAAGATGCGATCTTCGGCGAACCCGAGCTGAAGTTCGGCGCCGGGATCGTGACGCTGCTGCTGCCCTGGATGACAAGCCCGAAGCAGGCCAAGCGCATCATTCTTTCGGCCGACGACCGCATCCCGGCGCGCGAAGCGCTCGCCATGGGGCTTGTCAGCCGTGTTGTCGCACCGGGCACGCATGTGGAGGAGGCCCTACGGACCGCGCGCGGCATTGCGCTGATGGATCCCAACCTGGTGGCCGAGACCAAGAAGGCGCTGAACCGCACCTACGAGATCCAGGGCATGCCCACGGCTCTGCGCATGGCGCTCGACATCGACCACACGATCGAGTCGCATGGCTCGCCGGACAAGCGCGCCTTCATGGACGTCGCCCGCGAACGCGGCATGCGCGAGGCGATCGCCTGGCGCGACGCGCGCTTCGCGAAGGCGCAGGCGTGACGCCGTGACACGTCGCCCGGTCGCCTGGATCGTCTTCGCGCAACTGTGCGGAACGTCGCTGTGGTTCAGTGCAAACAGCGCGGCCGACGACCTGCGACCGCTTTGGGACCTGTCGATCGGCGACCTCGGCTGGCTCACGAACGCTGTCCAGGCCGGCTTCATCGTCGGCACACTCGCCTTCGCACTGACCGGCATCGCCGACCGGTTTCCAGCGAGCCGCATCTTCGCGCTCTGCAGCGTACTCGGCGCGTTCTTCAACGCCGGCTTCGCCTGGCGGAGTGAGGGCTTGGCCAGTGCCATGGCATTCCGCTTTGCCGTGGGCATCGCGCTGGCCGGCATCTACCCGCTCGGCATGAAGCTGATCGTCAGCTGGGATCCCGGCCGTGCCGGGCAGAGCCTCGGCCTGCTGGTCGGCATGTTGACGCTCGGCACCGCCCTGCCGCACGGCATCCGCATGCTCGGTGGCTCGTTGCCATGGCAGGCCGTGATCCTCACGTCGTCGGCGCTTGCGCTGGTCGGCGCCGTCGTGATCGGGCGGCTCGGCGATGGCCCCTACCTCAAGCTGACAGTGCGCAGGGCGATGGTCTTGGGCCCTTCGGTGTGGAGCGCGTTCCGCATCCCCGACTTCCGCGCCTCCGCCTTCGGCTACTTCGGCCACATGTGGGAGCTCTACGCGTTCTGGACGCTGGTGCCGCTGCTGCTCCTGCCGGTACTTGGCCGTAACGGCTCTGCCGAATCGAGCGTCGTCTCGGGGTGGGCCTTTGCCACGATCGCGATGGGCACGCTGGGCTGCATCGCAGGCGGCGTGATCAGCAGGAAAGTGGGCAGCGGCAAGGTCGCGTGGTGGGCGCTGATGACGTCGGGCTTTATCTGCCTCGTTTATCCGCTGCTCTCCGCGCTCCCCAGCGGCGGCGTCCTCGCGCTCTTGCTGGTCTGGGGCTTCGCCGTCGTCGCCGACTCGCCGCAGTTTTCGGCGCTGTCGGTAAAGGCCTGTCCGCCCGAGCTGGTGGGCAGCGCGCTGACCATCCAGAACAGCCTTGGATTCCTGTTGACAACCTTTTCGATCCTCATCGCCACCTCGGTCTATCCAACGATCGGCAGCAAGGTCGCCTGGATCCTCCTGCCCGGTCCGGTTATTGGCCTGTGGTGCATGCGCCGGCTGGTCCGTCGTCCGGACGCCTCGACGACCGCAGGGCGGGCCGAATGACCCGCCACGCCCATGACTACGGAGAGAGCGCCCGGACCAATCAGCGTCGTCCCGAGCCGATGACCGACGCCACGGAAAAGATCAAGCCGCAACGCCGCGGCGACGCCAAACGCAAGCTGCTGATCGACATCGGCACAGCGATCTTTACGCAGAAGGGCTTTTCGAGCACTGGGCTGGACGAGATCGTACAGGCCGCCGAGGTGCCGAAGGGCTCGTTCTACTACTACTTCGCGAGCAAGGAAGAGTTCGCGCACGAGGTGATTCGCAACTACGCCGCTTACTTCGCGCGCAAGCTCGACCGCACCCTTGACGACACCAGCCTCTCGCCGCTGTGCCGCCTGCAAAGCTTCGCCAGGGACGCGACCCACGGCGTGCAGCGCTTCGAATTTAAGCGCGGCTGTTTGGTCGGAAATTTAGGCCAGGAGATGGCGAGCCTGGAAAACGAATTTCGCGTGCTGCTGCTGCAAGTGCTCGACACGTGGCGGGAGCGCTTTCGGCGTTGCATCAACGAAGCCAAAGCCGCAGGAGAGATCGCGACCCCGCTCGACTCTGCCGCGCTGGCGCAGTTTTTCTGGAGCGCATGGGAAGGCGCGGTGCTCTGCGCCAAGCTCGAACAGTCGACTCGCGCGCTCGACAACGTGAGCACGCTGTTCTTCGAGCACATGCTGCAACCCGTGAAGAAGCCTTGGGCGAAACGAGCCGGTGACCCCGATTTGGCCTCGGCCGGACCCCGCTGATCGACACCCTCACCCACCCAAAGGAGAGACATGTTCCGCGCCATCTATCTGGAGCAAAACTCTGACAAGAGCACCATCGCGTCGTTGAAGGATCTCGACGACAGTGCGCTGCCAACCTTCGATGCCCGGGGCGTCTCCGTCGACGTCGCGTACTCGACACTCAACTACAAGGACGGCTTGGCCATCACCGGCAAGTCGCCGGTCGTTCGCAAGTGGCCGATGGTTCCCGGCATCGACTTTGCCGGCACCGTGACTCAGAGCGACGACCCGCAGTGGGAAGCCGGCGACCAAGTCATCCTCAACGGCAGGAGCGTCGGTGAAGCGTACTGGGGAGGGTTGGCCCGGAAAGCCCGCGTCAACGGCGACTGGCTGGTGCGCCTGCCCGAGTCGCTCGACCTCTTCGAGGCCATGGCCATCGGGACCGCGGGGTACACCGCCATGCTGTGCGTGCTGGCGCTCGAACGGCGCGGGGTCAAGCCCGACGCTGGCGAAATTCTCGTCACCGGCGCCAGCGGCGGGATCGGCTCGGTCGCCGTCTCGTTGCTTTCACGGCTCGGCTATCGCGTCGTCGCATCGACCGGCAAGGCGAGCGAAGGAGCTTACCTGCAGTCGCTGGGTGCCGCCGAGATCATCGATCGCAACACGCTCTCCGCCGCCGGCAAGCCCCTGGCGAAGGAACGCTGGGCCGGCGTGGTCGACTCGGTCGGTTCGCACACGCTCGCCAATGCCTGCGCGTCGACGCGCTACGGCGGCACGGTGGCCGCGTGCGGCTTGGCGCAGGGCATGGACTTTCCCGTCACGGTCGCGCCATTTATCCTGCGCGGCATCGCCTTGATCGGAATCGACAGCGTCATGGCGCCGCAGCCGGTGCGCAGCGAAGCCTGGGCGCGGCTCGCGAAAGATCTCGACCGCCAGGCAATCACGCTGATCGCCCGACGCATCGGTCTCGCCGAAGGGCTGGCTCTAGCACCGAGCATCCTGTCGGGCGCGGTTCGCGGCCGCTTGGTGGTCGACCCCAACCAATGACGCAGCAGCACCCGGCAACGCACGAATCGGGTCGCGCGCAGCAGCGCAGACAGGCGGTTCCCGCGCGCCAGCAACCGGGCGCGCCACGACGCGTGCTACCGGCCCTTGCCAGACCCGCGACCCATCACGCAATGAAAGCAGGAAACATGAAACAGTTTCAGAGAACGCTCATAGCGAGCGCATGCGCAATGACCGCTGCACTCGTCGCGCCTCCGGCACTGGCGCAGTATTCGGGCGACGTGATCCGCATCGGATTCATCACCGACATCTCGGGGCTGTATTCCGACATCGACGGTCCGGGCGGCGTCGAAGCGATCAAGATGGCGATCGCCGACTTCGGCGGATCGGTGAACGGCAAGAAGATCGAGCTGCTCGTGGCCGACCACCAAAACAAGGCCGACGTGGCCTCCGCCAAGGCCCGCGAGTGGATCGATCAGCAGGGCGTCGATCTTTTGATCGGCGGCACCAACTCCGGCGCGATCCTGGCAATGAACAAGGTCGCGGCTGAAAAGAAAAAGCCGATCATCGTCGTCTCCGCAGGGACCGCGCGCTTCACCAACGAGGAGTGCACGCCGTACACGGTGCACTACTCGTACGACACGATTGCCTTGGCAAAGGTCGCAGGCTCGGCGATCGTCAAGCAGGGCGGCAACAGTTGGTATTTTTTGACCGCTGACTATACCTTCGGCGCCTCGCTCGAGAAGGACGCCGGCGATGTCATCAAGGCGAATGGCGGCAAGGTGCTCGGCAGCGTCAAGCACCCGCTCAATGCGTCCGACTTCGCCTCGTTCCTGCTGCAGGCCCAGGCGTCGAAGGCGAAGATTCTCGGCCTCGCCAACTCGGGTGGCGACACCGTCAACGCCATCAAAGCGGCCAACGAGTTCGGCATCAACAAGACCATGAAGCTCGCTGGTCTCCTGCTGTTCATCACCGACGTGCACGCGCTGGGGCTCAACGTCACGCAGGGGATGTACCTGGCCGACGCCTGGTATTGGGACCGCACGCCCGAGACCCGCGCGTGGGCAAAGCGCTATTTCGACACGATGAAGAAGCGACCGTCCTCGACCCAAGCCGCCGACTACTCGGCGACCCTGACCTACCTGAACGCGATAAAGGCCGCCGGAACCGACGACGGCGACAAGATCATGGCGACGATGAAGTCGACGAAGATCAACGACATCTTTGCCACGAACGGCCAGATCCGTCCCGACGGCCGCATGGTCCACGACATGTTCCTGATGCAGGTCAAGACTCCCGCTGAATCGAAATATCCATGGGACTACTACAAGCTCGTCGCGACTGTGTCCGGCGACCAGGCGTTCGCCACAAAGGCCGAGTCGAAGTGCGCCTTGTGGCGGTAGAGCTCTACGTTTCTGTTTAGCCAAGCTCCGGCCAGCCGAAGTTGGCCCCTGCCAATCCTTGGCGCAGGCCTTCGAAGTTTTCTTCCCGATGCTGCGCGTCACCGACGAGGGAAACGACGACCTGCTCTTCTTCGCCGATGACGATGGAGCACCGAGCCTCAAAACGTGAGTTACCCAGACACCGGAGTGTCGATGGGCATCGGTTAAGTACGCCCGACGCCGACGATTTGATCGCAGATGTAGCGCCACGAGGCGGCACAGCGGTCGATCAAGGGGAACTTCTCTGCAGTACGAGCCACATGCTGCAAGCCCACGCGAACATTGGCCACCAGCGTTTTGATATTCTGCACCTTAGCGTGCAGCGGCGTCAGGTACAGCGGCGTCTGCCCCGCGTGGCTGACTCCCTTGCCCACCGCCGCAAGCAGCAGCGGCCGGCTGGCGATGGTCTCCGTGCGCGTGCCGGAATGGGCGGCACGGCAGTAACAGTTCCACCAGTTGTAGACCAACCTCCTCCCGCGGGCGTCCCGGGCCGCGTTTGAGCTCCGGCGGAGTGCCGTTTCGCAAGGCTGTTCAGTTTGGCGGGGCCAGCTCTAAACCTTGAACAAGCAGAAGCCCACCGCTGTGTACTTCGACAGCGGTCACCGCGCTTTCATAGCGGCCAGCTTGTTGCGGTTGCATGGATTTGAGGTTTCGAACGTTCCTGGAAGCTTGCGAGCGTGAAAATCAAGTGGCCTTCCGATAGAGGTCCCCGATGTGGCAGGCACCGGCAGCTAGCCGACACCACGACAGGTGGTGACGGTCCATAAACTTTTAGCTCGAGCGCTGGCGCCGGTGCAAGATCTAAAAATTTGTAGAGGAATCAATATGAAGACAAATTCGAAACTTCTCGCCGTCTCCGGCGCATTTCTTGTCGCTGGATTCATCGGTGGATGCGCGACAGGCCCTTCAACCCCTGGCTCCATGGGCTCCATGGGCGGCATGAGCGGCATGGGCGCGGGGCAGATGGACATGCAAGCAATGTGCGAGAAACATAAAAGCATGATGGCCGGCAAGTCAGCTGCCGAACAGCAAGCCATGATGATTGATCACATGAAATCGATGTCACCAGAAATGCAGACACGCATGAAAACAATGCACGAAAAGTGCAATGCTTCTTAAACCTGAGTGAGCCGTTCACTGGCCATGCAGCGGGCGAGATGTCTGCGCACCGGTCTCGGGAGGTGAACGCTCGTCGCTAGCCTACCCAACTATGGCGAACCTGTTTTCGCTGTTATCACCGACATCACTCGGGACCCCGATGAACAAACTGAATGAAGATCGTCGCGACTTTCTCAAACTGGCTGCTGTCCTCCCGGCGACTGCAGCGGGGTCGTGGGCGCTGGCGCAGGCACCGGCTGCGGCACCCGCGGCGGTCGCCACGGCCGACATCGCACCGCAGGACCGCGTTTTCATCACCAACGAGGACTCCAACACGATCAGCGTGATCAATCCTGCGACCAACACTGTCGACACGACGATCAACCTGACCAGCTTCGACGAAGACGCCCGGCCGCCGTTCCGCTACGTCACCGGAGGTGTCATGCCCCCGCACGCGGCCATGATCCACAAGCCGCTGTATCACGGCTGCATCGACGCGCACGGCGCGGTTCCGAACCCGGACGGCACTATGCTCGCAACGTCGGGCCGCGGCAGCAGCAACATCTATCTGATCGACGCAGTGAATCGCAAAGTGCTCGGCAACGTTGCCAACCCGCAAGCGGGGCCGACGACTAATCCCGAGCGCCTGTCCAGCGGCATCTTGCTAGGGCGCGAACCGCACGAACCCACCTTCACCCGCAATGGGCGGGAGCTGTGGGTCACGCTGCGCGGCGAGGATCGCATCGCCATTCTCGACGTCGATCTGGCACGCAAGCAGGTCACGGGCGAACCGGCAGGGGCAGTGCGCGCGTATGTTCCGACGCTCAACGGGCCGGCCCAGGTCTGGTTTTCCAAAGATGGCTCGCTGGCTTTCGTGATCAGCCAGAAGGTGGCCCAGCTGGAAATCTTCAAAGTCAACGCCGATGCCCGCGGCTATTCACGGCCGGAGCGCCTGCGGATCGTAGACATCAGCGCACAGGACAAGCCGGCATTTACGCCGTTCCAGAAGCTCTCGCCCGACGGCAGCCAGATGTGGCTTTCGCACAAGCTGGCCGATGCGGTGTCCATCGTGTCGGTGCGCGATCCGGGCCAGGTGATGGCAACGATTTCCCTGGGCGAATTGGCGCGCCCCAATCACCTGGAATTTGTGGAAAACGCGCGCGGTCAGGTCGCGTACATGAGTCTCGCGCGGGTCGACGATGGTGGCCCTAATGGAGCCGCGTCCAGCCGGCTCGCCATCATCGACCGGTCGGTCCCTGCGGCGCAGCAGAAGGTGGTCGGCATGGTCTACACCGGCGGTCGCGAGGCGCACGGCCTCTGGACCAATCCGGCCAACAATCTGCTCTACGTAGCGCATGAGCAGGACGAGTTGCCCGGCACACCTAACGCGGGGCAGACCGTGTGCTCGGCCTTCGACGTGTCCAACCCGCTGCAGCCCAAGCTCATCACTCAGATTCCGCTGGGCGCGTTGAAGCTGCCCTCGGGTGAACTGCGCAACAAGAAAAGCATCAACTTGGTTTATGTGCGGCCCGGCACCGAGGGGCAGACGGCATGACGGACCACAGCGCGCACCGTGCGCCCGGCGTAGCGCCGGCTGGCGCCGGCAAGCGCAACCAGTTCGAAACTGACATGGACAAAGGCATGGCCCGCATGATGCAAGACATGCACGAACCCGGCTTCACGGGCAATCCGGACCACGACTTCCTGGCCATGATGATTCCGCACCATGAGGGCGCGGTCGACATGGCCCGACTGTTGTTGATCCATGGCAGAGACCCGTTGGTGCGGCAGTTGGCCGAGGAAATCATTGCCAGCCAAACGATTGAGATTGCCGGAATGCGCGGGAGGATGGCCGTGCTGCGCCAAGGCCCGAATCCGCAACCCGGGGGCTACCCTGCCCTAGGCTCGGTCAGAGGTCGCTGAGCCTGTGCAGAACAATGGATTTGTCTTGACCAAACGCGGCCCTGTCCTCGTGTCGAAGAAAGAATAATCTGCGACTTCGAACGAATGACTTGCGACTCACGTTGAGTGACGCTAATCCAAGAGTGGTGCGGCTTCCTGAACCGCCCCAGATTGTGAGGATCAATTTTTGGCCGGCGCCAACAGGTCCGGGACATTTGCCATGGCGACCAGGTGGCTACGCGCGCCGTGGTCATGCAGCACAAGACTCAGCGCCCGGTGCAGTTCGAGATCACCCCGGCCACGCGCGAAGCCGTGCAGAAGTGGATGAAGCAAGTCGGGCTGAGGTCTGACGACTCCGCCTTTCCAAGCCGGATCCACAACTCGCCGCATCTGGGGACCAGGCAATACGCTCGCATCCTCGGAGGCTGGGTTGAGGAGCTCGGGCTCGATCCCACCGAGTGCGGCACACACTCCATGCGGCGCACCAAGGCCACGTTGACATACCGGCGCACGAAGAACCTGCGCGCCGTGCAGCTTCTGCTCGGCCATTCCAAACTTGAGTTGACGGTGCGGTATCTCGGCATCGAGGTAGACGACGCCTTAGAAATCGCCGAACAGACCGAAATCTGATCGAAGTGCCCTGCGCGCCGCCCGGCCATCGAGATGCTGGCCGGACGGCTTCTCCTGATGCACGCCCGGCGTCACCGGCGGCTTCCGGGCTCGGTCGGGAACTAGAACTCCCGGCCAGGAGCGGCCTGCCGCGAGCGGCCGCTATCGCGAAGGAAGCAGCTTGTGGGCGGATTGCGCGCCGTCGGTTCGGCGGCGCCTCGCTGCTCCACTGTCGATGCAGCGGTGGCGCGCGGTTCAGGCGCGCGCCACCGCGTAGCTCAAGCTACTGCGTGACGCAGGTGAAGCTCGCGGCCAGATTCACGTCGCCACTGCCGTTGTAGCGCGGCCAGGACGGGTACTCGCAGAGCGGCCGTGTGCGGCCCGCCACAGCGGCCGTGTCGGCGACGATCTGGGGCGGCGGTGCGGTGCTCTTCTCGACCCAATTTTCGAGCGTCGTGAGCGAATCCCACGCTGCGTTGAATTGCGTGCTCACCGCGTGGTTGTAGCCTGGGATCTCGTAGTACCGAATGAAGTCGGTGACCGCTGCGCTGCCCATCGTCTGGCGCACGCGGCTCATGAACTGCTGCGATTCCCGGTTAGGCACAAGACCGTCATGGACGCCGTGTGCGATCAGGATCTTGCCGCCCTTGGCGCGTAGCCCCGAGAAGTCGGTGCGGTTAGCGTCCTGAATGGCGCCGAGGTCGATGATGCGCTGCTGCAGGGGCCCGGGGTTCAGCGGGTCAAGGGTCAGCGGGTTGGCGTTCGCATCGCGGGTCACGAAGTACTTCACCCACTGATCCCAGAACGTGCTGCCGTACGGGGGCGTGTTCGCCGCGATCACCGCGGTCGGCATCGGATTGGCCGGCTGCTGCACACCGAAGGTGAGCGTCAGCACCGTCGGCTGCAGCGCGGTCTGGGTCGCGTTCATGCCGGTAGCGGGAATGCCGAGGTCGGTACCCCACACGGTGTACCCGGGAGACACGTTCTCGCCGCTGGCGAGCCGATATGGCAGCAGCGTCGACTGGCCGAAGAGCTTCAGCGCGTTGATCATCTGCGGCGTCACGCAGCTGTCGTTGTTCTGCCCCGTCGGGCAAACGATGGGTGCGCCGTTCAGCGTGGCGGTGCTGGGATCGAAGCTCGCGTCGCACGCGGACTGATTGGAGATCAGGCCGTCGACGACGTTGTCGAGCCCGTCGCAGGCCTGCACGGCGGCATCGAACACCACCTTGCGTTGTGCCCGGCTCGGATAGGCATTGGGCTGCGCCAAGGCTTGCGTGACGCGGCCGAGGTGCAGGTTGAGCGCGGTCGCGTTCCAGGCCGGGTAAAGCACGATGGCGCCGTCGAAATCCTCCGGCCAGGTGCTTACCGCGATCAGCGCCTCGCGGCCACCGGTGGAGCCGCCGGCGAAGTACGTGCGCTGCGGCTTCGTGCCGTAGCGCGCCTCGATCAGCGCGCCCGCGACGTCGCGGGTCTTCTTGAGCGCCTCACCGCCGAAGTTGCGCAACGCCTCGTCGTTGGCACCGAAGCTGCCGTCGCGGCTGCCGGCGGGGCCGGCCTGGTGCCCCGAGTCGCTGCCGAAGGTGGCGTAGCCGCGGCCGAGTGGCGTGGGCTTGTCGGTTGGACCGGCCGGGACGTTGCCGGCGCCGGTGGCGATCGTGCCGTTGTAGCCGCCGCCGCCGAACATCATGGCCTTGTTGTTCCAGGTGGTCGGCAGGTTGAGCTGGAACTTGATCTTCGGCGCGGTCGCGGAGGCTGGGTTGATTTCGCCTTGTACGCGGCAGTACTCGCCGACAGTCGCGGAGGCGGCCACGGTCTGCGTGCTCGTGACCGCCGCGCCCGTGGTCGGCAAGCCGATGGCCGCAGCAGCCACGGTCCGGCCATTGAGGTCCGCGCAGCTCAGCGGCTGAGCTTGTGGCGCATCGTCGGATCCGCCGCACGACGCCAGCTGCAGGCACAGACCAGCGGCCAGCGCCAGGGCGGTCGGACGGAAGCGCTCGTTTTGGTTCGCGAAAGTCATGGGAAATCCTTAAGTTCTGTCCGAAAGATGGGGGCGCCCATCGCCAAGCCTCAGCAGAGTAAAGAAAGACAAGCGGGGCCGATACGCTCGACAGCCATTAGGTGCTGACCCTAACGCTGGGGCGTTGCCAGACGTGGGCGATCGGTGCACTCGTGTCTCCCGATCCTGTGCGGTGCGGCAGACTTCCTGTGACCGCTTCAGGGCGGTCCCTTCGAACCGTTGGAGACGGCTCACGGTCGGTGGACTAAACCGCTCGCGCGGTAAGCGCTTCGGCAAGTGTGGTGGCGTTCCGTTGTGGCGCCGGTTCTGCGATGTTGGTGATCGAGGCAATCCGCCTCGTTCATCGACTGGAGCAGGACCATGGACATCTCGACTCCCACTGTCTCGCCGTTGCGCCAACGCATGCTCGACGACATGCGCATGCGCAAGATGGCCGAGCACACCCAAGACGGCTACATCCGCGCCGTTCGCAAGCTCGCCGCCTTCCTCGGTCGCTCACCGGACACGGCCACCATCGAAGAGTTGCGACGCTTCCAGCTTCACCTGGTGGATGCCGGTACGGGGCCGGTGACGATCAACGCCACGATCACCGGGCTGCGGTTCTTCTTCGACATTACCCTGGGCCGCCCTGAGCTGTTGGCCAAGATGCAGCCTGTGCGGGTGCCGCGCACCCTGCCGGTGGTACTCAGCCGCGAGGAAGCCGCGCGCTTGATCGCCGCAGCACCCAACCTCAAGCACCAAGCGGCGATGTCGGTCGCCTATGGTGCTGGCTTGCGCGTCAGTGAGATCGTCTCGCTCAAGGTCAGCGACGTCGACAGCCAGCGCATGACACTGCGAGTGCAACAAGGCAAGGGCCGCAAGGATCGCTATGCCATGCTCAGCCCGGTGCTGTTGGAACGTCTTCGCGCCTGGTGGCGCCTGGGTCATGCCCGGGGCAAGATTCGCGGCGATGGCTGGCTCTTCCCTGGGCTGGACCCGATCGACCCGGTGACTGCGCGCCAGCTCAACCGCGCCGTCCACCAGGCAGCAGATGCAGCCAAGATCGACAAGCGCGTGACGCCCCACATCCTGCGCCATAGCTTCGCCACCCACCTGCTGGAACAGAAGGTCGACATTCGCGTCATCCAGGTGTTGCTGGGCCACAAGAAATTGGAGACCACATCGCTTTACGCCCAGGTGGCCACCGATCTGCTGCGCAGCGTGATCAGCCCTCTGGACACGCCACCGCCACCGCCCGACACCCAGTAGGTTGGCTGGAGTTGTAGGTGAAGGGGCGGCCCGCCTTGGAGGTCGCCGACATCTTCCGTGAGCATGGCCCCGCCTGGCGCGAGGCCCAGCGCGGGCACCTGAGCCTGGTGCAACTCAAGGTCATGTCGGCCATCGTTCAGTGCCGCAGTGCGGCACTGGGTGGTCACGTCTTGCGCTGCGATGGCTGCGGCACCGACCAGGTGTCGTACAACTCTTGCCGCAACCGGCACTGCCCGAAGTGCCAGAGCAGTGCGGCCAAGCGCTGGCTGCAAGCTCGGCAGGCCGATCTGTTGCCGGTCGAGTATTACCACGTGGTCTTCACGCTGCCCGCGCCGATCTCAGACTTGGCGTACCAGAACAAGGCCGCGCTCTACGGGCTGCTGTTCGACGTGGCCGCCGAGGTGCTGCAAACCATCGCCGCAGACCCCAAGCACCTCGGGGCACGGATCGGCGCCACGCTGGTGTTGCACACCTGGGGTTCGGCGCTGACGCACCACCCGCACGTGCACGCCGTTGTACCTGGCGGCGGGCTGGCGCCAGACGGCAAGACCTGGGTGTCCTGTCGGACGGGGTTCTTCCTGCCAGTGCGGGTGCTCTCAAGGCTGATGCGCCGACGCTTCCTGGAAGAACTGCAGCGGCTGCATGACGGCGGCAAGCTGAACTTCTTCGGCGTGCACGCCGGCCTGGCCGACCCCCAGGCCTTCAAGGCATGGCTGGCGCCGCTGCGCAAGATCGAGTGGGTGGTCTACGCCAAGAAGCCTTTCGCCGGGCCCGCAGCGGTGTTGGCGTACCTGTCGCGCTACACGCACCGGGTGGCCATCTCCAACAGCCGGCTCATCGCAATGGATGAACGCAGCGTGACCTTCAAATGGAAGGACTACCGGGTCAAGGAGAGCGCCAAGGGTGGGACGAACGGCAAGACGCGCCACAAGACCATGACACTGGCGCCCGAGGAGTTCATGCGCCGCTTCCTGTTGCACGTGCTGCCCGGCGGGTTCCACCGTATCCGGCACTATGGTTTGCTGGCCAACGGCAGCCGCAAGACGAGCCTTCCACTGGCACGTGAGTTGTTGCATGTGCAAGCGCCGCCACAGGGCAAGGAACGGGGTCCAGATGACGCCCCAGGCGCACCGGTGGCTGCCTTTGTCTGCTGGCACTGCGGGCGGCCGATGACCGTGCTGCAGACCTTCACGCGCTGTCAAACCATTCGCGCACCGCCTCAGTCATGACGACCAGCGCATGCCAGCACCTGAGCCCATTGCCGACGCGCACACTCGCGGCACTGGCAGGGCAAACTCGTGTCTTTCCTGCTGGAGGCAACGAATTGGCCCACTCGACGCCTGCACCCACGTCCGGTGCCACGCAAGCGCTGATCGCCGGCAGGGTCATCGACCTGCCAATCACCTCGCGATCGGCCTGCGCTGCCGGCACCATGGCGCTCAAATCACCATAGCTTCGGTGCCTTGAACAGCCACCCGTGGCGGTCGCCGCGGTTTCCTCCCTCGAGGCTTGTGCGACACCTGCCCTCAGGTCGTGGCGGATCGACGCGCGTCTGCGTTCGCCGGGCAGGTGTCCCACAACCCTTAACAATCTGCGACAGTCGCTTGGCGGCCATTAGCCGTCGCTCGCGGCCGGCAGCTTTTGGGCAACCCACCGGCCTAATCCTATCCAAGCGGATTATTTTTGCCGAGTGCAGCTCGCCTTTTGGCCAATAGAGTTTGGCCAAGTAGCCACGCATTCCGAGCTGGCGAAAATCGTCAGTGTCGCAGAGTGATGTATTCGAGTTCTGCGCGGTGCGAGCAGGGTTTGTTACCGCCACCTTCCTGTTGCGGGATGGCTAAGATTGCGACTCGCGCGGCTTCCAACATAAAGCATCGCCAGCCGAGCGCGACGAAGCCAATTTTCCTGCACCAGGAGATT
>ENA-OFCD01000912-OFCD01000912.1-metagenomes-genome-assembly--contig:-NODE-912-length-16939-cov-3.173063_pt1 | contig 16939 bp, 16 predicted proteins | sample MGYA00153392_OFCD01 | MGnify analysis MGYA00153392 | reverse complement strand
TTTTAATTGTCGTTTATTTAATAACAACTACTTAGGTCTATTTATAAAGCCTTTAATAGAATAAGGTTCTTTTAAAGTATCAGCCTTGATAGACTCTGTTTTAGACTTTAATCCGAAAAAACTAAGTATTGATTCAAACATTATTAAATATTTTAAGCGCATTTCGCGTCGTCGTCTCAGCCACAACTTTATAATCAACCTCTTTCACCTCTGCAATTTTTTGCGCCACAAATTTGACATAACTCGGTTCATTGCGTTTGCCGCGATGCGGAATCGGTGAGAGATACGGCGCATCCGTTTCTAAAACCAAATGGTCTAACGCAATATCGCGAACGACGCTGTCTAATCCAGAATTTTTGTAGGTTACAACACCGCCAATACCGAGATAAAAACCGTGATCAATCACGCGTTTAGCTTGCTCCGTGTTTCCAGTAAAGCAATGAAAAATACCTCCTTGTGTATACCATTTATTTTCTTCTAAAATTGCAATCGTTATTTCCATGGATTCGCGACTGTGAATTGCAATCGGAATTTTTAAATCTTCTGCCCAGTGCATTTGTTGGATAAAACAATTTTTTTGTTCTTCTAAAAAAGTTTTATCCCAATATAAATCAATACCGATTTCGCCCACAGCACAAAAAGTACGGTCTCTCAAATAATTTTCTGCTACGCGCATTTCTTCAGCATAATTGGCGTTAATACTGCACGGATGCACACCCATCATAGATTGCAAATACTGAGGATGTTTTGCTTCAAGTTGTAACATCGCTTCATGCGTTTCTAAATCAATGGCGGGCAAATATATTTGTGAAATGCCCGCATCTTTAGCGCGTTGAAGTATCTGTTCCACATCGTTAATAAAATTTTTAGAATAAACGTGCGCGTGTGTATCAATGAGCATAAATAATAAGGAACAAGTATTAAGGAAGAGGAAAAATTAATAAGAAACAGGGAAAAAAGGAAATGGGTAAGTAAATATTGGAAACTAATAAGTCTTAGGTGCGGAGAACTTATTCCTTATACCCTAAAACTTATTCCCTATTACCTAAAACTGCTCTTCGCCCAAATTTCGCCACAGCGAATGATAGTGATAGATACCTCCATCACGATTAGTAAACTCAATGATAAAATCGGGCGAGTACAAACGAAAGTAATGGAGTTCGGTCGTCTTATTTGTACCCATCCAAGTAAAAGTAGCATCTTTCAAATGCTTTTCAATGTACTGCGTTTTTTCTTTTGCTAATGCCGGCGTTAAATTTTCTACCCAAGCGCGAATCATACGTTTCACCATATTTTTTTGATCGGCACTAAATTCTTTGTAAGATACACCTTGCGTGGATTTTAAAAAACTTTCTTTACCCGTGCGTGTCATCACATCAGCGTCTTTCGGGTGGACTGAAATGAGTGCTTTTGTTTTTAAAGTATTTGATAAAGAATTAAATAATTCACAGCCTATTTCATTTTCTTCCGACAAAATATACTGCCCTGCTCGAATGCCAGAAGTTATTAACGCTGGATTTACACCCGTAAACATGGGCGTACAAGAAACACCGACAGGTGAAAAACTAAAATTGAGCGATAAATGATGCCCTTCAAAACGAAAACTCCACGTTTTGTTTTCGTTCGGTTCGCCAAAAATTGTTGTGAAATATTTATCTTCACCATAAATCCTGGCTAAAACTAAATTATTAGCAGTCGTCAATCTTTGATGAAGACCCTCGTCAGATTGCATAATTAAAATGGCTTTCTGATAACCCTCAGCGCTTAAAACGGTGCGTAAAAGCGCATGAATTTTTAGTCGCTGCGAATCTGTCATATCTCTCAACCACAATCCTTTGCGATTAAATTGTTCCATCGGCAAATTCGACCATGAGGTGCGAAGCGTGTCCGTAAAAGCAAAATGACCTAACGTTTTTTGAGACGGCGTGTAAGTTGAAAGTAAATCTAAAGCTGCATCCACCGTTGGTTTCCGATTAAATTTGGTTTGTGCAGAAATCGTAAAAAGCGAAAGCGAATACAAAATTATAAATAGGTATTTCATAAAAAAATTGGTTAAAAATTAAAATCGAGAATTATCTTTTTAGCATAGAAACACACGCATATACCCACGCAGAAATAAAAAAAACGCCACCGATCGGCGTAACAATTCCGATTAAACTTGTTCTGGAAATGTTGAATACTTCTTCAATCGTAAAAATATAAAGCGAGCCACTAAAGAGTATTATACCGATAGCAAAAAGTTGCGCAATCAGTCGCGCACGACGTTCGCCTAATTCGTTAATCCATTGCGCTACAAATAAAATTGCAATCGCGTGATACATCTGATACTGCACCGCCGTTTTAAAAACATCTAATCCAGACTCAGTGAGCTTAGCTTTTAAACTGTGCGCACCAAACGCACCAAGAATTACTGAAATTGCCGCTAAAGCACAACCGAGTACAATAATTTTCTTTTTCATAAAAAAATTTTTAAGTAATAAGGAACAAGGAATAGGGAACAATCTGTACGCACTACTTAAAAAATTCCCTATTACTTGTTCCCTATTCCCTAAACTTTCCAATCAATTGGTGCAATACCTTCTTGTTTTAGATAGGCATTTGCTTTTGAAAAATGTTTACTGCCGGCAAACGCATTTCGCGCTAACGGCGACGGATGCGCGGCTTCCAGAATTAAATGCTTTTTGGTGTCAATGAGTTCAGCTTTGCGTTTAGCAAAATTTCCCCAAAGCATAAAAACTATTTTCTCGCGTTTTTCAGAAAGTGCTTTTATGGTCGCATCGGTAAAAAATTGCCAACCCACTTGTTGGTGCGATGCTGCTTTATTTTGTTCAACGGTAAGCATGGCGTTTAAAAGAAAAACTCCTTGATCAGCCCAAACAGTTAAATCGCCGTGCGTTGGCATCGGCACACCGACATCGTCAACCAATTCTTTATAAATATTTTGTAATGAGGGTGGCACACGCACATTTTTAGGAACAGAAAATGAAAGCCCCATTGCTTCACCTGGATTGTGATAAGGGTCTTGACCAAGAATTACCACTTTGACTTTATCGAAAGGCGTACGTTCGTAAGCATTAAAAATTAAATTTCCTGGCGGATAAATGGTGCGACCTGCTGCGCGCTCTGTTTTTAAAAACTGCACGAGTGTTTCAAAATACGGTTTATCAAATTCCTCAACAAGGACTTCTTTCCAAGAATTTTCTATTTTTACGTTGATGCTCATTGTATTTTATTTTTTCCAAGCAAAAGTATTAATCATCTCTATGATGTCGGTTTTCATAAATTCAATCATTGGCTTGAGCGAATCGGGTTTGGCTTCCGATTTAAAATAAAGCGCGCCGCGCAAAAAATGGTGCGTACTATCTGTCAAATAAAATTGAAATGGCGACGCAGCAGGTCCTTCAATATTAAACACATATCCCGACACTTTATTCGGTTTTTTTATCGGCAACTGATCTATAAAATCGGCTTTAGTCGTGTGTTTACCAGCGAGCGAAAACGCATCGTTGTTGAGTTTCTCAAAATTATTTTTTTTGTCAATCTGGTAATAGCTGCAATAAATGACTGCGTTTAAATCGGGTACAATAATGTTGAACCAACAATCGGAAGGTGCTTTTTCTTCAAAAAAAAGTGAATCGCGCTCAATACGCGCATATTTCGGATAGTTGAAAGTAAAAGGACAATCGCCGTTAGTATATGCTTGATAACTCTTTTCGGGAAAAGTAACGCGTGGATAGGTACGCGGTTTAGGCGTATAAATGATATTATCGCAAGAAGATTCCAAAAAAATGAGACAGAAAAAAGCAATTGTATTGACTAATAAAGCGCGTGAATACCGCATAAAAAAATTAAAGTTATTAAAACGGTAAATCATCGTCGGAAGTGTTTGTACCATTGACATCGCTCGAATTCGGCGTACGCGCAATGTGTACCAGTTCCGAAGTTGGAAAATTAGTTTCGCGGTGCGCCATCGGATTAGCTTCTTTTTTGTCCAGCAATTTAAAAGCACTGGCTGCAATTTCTGTCAACGTGCGCTCTACACCATTTTTATCTGTGTATTTGCGGTGTGAAATTTTACCTTCAATATAAACCAAGGCACCTTTCCGCAAAATTTTTTCTGCTTGATCTGCTAATTGTCGCCACACTACCACATCGTGCCATTCGGTTTGCTGTTGCAGTTCGTTGTTGTTGTCGCGGTAGTATTCGTTCGTTGCTACCGGAAATTTTCCGACAGTACTACCATTTTCAAGTTTTTTTATTTCAGGGTCTTTACCCAAATTTCCAATTAATATTACGCGATTTAACATCGTTTTCTAATTTTAGATTTCTCAATAGAGTTTTATGTTTTGCGAAGTTACATTTTTTTTTAAAAAAACAAACATTCTTGTAAATAATTTAATTTGAACCCAACACATCTTCGTGGTCGGAATTTATGAAAGCTTTTGGTAGCATCAATAAAAACGGAATACTTTTCTCATGATTCACACCCCTCATATTTTACAACATAGTAGTTTGCTCCAAGTTGCAGGTTTTTATAATAATTGGTTCTGTGCGTCCACTAATTTTTTTCAGAAGTTATGCACCATACTTTGTCGCCTAATTTTTTTGCTAAAAACCATTTTTCAATCAGTCGTGTTGCTCACCCATTTCCATCTACAAACGGATGGATGTTTAAGAACACCAAATGAATATATGCGGCGTAATAAAAAACTTCATATCACTCACAACTTATACCCCACTACTCACTTTATCTTTCGCAAAAAAAGTAATCACTTTTTTAGTAGCGGCTTTACCGACGACGGCTTGTAAATCTTCAGCACTCGCATCTTTAATGCGCTTCACTGATCCGAAATGTGTAAGGAGTTTTTCAATCGTTTTTTCACCAACGCCTTCAATACCTTCGAGTTCGGTGGTGAGAAAATTTTTAGAGCGTTGGTTGCGGTGAAATGTGATACCGAATCGGTGCGCTTCATCACGACATTGTTGGATGAGTTTGAGCGATTCAGATTTTTTATCAATATAAAGCGGTATGCCATCGTTAGGGAAGAAAATTTCTTCCAAATTTTTTGCAATACCAACAACCGTCATAGCTCCTGCTAAACCCAAACCTTCCAAACTTTTCATCGCAGCAGAAAGTTGTCCTTTACCACCGTCAATGATGATAAGTTGGGGTAGTGCAGAGCCTTCGGCGAGTAAACGTTTATAACGACGGAACACAACTTCTTCCATTGTAGCAAAATCATTAGGTCCTTCAACGGTCTTGACGTTGTAGTGTCGGTAATCGCGTTTAGCAGGTTTGGCATTTCTGAAAACGACGCACGCTGAAACGGGATTTGTGCCTTGCAAATTCGAGTTATCGAAACATTCGATATGTTCAGGTAGCTCCTTCATGCGCAAATCTTTTTGAAGCGTGCTGAGTATGCGTTCACTCGAAGTTTGTTTTTGCGCGCGCAGTGCTTCTTCTTTGCGTTGTTGCAAAACATAAAATTCTGCATTTTTAATAGAGAGATCGAGCAGTTTTTTCTTGTCGCCAATTTTTGGGATGATGACGTTTATCCACTCGTCTTCTAAGACGACTTCAAACGGGACTAAAATTTCAGTATTTTTGCTATGGTATTTTTCGCGAAGGTAAGGAATAGCGAACGCTAAAATCGTATCTTCCTCTTCGTCCATATTTTTTAAAAGTTCCAACGTAAAGGCTTGAATGACGGCACCGTTTGCTATTTTTAAATAATTAACATAGGCTTTTTTGTCGTCAGTAGCAATAGCAAAAACATCAACGTTTGTAATTGTGGTTGAAACAATCGTGGATTTAAATTGGTAGTCATCGAATGCAGAGAGTTTTTCTTTATTCGCTTGTGCAGCTTCAAAATCTAAATTTTCGGCGGCTGTTGCCATTTCGCGTTTTATGTGTTGCCGCACTTCACTGAAGTGTCCTTTTAAAATATTTTTTATTTGCGCAATTTTTTCATTGTATTCGGCTTCTTTTTCAAAACCAACGCAACCACCCATGCAGTTTTTGATGTGATATTCGAGACAGACTTTAAATTTTCCTTTTTTTATATTTTCTGGTGTTAACGCTAACGGACAAGTGCGCAAAGGGAAAAGTTGTTTAATTAAATCCATAAGGATAAAAACGCGACCTCCCGAAGTGTATGGACCAAAATAGGTGGACCCATCGCGAATAACGCGCCGCGTTGTGAAAACGCGTGGAAAATTTTCGTTCTTAATACAAATATAAGGATACGTTTTGCCATCTTTCAGCATGACGTTGTAACGCGGTTGATGCTGTTTGATGAGTTGACACTCCAATAAAAGCGCATCTTGCTCGCTCGTGACGATGGTATATTCTAATCGCACCGCCGAATTAATCATGACTTTGGTTTTTATTTGTCGGTCTTTGCGCTCACCAAAATAAGAACCTAATCTATTTTTTAAATTTTTAGCTTTGCCGACATACAAAATCACTTCCTTCACGCCTATAAATTTATAAACGCCAGGCTCAGTGGGTAATGTAGCGGCAAGTTCTTGATAGTCTGTAGTTGTCATAAATCGTTGTTCGTTGAGAGTTGTTCGTTGAGAGTTATTAGTTGAGAGTATAAGAGCACCAAACAAACTGTCAACTACCAACTATCAACTAAAGACCATATTGTATACGCACAATTTTAACTTCCACACGGCGGTTTTTGCTGCGACTCGTTTCAGTCGAATTGTCTAAAAGAGGTTGCGAAGCACCAAAACCGATGGATTCCAATCGCTTTGGATTAATTTTATTGCGCACCAAAAACTTTTTGACTTCCGTTGCCCGATCTTCTGAAAGTTTTTGCAATTCGCCTGCTTTACCCTGATTATCGGTATGACCTTCAATGCGTACACAAATTTCAGGAAATTTTTTCAAAATGCTCGCTAAGTAATCTAATTCTTCGTACGATTCTTTTTTGATGTAGGCTTTCGATTGCTCAAAAAATATCGGGTTCAGCGCAATGGTTGAGCCAACGGTGACAGAATCGAGTTGCAGTGTAATTTCTTGCGTTGGGTAGTAGGTATTAAATTCAAATTTTAATCCCACTTCATGGTCAATATAACCAGGGCGCATGGCGAGCATTTTTATTTTTTTGCCGCGAGGCACTTTTATAAAAAACCGACCACCGTTTGTTTCAACATAATTCTGATAATTGCTGCTGTCAGCATCGCCGTATAAAATACGTCCATCAATAATATTTTTCGATTTTGAATTGATTACGCGCCCCATTATTAAAATTTCAACGGGTTCGGGTGGCGCAATATTGACGCTATAAATATCGCTCGAACCATCGCGACGCGAAGAAAAATATAAATTACCCGTACTCGGACTAAAATACGGTTGCGCTTCATCTGCTGAAGTATTGATAGGATATACAAAATGACGCACTTCCGACCATCTATTCCAATTTTCGCCAATGCGCGACACATAATATAAATCTAATCCGCCTTTACCTGGTCTATTAGATGCAAAATATAATTCTTTCCCATCGGCGCTTAAATTGGGCGTAACTTCTCTGTACTTTGTGTTAATGGCTGCTCCCATATTTTTAGGCTCAGAAAATGTATTATCGCCTTCTTTAAAGCAGATGTACAAATCGTTATCGCCGTAGCTGTCTTTTCCAGGAATAGAAATGATGATTACGTTACCGTCAATACTCATCGTGAGACTAATATCTGCCGTCGCATCAAAATTTTTAATAACTATCGGTTGTGGTTCGCTCCAAGAATGATCTTCATTTTTTGTGACGATGCTAAATCCGCGAGACATTCCACCTTCACGCGAAAACTGATTAATAACGACGTATTGGTTGGGTTTGGGTGTAGTTGAGCAAATGCTATTCGGTAAAATATTATTTAATGGTTGGGTAGGATGCACGACGTGGTCAAAAATAGAATCTATACTTTCGGCGTACCAAATATCTTGGTTGAATTCAGAATGCACAGGATCAAAAATAGTATAGCCCGCTATTTCCGAATAAATTTTTGCCATATTGTGCAAAATGTCTTTATACTTCATCGCTACCGATACATCCTCGCCATCAATCCATATAGTTTGGTTAAACTCTTCGCTTTTAGCGCGCGTAAAAAAGAGCGTTTTACCATCCATACTGATGACGGGCGAAATTTCATCTGCACTCGGCGTATTGATGGACGTAGGTAATTTTTCTATTTTATAACCACCACTTTGTGTTTGTCCAAATATTTTAGGGACACAAAACAAAAATCCTACACTTAAAAACAAGCACTTTAAAGAATTTAAAACGCGTAACGCGTCTAATTGGCGATTTGCAAAAATATCATTCATAAAATAAAATCATCAATTGAAAATCAAAATTACATAAACAATTACGAATTACGAATTACGAATTACGAAAAATTGAAAAGAACCGAAATGGTAATTCGTAATTCGTAATTGTTTATGTAATTTTGGCAAATAATATCGCTTATGGTTTTGCTATTCGATATGAGCATTTTTAAACTACACTTTTTTGATCTGGTTGATATAGTAGCAGTTGCTTTTATATTGAAGTGGGTGTATAATTTATTACGCGGCTCATTGGCGTTGCGCATTTTAGCAGGCGTTGCTGTTTTATATGTGGCTTGGCTTATTGTGCGGACGCTTCACATGGATTTGTTGACGCTGCTCCTTAACCAGTTTATAAGTTTAGGGGTGATTATTTTAGCAATTGTTTTTCAACCAGAATTACGCCGATTTCTGGTAGTACTCGGTAACCAAACTTTGACAGGACAGTTCGCCACATTATTTAAAGCGCGGACATCCGCAAAAAACTACACTGCCGAAATTCAAGAAATTGTCAGTGCGATGCTCGAATCAAGTCAGGCACAAACGGGTATGTTGATTGTAGTTACTAAAGATACGAATTTAGAACAGTACGTAGAAACGGGCATTATTTTAAATTGTGCCATTCAGCAAACTATTTTGAGGAGTATTTTTTTGCGCGATAGCCCATTGCACGACGGTGCCGTTATTATTGATGAAAAAATTATTCGCGCGGCTAAATGTATTTTACCCGTCAGTGCTTCGCTTCATTTACCCACCGAAGCAGGTTTGCGACATCGCGCGGCATTAGGTATTTCTGAAGCAACTTCCGCGTTAGCATTAATGGTTTCAGAAGAAACAGGCAAAATAGGTTATGCACACAAAGGCGAACTCGTAACCGATATTGATTTAAATTCATAATACACTTAAGAGACTTTTTTAACGTTCATAGCGTCTTAACTAAAAGTAGTTCATTTGAGATGTTATAAGTTACTAAATACTTAAAAAATAAAAAAACTGAAATGAAATCAAAAATTTCTTTTTAATTTGCACTTTCAAATATCACCTAACTCACTTTTCTAAAAAATAATATGCAGCCATTTCAAACTTATATTAACCAAAATAAAGATCGTTTCCTCGAAGAACTCAAATCACTCATACGCATCCCGTCGGTTTCTGCTAAATCGGAACACGCCGCTGATGTTTTACACGCTGCTGATGTAACTGCTGAACATCTTAAAAAAATTGGTTTAGATAAGGTAGCCGTCATAAAAACAAAAGGATTTCCGGTTGTTTATGGCGAAAAAATAATTGATGCCAACGCACCAACCGTTTTAGTTTACGGACATTACGACGTCCAACCTGCTGAACCTTTAGAACTTTGGCACACACCACCGTTTGAACCAACAATAAAAATAACTGATATTCACCCCGAAGGTGCGATTTTTGCGCGCGGCAGTTGCGACGATAAGGGACAATTTTTTATGCACGTCAAAGCGGTTGAAGCGATGATTAATACGAATACTTTACCCTGCAACGTGAAGTTTTGTATAGAAGGCGAAGAAGAAATAAGCTCCGTGAGTCTCGAAGCATTTTGCAGAGAAAATGCCAATTTATTGAAATGCGACGTTATTTTAGTTTCCGATACATCTATTCTGGGTAACGACACGCCGAGTATTACAACAGGTTTGCGCGGCATGGTTTACACAGAAGTGGAAGTCATTGGTGCTAATAGCGATTTACATTCGGGTGTTTATGGTGGAACTGTCGGCAATCCGATAAATACTTTGTGCGCCATGATTGCATCTTTGCAAGATTGCGCCAACAGAATTACGATACCAGGTTTTTATGATAAAGTCGAAGAAGTATCACTCGCCGAACGCGCAGAAATGGATAAAGCGCCGTTCGATCTCGAAAAATATAAAACACATTTAGACATCGCCGCTGTTTTTGGCGAGCACGGTTACACACCGCAAGAGCGCACACGCATTCGACCGACGTTGGATGTTAACGGCATTTGGGGTGGATACACGAGTGAAGGTGCTAAAACAGTTTTGCCTTCAAAGGCAACGGCAAAAATTTCGATGCGCTTAGTGCCAAACCAATCGAATGAAGAAATTTTCAAACTTTTCGAAGCGCACATTAAACGCATCGCACCACCTTACGTCAAAGTTTCTGTAAAAAATTTGTCAGGCGGTCAACCGTATGTTACGCCTATTGATACTATTGAATACGCTGCAGCATCGAAGGCAATGGAAACAACGTTTGGTAAAAAACCAATTCCGAATCGCGAAGGTGGATCCATTCCAGTTATCGCTTTGTTTAAAGAAGTGTTAAAAGCAAACACTATTTTGCTCGGGTTTGGTTTAGATTCTGACGGATTACACGCACCAAACGAACATTACGGATTGTTCAATTTTTATAAAGGCATCGAAACGATTCCTTATTTTTACCACAACTATGTGGAATTAAAAACGGCAGATAAAAAAAACATAAAAAGTAAACTTTAATGCGCCTAATCGGTATGATTCATTTAATTTTTAAAATTTAAACAGTTTAATTAAATGAATCTGCTTTATCAATCAAATTAGTGCAATCAGTAGTAAACCTTATTTAATTTAAATTAAAAAATATTTTGTATGAAACCAACACTATTAGTTTTAGCCGCAGGCATAGGAAGCCGATATGGTGGCTTAAAGCAAGCGGACTCAATCGGACCACATGGCGAAACAATTCTCGATTATTCAATTTACGATGCCGCACGCGCTGGTTTTGGAAAAGTTGTTTTCGTCATTCGCAAAGCGATTGAAATTGACTTTAAAGAAAAATTCGACGGTAAATTCGATGAAAAAATTAAAGTAGAATATGCTTTCCAAGAAATTGATACGCCGATAGACGGCGTAAAAAAATATCCCGATAGAAAAAAACCACTCGGCACAGGTCATGCGATGTTGGTTGCTAAAAAATTTATTAATGAACCTTTTTTAGTGATTAACGCGGATGATTTTTACGGTTATTCTGCTTTCAAACAAATGGCAGATTTTTTAATCCACCGCTGTACGCCCAAAAATTTAGGTATGGTGGGTTATATGCTCAAAAATACGCTGTCAGAAAACGGATCTGTGAGTCGCGGCGTGTGCACTGTAGATGAAAACAAACACCTAACTTCTGTCACCGAACGCACAAAAATCACGCGCGAAGCCGATAATAAAATTTATTTCTACGAAGGAGATGTAAAAACAGAACTTGCCGATAATACGATTGTTTCTATGAATTTTTGGGGATTTCACCCAGATGTTTTCAAAAAAACTGAAAAAATGTTCAAAGAATTTCTCGACGAGAATTTCGATAATCATACCGCTGAGTTTTACATTCCTCGTATTGCAAATCAAATGATAGTTGAGGAAGGCGCTACTTTAGAAGTTATGACTTCGCGCGATATGTGGTACGGTATAACTTATCAAGAAGACAAACAAACGGTTCAAAATGCTTTTTGGGCGCTTTCAACGATTGGTGCTTATAAAGATAATTTATGGAAGCTCGCAGAAGCGGCGCACTAAAATATAATATCTCTAAAGCGACTTTAAAGTTTTATATTTGTGGGATGATAGCTACAAAATCATACATCACCGAATTGATTAAGGATTCTATAAAGAAAAAAAATCCTGAAGCTGAGATTATTTTATTTGGTTCACAAGCACGCGGCGAATCGAACTACGATTCAGATTTGGATATTTTAATTCTTTTAAACCATCCAAAAGTTTCTCGTTTGCAGGCACAAGAGTATAGGGACGTGCTTTACGTGATTGAACTCGAAATTGGGCAACCAATTTCTACATTCATTTTTGCTAAAAACGATTGGGAAAGTACTCATAAATACACGCCGCTTTACAATAATATTAAAAAGGAAGGCATCTATTTATAATGAGTGGAAATAGGGAAGATTATATTAACTAGAGAATAAGTAAATCAGTTGAAACATTCAACGTTTAACCCAATATTCTCTTACATTTGTGCTTCATTTAAAATAATTTTTGGTGCTCAGTTTTTTTCATCATTTCGGACAATACTTAACCATGCTGCGCAAGGCGTTTTCGCGCCCTGAACGTTTCCGAATGTATTGGAACGAAATTATGCGCCAGATGAACGACATCGGCATTGGTTCAGTACTGATTGTTGCTTTGGTTTCTACATTTGTGGGTGCAGTTGCGGCGGTTCAATTTAGTTATCAATTGAATGGACAATTGGTGCCGCGTTATTACATCGGTTATATCATACGCGATTTATGTATCATAGAACTCTCGCCGACAATTACGGGATTAGTTTTAGCGGGTAAGGTAGGTTCAAATATGACATCCGAGATAGGTGGTATGCGCCAAAAAGAACACATTGACGCAATGGAATTGATGGGTGTCAACACTTCTGCGTTTTTAATTCTGCCGAAAATTATTGCTGCCGTTTTAATGATTCCATTATTGGTAGCGGTTTCTGCCTGGGTCGGTATTTTGGGTGGTTACTTAGCGAGTGTACCAACAGGTTTACTTTCGCATGGCGATTACGTACGCGGATTGCGTTCATTTTTTGTGCCGTACAACGTTGTGATGATGTTTATCAAAGCAGCGGTCTATGCGTTTTTACTCACCACAATTTCATGCTATCAAGGTTATTTCGTTAAAGGTGGCAGTATTGAACTCGGTCAAGCCTCAACACGCGCCGTTGTTTATAGCGATGTTGCCATACTTTTAGCCGATTATTTTATCTCTATTGTTTTGACTTCTTAAATTTATGATAAAGATTTTAATGGAAAATTAATTTTTCATTAAACTTTAAATAGTATTCCTAAGCAGCAAAAATTAAAAATGAGCCGAATAAAATGTTTATTCGGCTCATTTTTTTATTACTTTTGAGCCGAATAGATATTTTATTCGGCTCATGAAGTATAATTGGGAACAAAAAGATTGGCGAGCGTTTCGATACGACGAAGCTTTATTTACAGATATTGCTTTCTCCTTTATGTCTTTAGCGGGACAAAGCCTCGGATATATGAATGGGTTATCAGGCAGTGAACAAGCAGAATCAGTTATTACAATTTTAGTGAAGGAAGCGATAAAAACTTCTTCCATTGAAGGTGAATTGATTAGTCGTGGGGATTTAATTTCTTCTATTCGCAAAAATTTAGGCTACGCTACTCCCAGTTATCGAATAAAAGATAAACGCTCTGAGGGTATTGCAACTTTATTGGTGAAAGCACGCGAAAAATTTGATGATGATATATCGGAAGCGCAATTTTTTGAATGGCATATATTATTGATGAGCGGCAACACTACTATTAACTCTGGTACTTACAGGACGCATATAGCACCAATGCAAGTTATTTCGGGAACGATTGGAAAAGAAGAAGTACACTTTGAAGCACCGCCGTCCGCGCAAGTACCTTTTGAAATGGGTTCGTTTATCCGCTGGTTTAATGCCACAAAGCCGAGCGGAGAAACACCAATAAGTAACGTATTGATTCGTGCCTCCATTGCGCATTTATATTTTGAAACGATTCACCCTTTTGAAGATGGCAACGGACGTATCGGACGCGTGATTGCAGAAAAAGCATTGGCGCAAGGTTTAAAGAGACCTATACTGATGAGTCTTTCGACTGCAATCGAAGCAAATAAAAAAGCGTATTATGCTTCGCTAAAAAAAGCGCAGCGCACAAATAATGTCTCAGAGTGGATTCAATTTTTTAGTCAAACTATTATAACTGCCCAAAAAGAGTTTATCGAAACAATAAATTTTTTATTGAAGAAGACGCATTTTTTTGATAAACACAAATTACTGCTCAACGAAGCACAAATGAAAGTTTTGGGTAGGATGTTGGAAGAAGGCGAAGAAAATTTTATCGGTGGATTGAATACTCGCAAATATCAATCTATCGGCGCTGTTTCAAAATCAACGGCGACGCGCCATTTACAAGATTTAGTAGAAAAAAGAATTTTATTGGTGCAACAAGGCGGACGTAGCACGCATTATACAATCAATTGGGAATAAAATGGGCACACATTCTGTCGCCTTTATTTTATGAAAATGATAACTAATAAATCAACTTCAACGCAACAAGATTTAAAATCTGTTGCGTTGAAGCAAAAATTTTTAATTTAAAAGCTCAAACCGCGTATAAGGTTGTAGCGCTGGAGGAATTTTTATTCCGTCAGGTGTTTGATGATTTTCGATGATAGCGGCAATAATACGCGCCAAAGCCAAAGCAGATCCGTTGAGTGTGTGCGTCAGTTGAATTTTTCCATCTGCATTTTTGTAACGCGAGCGCAGGCGATTGGCTTGATAAGTATCGAAATTAGAAACGGAACTCACTTCGAGCCACCGTTTTTGCGCAGCCGACCAAACTTCAAAATCGTACGTGTGCGCCGAAGCACTACCCATATCGCCACCGCATAAGTTCAAAATGCGATACGGCAATTCGAGTTTTTCTAAAAGCGTTTCAATGTGTGCAATCATTTGATGGTGCGCGGCGTTCGAATTTTCGGGTGTCGTGATTTGCACAATTTCTATTTTATCGAACTGATGCACGCGATTCAATCCGCGCACATGTGCACCGTAGCTGCCCGCTTCGCGCCTAAAACATGGCGTATAGCCTGTAAGTTTTATCGGTAATTCTTTTTCAGTTAAAATCACATCGCGATAAATATTTGTCAGGGGCACTTCTGCCGTCGGAATTAAATATAAATCATCCTTGGCAGCGTAATACATCTGTCCTTCTTTATCCGGCAATTGCCCAGTGCCGAGCGCCGAATCTTCATTCACCAAAAGCGGAGGCACAATTTCTTCGTAACCTGCAGCGCTCGCTTCGTCTAAAAAAAACTGAATGAGCGCACGCACTAAGCGCGCACCTTTACCTCTGAAAACGGGAAAACCTGCACCTGTAATTTTTACACCGAGTTCTAAATCGAAAATATTATATTTTTGCGCCAACTCCCAATGCGGTTGCGCTGCATCTCCAAGCTCAGGAAAAGGTTTTGCCCAATCTTTATACACTATGTTTTCTTCGGGCGTTTTGCCGTAAGGAACACCTGCGTTGGGTAAATTCGGCACGTTCAATAATATGTCTCGTAGTTTTTTTTCAGCAGCCGTCTTTTCTTCCTCTAAAATTTTTGTTTTTTCTTTAAGTGTTGTTACAGCGTGTCGTGCCGATTCAGCCGCCACTTTTTGTCCCGATTTCATTAACTCACCAATTTGTTTCGATTGCTTGTTAATGTCGGAGAGTAAGTTATCGCCTTCCGTTTGTTTCGCTCGTCGCAATTCATCCGTCTCTAAAACCGATTGCATCAAGGCGTCAATATCCGTTTGCGCCCAATTGCGTTTCAATAAACCCGTAACAACGCGTTCTTTTTGCTCTCTAAAAAATTCTAACAATAACATAATCGCTCTATTTTGTGCTAATGAACAGTTAATTGAACTGATTTTAGAAAAAAGTTTCAATTTTCTTTATAAAATGCAAATATACTATTTGAAAAAAGAATAGAATAGTTAACTTTGTGAAGTAATCGAAAGCAAACCTATTCTTACCTTAGTTTTTGCAATTGTTTTTACGTTCGCATCGCTCCATTAATTCCAATATTCTAAGTTTTATATTAAAATCGCTCATTTGTCCGTTTCCCGTTCTTTAAAGGCAATAAGGAATAATGAAAATGGAATAAGGATAAAATATTACCTACTTCTAATTTCAAATTAACTTCGGTTTCATTACCTAAAAATTATTTTCATTTTTTTTTAATTCTATTTCAATCAATCTCTAATCATTTTAAACGCAGTAAAACATTTAAGCAAGAAGCACTGGTCTTAGAAATAGCAAATATTTTTTTCTTATTTCAGATTTTCCATTTACTTTAAGTTTTTACTTATTCCTCATCAGATATGAATTATAGCCTCTCAAAGCTACAAGAAATGCTTGCTCCTGAACTCAAGGAAATTGCAGAAAAAATTCGCATACCAGATTTTAAGAAGCTCACAAAATCCGAGTTAATTTTTAAAATTATTGACGCGCAGGCTGTTACGACAGCAGAAAAACCTAGCACTGAACCCGAAAAATTAGTGGAAGATAATAGCTTTCGTGAAAAAATTCAGGTAATTCAAAATAGCGGCGAAGCGAATGAACAAATTATTCGCCGACCGCGCAAACGCGTAATTGATGACCCTAAACCAAATCCACCTCAATTAAAAAAAGAAGAGCGTCGCGTGTTCAATAAACCACCTACGCGCAACTTATTCAAAGATGTGATTCGTGAAGTAGCTGATAACTCTTTCAATTACGAAGTTAAATCAAACACTTTCGATGAAGAGGAAAGCGATGCTGACGATTATGTAAATCCAGCACCGCAACCGATTGTAGAAATACAAAAAGTTGAAGAAGAGCCAGAAGTTATTAATGAAGCATTGATGGTTTCTTCGTCTGCGCCAGAAGATGACGATAATTATATCAACCCCGCGTTGATGGAATTCGATGACTACGACAGAAAATCGAAGAAAAAGAATGAACCACGCAAACCCGTTGATAGAACTGAAAGAACGGATAGACCAGAACGGATAGATAGAACGGATAGAAACGAAAGAGTTGAGAGACCAGAGCGT
>ENA-OFCD01000911-OFCD01000911.1-metagenomes-genome-assembly--contig:-NODE-911-length-16940-cov-4.469825_pt1 | contig 16940 bp, 21 predicted proteins | sample MGYA00153392_OFCD01 | MGnify analysis MGYA00153392 | reverse complement strand
CAAGCTGCTTCGTAAGACTCGTCACCAGCGTCGCAACAAGAAGTAGGGTCACACCGCAGGGAGCGCAATTTGCGTAACCTGATGGCGTGCTGTGAGCCGTACTAAACGCCAGGCCTAACCCGCCTGGCGTTTTGGGTTGGATGACGTGTCGGCTTCCGGCCGCGCCGCCCGCGCATCGCGGCGCACCCGCTTCACCGTGGCCCGGATGCTCGCGGGATCGAATCGCATGATGGGCCAGCCGTGCGTGCGTGCGTGCGCCGCGAGGGTGGCATCCGGATTCACCACAACGCGGTTGCCCACCAGCTCGAGTAGCGGGATGTCGTTGCGGGAGTCCGAATAGGCCCAACAGTCCGCGAGGTCTGCTCCCAGGGCGGCCGCGAGCTCCTTCGCTGCAACGGCCTTGCGCGCGCCGTGCAGTACTGGCCCGTCGAACTCCCCGGTGAGCTTGCCGTCCTCTGACCGCAGCATCGTACCGAGGGCACCGGTGAGGCCGAGTCGCCGGGCGATCACGGCGGCGATGTCGACCGGGGTAGCGGTGATGAGCCAGACCTCGTGACCTTTACGCAAATGTTCGCGCGCTAATTCGACGGTCTCCGGCCAGAGCCGCGACTCGATCTCCCGCTCGTAGACGTCGTCCGCGAGATTCGTGAGCTCGTCTGCTGGCAGGCCTTTTGCCAAGCCGAGGGCTCGCTCCTGCGCACTCGCGAAGTGCTTGACATTCTCTCCGACCGCCACGAATCGCAGCTGTTGCCAGCCGAAGGTGAGGAGGTCGCGCACCCCGACGTGTCCGCGCTTCCAGGCGGCGCGGCTCACATGGAACGCGCTCGCGCCATGAAGCAGGGTGTTGTCGACGTCGAAGAACGCCACGATCGGTCGGGCCGCCGATCCGGTGTCTGATGCTGGCATGTCGCACTATGTTACGCGGGAGTTCCGAACCATCGGCCGCACGGCCCCGCGCAACGCCGATACTGTTGAACCGTGTCCACGGCAGCCATCACCCTCATCGGCAAGCCGGGCTGCCACCTGTGCGACGCCGCCCGCGAAACGATCAGCACGGTGGTCGGGCAACTCGCGTCTGAGGCATCCGCTCCCGGCATCACGGTGGAGGAGCTCTCGATCTTCGACGACCCGGTCCTGCTCGAGCGGTACGCGGATGAGATCCCCGTTGTGCTCATCAACGAGCGCGTGCACACCATCTGGCGCGTCGACGCCGCTCGGCTGCGCGCCGCCCTACTGGAGGTCTAGAGAATGCTCAAACATGTCGTGGCGTGGAAAATCGCGGATGCCGCCAGCCCGGAGGGCCAGAAGACGATCGCGTCGATCGTCGCCGGCCTCGAATCGCTCGTAGGGGTCGTGCCGTCGATTCGTGCGCTCAGCGTCGGGCCGAGCGTCGTGACCGGTCCCAACCACTGGGATCTCGGCCTGGTCGTGGACTTCGACGATGAGGCCGGGCTCGAGGCGTACCAGGTGCACCCGGAGCACCAAAAAGTGGCAGCGCACATCCGCTCGGTCGTCAGCGAGCAGGCCGCGGTCGACTTCCTGGTGTAGTCACCCTCGTCAGCGGTTCTTGGCTGCCGCTTCCGCTTCCGCGCGAGACTCGTAGACGGGCTCGTCGAGAACATAGACGAGTTCTTCGTTCGGGGCCACGAGCAGCAGGTCGGTCTCTTCGTCGGCAGCCTGGAAATCTGCGGACACCAGGAGTTCGTTGTTGAGATGCACCGTGAGGATGCCGCTGCCAGTCTCAAGCGAGGCCACCTCGAGCGCGCTCACCGGCTTGCCGCCGGCCCGCTCGAGCAGGGCCGAGATCGCGGCTCCGACGCCCGTGCCCGCGGCGAGGAAAGCCTTCTCATCGATGACCGTGTAGTCGTAACGGGTGCGCACGGTGAAGGTGAGCTCGTCCGCGTCGTCTTGCCCGTCGTCGTCCTCGTCATCGTAGAGTTCGTCGAGCGCTTCGCCGTAAGCGCCCACCGCCTCCCAGAGCTCACGATCGATCTCGACGGCCGCGTCATCCTGGTCCGTGCCGGCGGCAAGTAGCGCGATGTGAGCCTCGAGGATCGTCTGCAATTCGCGGCCCGCCGCGATAGCGGCCTGGCGCGGGTCGGGGGAGTCGTTGTTCATGGACGTCACGGTACCAGTGACGGGCCAGCACGGGTGCCCGGATCTCGAATACGATCCAAGGGCAGCGTCCGCCGAGCATCCTCACGGGAATCCTGCAGCACCGCAAAACGTAGAATAAGAGGGTGCCTGCAACTCTGATTCACCTCGTCCGGCACGGAGAGGTCTACAACCCGGAGGGCATCCTCTATGGGCGGCTGCCGGGCTTCCATCTTTCGGAGCTCGGGCAGCGGATGGCCGCCGCCGCAGCAGGCGAGCTGGCCGGGCATCCCATCACCGCGTTGTATGCGAGCCCCCTGCAACGCGCACAGGAATCCGCCGCTCCCTGGGGTGCGAAGTTCGGCCTCGACATCATCACCGATGACCGTCTGATCGAGCCGTCCAACCGCTTCGAAGGGGAAAAGTTCGAGTTCGGCCCCGCCGTTCTCACCAAACCCCGAATGTGGCGTTGGGTGATCAATCCCTGGAAGCCGAGCTGGGGCGAGCCCTACGTGAGCGTGATCGAACGCATGATGTCGGCGATCGGTGATGCTTGGGATGCCGCGGACGGCGGCGAGGTCGTCATGGTGAGCCATCAGATGCCCATCGTGATGGTGCAGCGATTCGTCGCCGGGGCCAAGCCGTTCCACGACCCGCGTCAACGCCGCTGCCACCTGTCGAGCATCACGACCCTCCAAAAGAACGGCGACTCCTTCGTCGAGGTCGGATACCAGGACCCGGCGGCCGAGCTGCTGGCCGGGTCGATCGACACGGGTGCCGTGTGAGAGCGCGCATCACCATTGCGCTCATCGCCATCCCCCTCCTGGGCGTGCTCGCGCTCAGCGGCTGCGCGAGCGACTCTCTCGCTCAGGATTACGGCACTGGCGGGTCCAACTACACCGATAACTCCGGCCTCCCTGTGGTGATTTCGGCAGACAAGCGAACCAAGGCGATTGACTTCACCGGAACGACTGTGGACGGCAAGACCTACACGGCATCCGACTCGCGGGGTCCGGTGACCGTGGTCAACTTCTGGTACGCCAACTGCGCGCCATGTCGTGCAGAGGCCCCCTTCCTTCAGGGGCTCTCTGAGAAATACCGGTCCGACGGCGTGAACTTCGTTGGCGTCAACATCTTCGACCAGCCGGCGGGCGCACTTTCGTTCGAGAAGACCTACAAGATCACCTATCCCTCGGTGATGGATGTCGACAGTGGCGCCGCGAGGATCGCCTTCGCCGGCGCCGTGGCACCGACCGCCACCCCCACGACTTTCGTACTGGACGCCAAGGGGCGCATCGCCGCCCGTATCGTCGGGCAGCTCGAATCGCAGTCCATCCTCAACACGCTCATCTCCGACACTCTCGCCGAGAGCAAGTAGTGCAGAACCCGATCTACCAACTCATCTTTGGTGGCAACCTCGCCGTGGCACTTCCGCTCGCCCTGCTCGCGGGGATCGTGGCCTTCGCGTCGCCGTGCGTGCTGCCACTGGTGCCCGGGTACCTCGCCTACATCGGGGGATTCGCCGGGAGCGCGGAGAAGAATGTGCGCGGCACGAGGCAGCGCAGTCGACTCCTGCTCGGAGTCGCGCTCTTCGTGCTGGGTTTCAGCGTGGTCTTCGTCGGGCTTACGCTTGTCGCTGCCGCGGTCGGAGCGCTGCTACTGCCGTGGATCGGCGTGATCACCCGGATCGCGGGCGTCGTGCTCATCATCATGGGACTCGTCTTTATCGGGCAGTTCAGTTTCCTGCAGCGGGACTTCAAACCGCGCTGGCGTACTACCACCGGGCTCGCCGGAGCACCCCTGCTCGGCATCGTCTTCGGACTCGGCTGGGCGCCATGCATCGGACCGACGTTTGCGGCGGTGATCACGCTCAGCGCAGGGAGCGGAACCGCCGGCCGAGGCGTACTCCTCGGCGTCGTCTACTGCCTCGGCCTCGGCATCCCGTTCCTGCTCGTCGCGCTCGGTCTCAACTGGGTCACCGGCTCGGTGGCCTGGCTCAAGCGTCACATTCGAGTAATCAATATCATCGGAGGATCCCTGCTCATCCTGATCGGACTGCTCATGGTCTCGGGCCTTTGGCAGATCATCATCGCGCAACTGCAGGGGGTGATCGTCGGAAGTTATGTCACGCCCCTCTGATCACATTGATTCCCCGGCGCCCGCCCCTCGCGACGGTGTCATCCAGCCGAAACTCGGCCCGATCGGCTATGTCCGCTATTTCTGGCGACAGCTCACGAGCATGCGAACCGCCCTCTTCCTGCTGTTGCTGCTCGCGGTCGCCGCCGTGCCCGGATCCGTGTTTCCGCAGCGCAGCTCCGACCCCAACGGCGTGACGCAGTACTTGAGTAACAACCCGTCGGCCGCGCCGACGCTCGATAAACTCCAGCTCTTCGACGTCTACACCTCAGCATGGTTCTCGGCCATCTACCTGCTGTTGTTCGTTTCGCTCATCGGGTGCGTCATCCCGCGCACGATCCACCACGCCAAAGCCCTCGCTTCGCCGCCCCCAAAGACTCCGGCGCGTCTCGAGCGACTCGGTGCGTTCAGCGCCTTCGAAACCGAAGCGGATGCCTCTGGCCCGGCCCTCACGGCCGCCTCCGCCGTCGATTCCGGCCGTGCGGTACTGCGCAAGGCGGGGTATCGCGTCCGGATGTTCGACGGGCGCGGACCCGATGGTCCCGAGCTGTCCGTCTCCGCCGAGCGTGGCTACCTGCGCGAGACCGGCAACCTGGTCTTCCACTTCTCGCTGATCGGCATCCTCCTGGCCGTGGGCATCGGCGGCGGTGTTGGCTACACCGGCCAAAAGGTGCTCGTCGTCGGGCAGGCATTCGCCAACGTGCGCCTCACCTTCGACGCCTTCACCAAGGGACGCTTCTTCTCGGACAGCGACCTGCAGCCGTACCGGCTTCGGCTCGACAAGTTCGCGGTGAAGTATGAGGAGACCAATCGAAACGCCCTCGGCCAGCCGATCGATTACACCGCCGATGTCACGACCTTCGATGCGGCGGGGAAGGCAACACCGGCTGTGGTCAAGGTGAACGACCCGTTGCGCCTCGGAGGCAACGACATCTACCTTCTTGGCAACGGCTACGCCCCCTGGGTCACCGTGAAGAACCCGGTCGGTAAGACCGTCTACTCCGAGCCAGTGCCGTTTCTCGCCCAGGATGCCAACCTCACCTCCCTCGGAATCATCAAGGTGCCCGACGGCCTGGCGTCCCAGGTGGGGATGCGGGCGTTCTTCTACCCGACCGCGGCCAAGAGTGCGACTGGCGTTCTCGGCTCGGTGTATCCGGATCTGCGCAACCCGGTGCTGTCCCTCGTCGTCTTCACGGGCGACCTCGGTATCGACAAGGGTGTGCCAAAGTCGGTCTACGTGCTCAATACCGACAAGATGACCCCGCTCGCTGGCCCGGGCTCGGCTGACGGAACCTCGGCGCTGCGGTTGAAACCCGGCGAGACCGTGCAGATTCCCCGCGGCCTCGGTTCCATCACCTTCGAGAACAAGGCGCCGGCGTCTGAGAAGGCGGACCTGTCCCAAAGCGTGCAACGCTTCGTCTCGTTCGACGTGCATCGCGACCCGACCCAGGGTTGGGTGCTCTTCTTCGCGATCTGCCTGCTCGCCGGGCTGCTCACGTCGCTTTTCATCCCTCGGCGGCGCCTGTGGATCAAGGTGGTCGAGTTGGCGGGCGGGCGGTTGCGGATCGAATATGCCGGGCTCGCGCGTGGCGAGGACCCGACCCTGGACGCCGCAGTCTCCGCTGTCGCCCAGCGTCACTCCCAGCAACTCGGGCTTAGGCTCAATCTGTGACTTCAGCTGCCCTCGCATCGTTCTCCCTCACTGCGATTTACTCCGCAATGGGCGTGTACCTCTTCGCCTTCATCGCCTTCACCCTCGACCTCGCAAAGCGCTCCGCCGAGGCTCCGGTCGCCGCAACGACGACGCCCGCGCGCGTGGGCCTCATGTCCCGGGTCGGAGGCACTGCGGTGCTCGACCGCCTGCCGATCACGCCTTCCGCTCCCCAGCGCCGATCGAATCGGTTTGAGCGGGCGGCGTTCGCGCTGACCATCCTCGGCTGGGCGCTGCACGTCGTCGGCACCGTCTTGCGCGGCATCGCGGCCCATCGCGTTCCGTGGGCCAACATGTTCGAATTCTCGCTCACGGCATCCGCCATCATCGTCGGTGTGTTCATCGCGGTGCAGGTGTGGCAAAACCTGCTTTTTCTCGGCGCTTACATCACCGGCTTCTCACTCATCGTGCTGGGCTTCGGCACCGTCGGTTTCTACGTCAGCGTCGTGCCCCTTCCCCCGGCGCTTCAGTCGTACTGGCTGGTGATCCACGTGTTCGTGGCAACCCTCGGCACGGCGTTCTTCGCCATCGGCGCGGGACTGTCGCTCGTGCAGCTGATTCAGGCTCGGCGCGAGGCGAAGCAGTTCTCGGGTCTCAAATTCCTGGACACGATGCCGGATGCCGAGAAGCTCGAGACCCTCGCCTACCGCGTGATCGTGGTCGGCTTCGTCTTCTGGACCTTCACCCTCATGGCCGGCGCCATCTGGGCTGCACACGCCTGGGGACGCTACTGGGGCTGGGACACAAAGGAGGTCTGGACCTTCATCATCTGGACCATCTTCGCCGGCTACATTCACGCGCGGGCGACTCGCGGATGGCGCGGCTCGCGCTCCGCCTACCTTGCGATAGTCGGATTCGCCGCGGTGATGTTCAACTTCACCATCGTGAACCTGTTCTTCAAGGGCCTGCACGCCTACAGCGGCTTGTAACAGCCGGTCGTTGTCCAATGGCTCTGTTGCATATCGCACACGCCGACGACTGGGGCGCAACGGTTTCGACCGGGGAATATCGCGTTTCCACCCGCGGAGCACTGCTCGACGAGGTGGGGTTCATCCACGCCTCTTCCTCTGAGCAGGTTGGCCTGGTGGCAGGCTTCGCCTTCGCCGGCGATTTGGCCGACCTGGTCGTGCTGGTGATTGATGACGCTGCGCTTCGCAGCCACGGTATTGCGGTGCGCTACCAGAACGGCGGAAACGGCACCCTCTACCCGCACATCTTCGGTGCCCTGATGCCACACTTCGTCTCCGAGGTGCGCCCCGCAGGCTTTGTCGATGGCCGGTTCGCCTGGCTGCGGTCAGGTGGTGCCGAGACTTTCGAAGGCTCGATCGCGGAGACGGATGTTGCGGGCGCGGTTGCGGCGGAACTCCGGCTGCTCGACCCGCAAGGGCGGCGGGACCGTGCCGCGGTCGATGCCATGCTCGCACCGGATTTCACCGAGATCGGAGGCTCGGGTCGGCTGTGGGGGCGCGCCGAATTCCTCGATGCGATGGGAGGCTTCCCATCAACCACGGGGCTGGTCATGAGTGAGCTCGAGGCGCAGGTTCCCGGGCCCGGTCTGGTGTTGGTCAAGTACGTCTCGACTCTTCACGGCTCGAGCACGCGGCGATCGTCCCTGTGGGGTCAGACCACTGACGGCTGGCGGGTGCAGTTTCACCAGGGCACGGCACTTGCGAAGGCGTGACCGAGGTTCCCGATCAACCCGTCTAGAAGGTCTTGCGGAATAGCTCAATCTGCGGGGGCCAGGACAGCGGCGCAGGCGGCGAGGTCAGCCCGAAAGCGGGCCCGCCGTTTCTCGGGCACTGCCGCGAGCATCCGCTTCTCCACTGACCGGGCGAGCGAGTTGGCTGCGTTGAGACGTTCTCGGCCCTCGGCCGTGAGTTTCGTCGGGAGGGCCCGGCCAAGAGGCGCGACCTCAGGGCGGGTGACGAGTCCGCGATCCTGAAGGCCGCGCAGAACGAGGTTCATCGACTGCCGGCTCACGAATGCACCGCGGGCGAGGTCGGAGCTCGACAGCCCGGGGCTGCGTCCGAGCAATTCGAGGCAGGAGTGCTGCGCCGCGGTGAGATCGAGGGGACGCAACGCCTCTGCCATCGCATTCCGCAGCGATGCCGCCGCATGCCGCAACACGTAGGTGAGCGCTTCATCGAGCACTCCGACCCGGCCCGCATCGGGGCCAGTTTTCTTGGACGTGGATGAGGCCGAGGCGACAACTTTGTCGGATGCGGCCTTGCCGATGGTCTCGCTCTTGGACTTCTTACCGTGTTTGGCCATGTCAGTAGTGTGACACCGCCGCTCGACCGGGGCTAGGGCCTACCAAAAATAAGATCAGGCCTCTTCTGCCAGAAGCTCGCGTACCCGCGGAGCAACCACCGTGCCGAAGAGCTCGATGCTCGACATCAGTTTCTCGTGGGCGAGAGTGCCGCTGGAGTACTTGAGATCAAAGCGGTCGAGACCGAGCACGCGGGCGGTGGACGCGATCTTCTGGGCGACCGTCTCGGGGGATCCGACATAGAGGGAACCGGTGTCGGCCTCGTTTTCGAACGATTCGCGGCTCATCGGGCCCCAGCCGCGTTCCCTGCCGATGCGGCCCATCAGCGCCGAGTGGTGAGGCCAGAGTTCCTCGCGCGCCTGCTCGTCTGTCTCGGCGATGTGACCGGGCGAGTGCACGCCGATCTTCGGCGTCGGCCGCTCGAACTGGGCCAGCGCGCGGTGGAACAGGTCCACATAGGGGGCGAAGCGAGCGGGCTCCCCGCCGATGATCGCGAGCATGAGATTGAAGCCGTAGCGGGCGGTACGCACGACCGATTCCGGACTGCCTCCCACGCCTAGCCAGGTGGGGAGCAGGCCGTTCTCGATGGTCGGGTAAACGGATTTGTCGACCACTGGGGCGCGGGTGCTTCCCGTCCAGTTCACCGGTTGCTGCTCGCGCACTGCCGCAAACAGCTCAAGCTTTTCCTCGAAGAGACGCTCGTAGTCCGCGAGGTCAAGTCCGAACAGCGGGAACGACTCGGTGAACGACCCCCGACCAAGGATCGCCTCCGCACGCCCGTTCGAGATGCCGTCAAGGGTCGCGAAGCGTTGGAAGACCCGGATCGGGTCATCCGATGACAGCACGGTGACAGCGGTACCGACGTGGATGCGTTCGGTCTGCGCCGCAATGGCCGCGAGCACGACCTCTGGCGCGGAGACGGCGAAGTCCTTACGGTGATGTTCACCGACCCCGATGTAGTCGAGTCCAACCCGGTCGGCCAGCACGCCCTGGGCCACGAGATTGCGCAGCACTTGGGCGAAGGGCACCGGGGTACCGTCCGCTTCAGTGGTGACGTCACCGAAGGTGTCGAGTCCGAGTTCGAGGTGCGGGGCCATCAGCGTCTCTCCAAGTCAATGTCTATGCATGTGCATCGATTAATAACGGAGACCGGGCCGTCGATATTCCGTCGATGCGTAGACTGCCACGATGACAGGCTATTCGCGGATATCGGTGCCTCCCACCGAGTATCGCGACGAGGCCGGAGTGGTCATCCCGTACGGATCCCGCTGGACCGCAGGCAGGCCCCCCGAAGACTCCTACAGCCGAGTCAGCAACCCGCAGCGCCTCGCGCCCGCCGTTCCGCTCACGGCCCCACTGACCTTCGGGTTCACGAGCCCTCCCGCCAACGGGTGGCGGCTGGCTACCCTGGCCGAAACGGTGCTGAGAGTCAGGCGTCCAGCAGCGCCAAGCAGCGTTCGAGTCGCGCGTTCCACCACTGCCTCCGCTCGGCATCCGCGGCGTAGCGGTCGAGCAGCGCCGCATCCGGGCTCACCCGGCGCACGTCCACCATCCCACCGGCGGCAACGAGTGAATCCGTCGTGACGTCCGAGCCCAGAAGGCTCACCGTGGCGAGCCCGCAGTCGTAGGCCAGTTCCGGGACAGCTGCGGCGAGGTGCGCTCCCATCGAAATACCGACTGAGGTCTCGAGAGCACTCGAGACGACGACCGGAAGGCGCGCAGCATCCACGATCCGCAGCGCGGAACGGATGCCGCCGAGCGGCTGCGCTTTGATCACCAACAGGTCCGCGGCCTGTGCGGTCGCGACCTCGAGCGGATCCACGGCCTTGCGCACACTCTCGTCTGCGGCGATCGGCAAGCCCATGTATTTCACCCGCTTTCGAATGTCCGCAAGCTCGTCCACGGTGGCGCACGGCTGCTCCACATATTCGAGGTCACTCGGTGCGAGGGCGTGGATGGCATGCTCGGCCTCGTCTACGTTCCAGCCGCCGTTGGCGTCAAGGCGGATGCGGCCCTCCGGTCCGAGGTACTCGCGCACGGCGATCACCCGAGCCAGATCGTCGGCGAGCTGTTGCCCGGGCTCCGCGACCTTGACCTTCACCGTTCGGCAGCCGGCGAACCGGTCGAGGATCTCGCGAACAGCATCCGGGGCCACCGCAGGCAGAGTCGCGTTCACCCGGATCTGGCTGCGGAAGAGCGGCGGCGCCTCCTGCCAGCCGAAATCGATCGCCGCCGCCAACCACGCGGATGCCTCCGCGTCGCCGTATTCGAGGAAGGGGGAGAATTCCGTCCACCCGGCCGGACCTTCGAACAGCATCACTTCGCGACTCTCGATTCCCCGGAAGCGCTGGCGCAGCGGCAACGTGACGACGCGTGCGGAAGAGAGCATGTCTGGCAGCGATGGCAACATAGCTCCAGTCTGTCGTAGTGCGCTGGTATCGGGCCGATCCGACTTTCGGCAGGTGGGAGAATCCTCCGTGTCTTTCGGAATGACTTGCGCCTGTCGGCGGACTGCGGAAGCGTGGCCTACTTCCATTCGCACAACCGGAAGGATTCACCATGCTCACACTCACCGACTCCGCCTCCACGGTCGTCAAGTCCATCGTCGAGCGCACCCCGGACACCACCGATGCCGCCTTGCGCATCAGCGCCTCAGAGCCCGGAGCGACCGATCTCTCCCTCGCCGTCGCCACCCAAGCCGAGCCGAACGACACCGTGATCAAGACTGCCGGTGCCACGGTCTTCGTGGAGCAGAACGCCGCGCTCGTGCTCGACGACAAGGTGCTCGATGCGCAGATCGACGACGAGGGAGCGGTGAAGTTCTCCATCGACGTGCAAAAGTAGCTCGGCTGCGCCCGGCTCAGGCGGGTTGGATTACCCTGAAATCATGTCATTTGACTCCGTGCAGGCTGCTCCGGAGGTGACTGTGTCAAAGGCCGTGACGCAGTCAATCCGTCGGCTGGGAATGGCGAGCCTCGTGCTCGCCATTTCGGGCGTCGGACTCGAGGTGCTTGCGATCGCGATCGGAGGCGGCGGAGCCTGGGGCGCCGCCACCGCTCTGGCGTGGTTCGTCATCGCCCTCTTCGTGATCTCGATCGCAATTGGCCTTGCCGCAATCCTCACCGGCAACGGGCGGCGGTGGGGAATCTTCGCGGTAACGCTGAGCCTTCTCGCTAATCCGCTGGTGCTGGTCTGGCTGTTTTCGCTGCTTCGCGGGCTGTCATGAGTAGATCGCTGCTGGCCGTTTCCGCCGCCGATTCCTCAACGGTGTTAGGTGCACTGCGCGATGCCCTCGCCGGGGGACCGGCGATCTTGCCGGGGAGCCCACGAACAGCGGTTCCGAAGACCGTGGAACAGCGCGTTGCCGTGGTAATCGAGACGAGCGGCTCAACGGGGGTCCCGAAGCGGGTCGCCCTGAGCGCCGATGCTTTGCTCGCGAGCGCCGCGGCATCTGAGTCATCCCTCGGCGGACCAGGGCAGTGGCTGCTTGCGCTGCCGACCCACTACATCGCCGGAATCAACGTGCTCGTGCGATCGATCGCCGCTGATCTCGAGCCGGTCTACTTCGGCGCAGGGCACTTCGACGCGGCGAAGTTCGCTGCGGCGACCCGCACGATGGATGCCCGGCTGCGGTTCACCGCACTCGTGCCGGCCCAGCTCTCCCGCCTCGTGGATGCCGCGAACAACGACCTCGACCTGCTCACCATCGTTCGCCGCTTTGATCGGATCCTGGTTGGGGGCCAGGCCACTCCGCCGGCTCTCCTCGCCCGCGCCATCGAGCTCGGCCTGAACGTGACGCGCACCTACGGGTCGAGCGAGACTTCCGGCGGCTGCGTCTACGACGGCATCCCCATCGGCTCTGCTGAGGCGCGAATCATCGAGGGGCAGGTCGAACTCTCCGGCCCAATGCTCGCTGAGGGCTACCTCGGCGACCCAGCCGCGACGGATGCCGCCTTCACCATGCACGACGGAGCGCGCTGGTATCGCACCGGAGACACCGGCGAGATCGACGACGGCGCCCTGAGGGTTACCGGACGTCTCGATGGCGTGATCATCTCCGGCGGCGAGAAAGTGTCGCTCGATGCGATCGAACGTGTCGTGCGCGCCATCGACGGCCTCGCGGATGCCGTGGCAGTGCGATCGCCGAGCGCCGAGTGGGGCGAGGTACCGGTGGTTTTCACGTCCGGGATCGCAACCCTGGCCGCGGTGAAGGCGACCGTGATCGCGGCGCTCGGGCGGGCATCCGCTCCCGTTGCGTTGGTGCGGGTGGAGAGTGTGCCCCAGCTGCCGAACGGCAAGCCGGACCGTGTGGCCCTCACGGCCTTCGCGGCGACTCGCGGCGGATGACCCGGGTCCGGTCAGTAGAATTCGGTCGTGGCTAACGCAGGCAGACCCGTCCAGAAACGCATCGATCCCCGCAGCGTCGGTGGCAAGACACCCGGGCGGATGCAACCGGGCAAGAGCGGCCGGCCCGGTGGCCAAGCGCCGCGCGTCGTCGTGCGCGCGGCCACCGCGAGAGACTGGATCGGCGGCGCGCGGCTGCGCACTCTCCCGCTCGCAATCGCCCCGGTCGCACTCGGAACCGGCGCAGCTCACCTCCTCTCGGACGGGGGCTGGCACTGGGTGCGGGCGCTGCTCGCGCTTGCGGTCGCGATCTTCCTGCAGGTCGGGGTCAACTACGCCAACGACTACTCGGATGGCGTACGCGGCACCGATAAGAATCGCGTCGGCCCCTCGCGCCTGACCGGTTCCGGCGCCGCGAAGCCGCGAACGGTACTCATCGTCGCGCTGGTGTTCTTCGGCCTCGGCGGCCTCGCCGGGCTCGCTCTCACCGTGTTGAGCGGATATTACTGGCTGCTTGCCGTCGGTGCGGTCTGTATCGTCGCCGCCTACCTTTATACGGGGGGGAAGCGTCCCTACGGCTACAACGGGCTGGGCGAACTCTTCGTCTTTGTCTTCTTCGGCCTCGTCGCCACCGCCGGCACGACCTTTACCCAGGTGGGCACCGTCAACATTGAGAGTTGGCTTGCCGGTGTTGCCGCCGGGTTGTTCGCGTGTGCGGTGCTGATGGTGAACAACATCCGCGACATCCACCAGGACACTCTCTCGGCAAAGCGCACCCTCGCGGTGCTTGTCGGCAGTCGCCGAGCTCGTATCCTCTTCGCGGTGTTCGTGGGCGTGCCGTATGTGATCCTGATCTTCTTCTCGGTTTTCTACGCGAAGGCGCCGCTCGTGTACTTCTCACTGCTCTCTGCACTGCCCGCGATCCTGATCACCCTCACCGGCAAAACCGCACCCGAGTTCATTCTGGCGCTCAAACTCACGAGTTTTACGGCACTGGTATTCGGCGTCACCCTCGCGGCAGCGATCGCTTTTTAGGGTTGCGGAGAAACCAGATGCAATTAGCGAGGTTCGTCGAACCGGTCGAGGGCTTCGTTCTCGAGCTCATTGTCCCGGTCGCGGTCCTTGTTGGCGCGCAGCTGCCCGATGCTCGTGGACACGGCCTCGCGCTGCTTGCGCAGAAAGATGTAGGAGACGCAGAAGCCGATGACCGCCGCCCCGAGGGCCGCGACGAACACGTTGACGCCCAGCAGCAGGAGGATCGCGAGCGCCACAGCGAAGGTGCCGACCCTGATGAGGGAGAAGAGAATCCACTGGCGCGAGTACACGGCAAACAGTCTAGGCATGGCCGCCTGAAAGCTCATCCGATCCATGCAGGATCCCGGCTTAGAATCTGCTCATGGCTCGGTTCGCAGTGATACTCACAGTGCTTTTCGTGGCATTCACGATCTTCTCGTTCATCGACTGCATCCGCACGCCGGAGCCGCGCGTCCGAGCATTGCCGAAGATTCTCTGGGCGGTGCTGATTGTGATCATCACCCCGTTCGGCGGCATCCTCTGGTTCGCGTTGGGCAAGGATCGATCCGGACGCTCACCGGTCGGCGCAACCCGCGGTGGCGGCTCGAAAGCTCCGGACGACGACCCGGAATTCCTGCGCCAGCTGGGCGCCGACAAACAGCGCGATGCGCGAATCCGCGAGCTCGAGGCCCGACTGGCCGAACTCGACGACGACCAGAACAACTCGACCGAGAAGTGAGCAATCCGGCCAGTGGCTCGGTGCAAGTGGGCAGCTTGGCGACGGAGTTCTCGGTCGCACTGCTCGGGCAGCTCATCGGGCGAGGCTTGCGCGACATTGTGTTGTGTCCCGGTGCCCGGTCTCAGGCCCTCGCCCTGGCCGCCGCAGCCTGGGAACAGCAGGGCCGAGTGCGTCTGAGAGTGCGCATCGACGAGCGGGTTGCCGGCTTTCTCGCGCTCGGCATCGCGGTGGAGACCGGGCGCCCGGTCGCCGTTATCACGACCTCTGGCACGGCCGTGGCCAACCTGCATCCGGCGGTGCTCGAGGCGCATCACTCCGGCATTCCACTCATCCTGCTGACCGCGGACCGTCCGGTCGAGCTTCGCGGTATCGGCTCCAACCAGACCACTGACCAGGTCGGAATGTTCGGCAGCGCCGTTGGTTGGGTGCGGGATGTCGCGCCGCCCGTGGATTCAGTGGGGGCAGCATCCCTGGCCGAGGAGGCGTATGCCGCAGCAGTCGGCTTGCCGGGACCGGTGCAGCTCAATGTCTCATTCCGTGAGCCGTTGTCGGGCCCGGTCGGGGCACTCCCGCCGATCATCGACTCTGCGGTCGCTCCCGCCCTGTCCCTACCGGTGCGGCAGATCGCGAGTTCCCCGCGAACCGTCGTCATCGCCGGTCACGGCGCCGGGCCCGACGCCGAGGCGCTCGCGCGGGCGCTCGGAGTACCACTGATCGCGGAGGTCTCGAGCGGCTCACGGTTCGGCCCCAACCTCGTTGGCGCCTACCGGCAGTTGCTCGATGATGTCGAGTTCGGCGGCCGGATCAGGCGCGCGATCGTGTTCGGGCATCCCACCCTCACCCGACAGGTGCCGGCACTGCTCACTCGGTCGGATGTCGTCGTGCACGTCGTGCGTGGACCCACCTCAGACGCGTACAACCCGGGCCACCGTGCCGCATCGATCGACGCAGCGGTGACCCACGACGGGCCAACGGACGACTCGCCGGAGGGTCGCACCTGGCTCGGCAGCTGGGTCCATTCCGGTCGGAGCATACTCAATGCCGACGCGATAACACCTCCCGCTCCGGACGAGCGCCCGGGAGATCTGGCACGGGAACAGCTGGCGGTGTTTCGCGAGCCGGTGACCCGACGCCTGCTGGTGGAGTCCGTGTGGGGCGTGACCTGGCCACACGATCGATTGGTGCTCGGGGCATCCCGACTCATCCGCGAGGCGGACGCCTGTGTGCCGGGTAAGAGAATTCCCGTGCACGCCAATCGTGGGCTCGCTGGCATCGACGGTACGATCGCCACTGCCATCGGCATCGCGCTCTCGAGCCAGGACACCGACGGCGGTGACTCCGGAATCACCCGCGTGCTGGTGGGCGACCTCACCGCGCTCTACGACGTCGGCGCGCTGCTGTTCGGCGGGGGCGAGGTGCGGCCGAGAATCCAGGTGATCGTGGGTAACGACGGGGGTGGCACCATTTTCGACGGGCTTGAGGTCGCAGTCACGGCTCCCGCAATTTCCTTCGACCGAGTGCAGTACACGCCGCAGTCGGTCGACCTGCGAGCTCTCGCCGCCGCCTATGGGTGGGACTACCGGGTGGCGCGCAACCGGGGCGAGTTGGATGAGGCGCTCGCGGCATCCAACAACCCGACGCTCGTCGAGGTGCCGCTGCCTCGCTGACTGCCCGGCGTGTTACGGCGCGAGAATAGCCACCGGATGGAAAACCCGGCCACCCGAGTAGCATCTGGCCTATGGCGCAAACCGTATGGAGCGAAGACCCGGGTGTGCTGCTCACGGTGGGAGCGGGATTCTCGCTCGCCGGTGTGGACTCGTCATCCACGCCCGGCCTCAAGGGTGGCAAGTTCGACGGTGAAACTCTGCTCGAGAAGGGGCGTATCGAGCTCGGCGATCTGCAGGAGCGGCTCTGGGCGGAGAGCCGGTTTGGCGGCACGCGGGCTGTACTTCTGGTGCTTCAGGCGATGGACACCGCAGGCAAAGGTGGGATCGTCAGGCACGTGGTCGGCGGGGTCGATCCGCAGGGCGTCACGGTTTATGGCTTTAAAAAGCCGACGAAGGAAGAGCTCTCGCACGACTTTCTCTGGCGGGTGCGCGACCATCTGCCGACGCCCGGACTGCTCGGAGTGTTCGACCGCTCGCATTACGAAGACGTGCTCGTCGCGCGGGTGCGCAACCTGGTTGAGCCCGACGTCATCGAAGAGCGCTACGCCCAGATCAACGAGTTCGAAAAGCAGGTTGTTGACGGCGGCACCACCATCGTGAAGGTCATGCTGCACATCAGCGCGGATGAACAGAAGGCCAGGCTCGCCGCCCGCCTTGACGATCCCGAGAAACACTGGAAGTTCAATCCGGGTGACCTCGACGAGCGCGCATTCTGGACCCACTACCAGGATGCCTACCAGGCAGCGTTCGAAAAAACGTCCACGGCGGATGCCCCGTGGTTCGTGATCCCCGCAGACCACAAGTGGTACGCCAGAGTGGCGGTGCAACATCTGCTGCTCGACGCGCTGCGTGGGCTGCACCTCACCTGGCCGGTGGCGGAGTACGACGTCGCGGCACAAAAGCAGCGGCTCGCTACCGCGTGACTGGCCGGGCGCCCGTGTCACCTACGCCGAGCCACGCGCCCGT
>ENA-OFCD01000910-OFCD01000910.1-metagenomes-genome-assembly--contig:-NODE-910-length-16940-cov-14.134439_pt1 | contig 16940 bp, 20 predicted proteins | sample MGYA00153392_OFCD01 | MGnify analysis MGYA00153392 | reverse complement strand
CCCCATTGCCGAGGTGCGCCACAACCACCCGCCCCGCCGCCAACGCCGGCGCCAACTCGCGCAGCCGCCCGGCGATGAACTCATACGACAAGCCATGGAACCCATAGCGCCGGACACCCTCGTCGTGCAGCGCCCGCGGCAACCCCAGCCAGGTCGCAACCGCCGGCATCGTCGCATGGAAGGCAGTGTCGAAACACGCGACCTGCGGCACGCCCGGCAGAGCCGCCATGGTGCCGCGGATCGCCGCCAAGCTGTGCGGCTGGTGCAGCGGCGCCAGAGGCACCAGCCCGTCCAGCGCGTCCAGCACGCCGTCATCCACCCGCACCGGCGCCGTGAACCGCGTCCCACCATGCACGACCCGGTGCCCAACCGCGGCGACGCCCCCCGGCCCGCGGCAACCTAGCCAGCCCAGCAAATCCGGCAAGACATCCTCGTGCGTGGACCCATGCAGCACCGGCGGCTCCACCGCCACCCCGTTCGCCGCCGCCTCGGCCTTCAGTCGCGTGCCGATGCCCGAGACCTGCCCGCGCAGCAGCGCCCTCGGCAGTTTCGACGCGCACGGCGCCCTTGAGTTTGAGTTCGCGCTTTTGCACATCCGTCAGGTCCGTCACAGCCAGCCCCAGTGTCGTCACCGAAGCTTGCGGCTTGACTTCACGCTCGGGAGTGCGTGCGGTTTTTTCTGCCTCGAACTCCACCACTGTGACATTCATATCCCGGTACGCACCACGTCGAAACACCTGCAGCGTGACCTTCGCGCCGGGTTTTACCGCACCAACCATACGCGGGAGATCCGCAGACTTCTCGACACTGCGACCTTCGACTTTCGTGATGATGTCGCCCGCTTCGACCCCTGCCTTGTCGGCCGGGCTCGCAGCTTCGACATTGCTCACCAGCGCACCGATCGGCTTGCCCAGCCCGATCGATTCGGCCACCTCTTTCGTGACCGGCCCGATCGCCACGCCGATGCGGCCGCGGATCACGCGGCCGTTCGCACGCAAGCTGTCGGATACGCGTGTGGCCTCGTCGATCGGGATCGCGAACGAGATGCCCATGTAGCCACCCGAACGGCTGTAGATCTGCGAGTTGATGCCGACCACCTCGCCACGCATGTTGATCAACGGGCCGCCGGAGTTGCCGGGGTTGATCGCCACATCGGTCTGGATCAGTTTGACCAGGTCACCGGTGTCGCGTGACTTCGCGCTGACGATGCCGGCGGTGACCGTGCTCTCGAGCCCGAAAGGCGAGCCGATCGCGATCACCCACTCGCCGACCTTGAGCTTGGCGACATCACCGATGCGCACGGTCGGCAGGCCGGTCGCTTCGATCTTGACCAGCGCCACGTCGGAGCGCTTGTCGGTGCCGATGACCTTGGCCTTCAACTCGCGCGAATCGGTCAACGTCACGATGACTTCGTCGGCGCCGTCGATCACGTGCGCGTTTGTCATCACGTAGCCGTCGGCGCTGAGGATGAAGCCCGAGCCGACACCGCGGGTCTGCGGCTCGCCGTCGGCGCCGCCGTTGGGCCCGGGCTGCTGCGGCGTGCGCGGGTTCGGCGTCGGGCTCGGGTTGGGCCGCTGGTTCGGCATCGGGATGCCGAAGCGGCGGAAGAACTCGAGCATTTCGTCGTCCGTCTCCGAGCCGGCGCGTGCTGCCTTCGCGCGCTCGGTGGTGCGGATGCCGACCACCGCCGGGCCGACCTTCTCGACCAACTCGGTGAAGTCGGGCAGGCCTTGCGCGCCGACGGGTGTCGCGGCGAGCGCGCTTGTCATGGCCAGGCCGAGCGACAGCGCGCCGAGCCAGACGCGGCGGCGCACGTCGGCATGAATGGTTTGCAGTGATGCTTGAATCAAGATCGCCTCCCCAGGCGTTGCGGTTGCACGGATCGAACGGATGCGGTCGCGGGCGGTGCCGGCGGGCAAGCTACTTCCTGCTGCGCTCCAGACCCTTGGCGAACAATCGGAGTGTCGCAGGTGGCACGTCGCCGACGACAGTCACCCACCACTCGCCCTGCTGTTGCATAAGGGTTTGCGTCGGACCGACCGACGCGAGCAGCGGCCGGGTGTGCCGCTGCGGATCGAACGGCTCGATGAACACCGACACGTAGGTCAGGCCGTCGGAGAAGATCGTTTGCAGCACCTGCGACCCGATCACGGCATCGCTGACCCGCCCTTCGGCGGAACCATCCAACGGCCGCTTCACGCAACTCACTTGCCGAAACCCCGGCGCCACCTGGCGCATCGCCCAGCCTTCGGTGTCAAGGCGTGTGGGCGTCAGCACCGGGCGCAGCACGCGGTAACCGTCGAGCCGCCGCATCGGCTGCAGCACCGACTCGGGCTGCGGCTTCACGTTGATCGTCACGTCGGAGAACGCCGATGACTCGAGCACCTCATTGCGCTCCCCGATCACATCGGCGCGCAACAGCAAGCCCGAAGCCTGATCCGCCCAAAGCCGGTAGCCGTACCGAAAGCTGTCGCGTGGCTTGACCAAAAGCACGTTGACATCGCGGCCGGCCACGCGATCGGCGCCTCGCTGGCGCACGTCGTAGAACTCGGCGATGCGGTCGTCACTGGCCTGCAGCAACGCCGGGAACTGCGCGACCGAATCGCGCTGCTCGACCGTGGCGGTCTTGGTCGCAGGCCACAGCGTGGTGACCACATCGTTGTGGCGGTACACATTCCGCGCTTGCCCGTCGAGTGCCTCACTGCGCTCAAACTGGTTCGGGCCTTCGCGGAAGTGCGCGATGCGCGCGCTGGAGACCGCGCCACCGCCGCTGACCACGAAAGTGCCCTGGAAGTTGCGGTGGCTCGCTGCGTCATGAATGCGCAGCAGCCAGGCCCGCACGTCGCTCGCTGGGGTATCACCGCCAACGACCGCGCTCGGCTGTGCCCAAGCCGATGAAGCGACGACGCAAAAAGCGCCGACCAGCGCCCACGCGAATCGGGGCCTGAACAGCACGAAAGCAGCAGGGCGCGACAGCACGTCGGGTCAGCGCCCTGCGACTTCGATGGTCGCGTTGCGCAGGTAGGCCGACGGCACACCCAACGCGGAGCTGCCGGCGAACTGCTTGTGCGCGGCGAGGTAGCGGTCGAGGCGCGCATCGCGAATCACCTGCCCCGTCGCCACGACACCCTGCGGCTCGGGCGCAGGCGCCGCGCTGCTGGCGACCAGCGTTGCGGTGCCGGCCAACGCCGTCACCGATGCAGGCGCGGCCGCCTGCGCCACGCGCGTTCCGTCAGCGCGCTCGGGCAGCACCGGCCGGGTCAGCGTGAGCACACCGGTCACGGCGACGAACCCCGCGGCCACCGCGCCTGACACGGTCCAGCGCCAACGGCGCGCGCCGCCAACCGGCGCAACCCGTGCCGCCGCCGCGGGCGAATCGACGATCGACGGCGATTCGAGCGGCTTGGGCGCCAGCACCACCGGCTCGTTCGCCAGCCTCGCGCGCAATGCGTCGAGAAAGCGAGCGTCGTGCGCTGGGTCGCTTGCAAGGTCATCGGAGCGCAGCACGTCACCGATCAGCTGGTAGGCGTGCCAAGTGGCACGCGACTCGGCGCTCGCGCGCCAGTGAGCGCAGGCCTGCGTGACCGCAGCACCTTTGAGTTCGCCGTCGACCAGGGTCGACAGGCGCTCGCGGGCCGCTGCATTCGCTTCGAAATCATCCAACATGGCTTCTCCATCATTCATCACCAACGCTCGCCTTCGCGCGTGTCAAGCAACGGGCGCAATTTCAGCGCGATCGCCTCTCGCGCGCGGAAAATCCGCGAGCGCACCGTGCCGATCGGGCAATTCATCAGCTCGGCGATCTCTTCGTAGCTCAGACCTTCGATCTCGCGCAGCGTGATCGCCTGGCGGAGGTCGTCGGACAACGCTTGCACGCACAAGTTCACTGCCGCCGCAATTTGCTTGCTCGCCAAAATCGAATCGGGGGTTTCGCCGTCGGTGAGTTCGTTCTCGACGCGTGAACCGCTGTCGTCGTCTTCATCTCGCGAAGCACGGGCCGATTCTGTTACCAACGGATCGCGCTTGAGCTCCATCAACGCTTTTTTGGCCGTGTTCACCGCGATCCGGTAGAGCCAGGTGTAGAACGCACTTTCACCACGAAACTGCGGGATTGCGCGGTAGGCGCGGAGGAAGGTTTCTTGCGCGATGTCGGGCACGAGATCGACGTCGCGCACCATGCGGCCGATCAGGCGCTCGATGCGGCGCTGGTACTTGACGACCAGCATCTCGAAGGCTTTCACATCGCCGGCCTTCACACGCTCGATCAGCGGCGCATCGGCATCGGGGTTGACCATGCCGGTCATGTCAAAAATCTCCCGGCGTGTCTTGCGCTGGCGCGGGGCGAGGCGAGTAGACCGCGCAGCGCAACGCATGCCACTGTGGCTCCAGGCCGTGTCGCTGAACCGGCAACCACGTGAGGCGCGGCCGCGCCTGCGGCGATGCGGGCGCGAAGCGCAACAGCATCCACGCGCCGAGGTCGATCGCAACGCCCACGTGGCCGGCGATCGGCTCGCCCGCAGGCGGCCCGAGATGCCACATCAGACCGTCCCAGCGCAGATCGACGGCAGTCATTTTCGTCAACGATGCGCCGGCCGCTGCGATCAGCCCCGTGGCGCAGACCGCAGCGATCGAGCCTGGTGACAGCAACGCAGCTTCGCGCGTGATCAGCCACGCTGCGGTCCCCGCCACGCCGAGCGCGGCGAGTGCGAGCACCGCGCTGCGCCACACGCCGAAGCGCCGCAGGGAAATCTGGCATGCCGGGGCTGCGCGCATCGGCGCGGTGGTGTCGGGGCGAGCGCGAGCGCGGCGTCAAACGCGCTTGAAAACCAACGTGCCGTTGGTGCCGCCGAAACCGAAGTTGTTCTTCATCGCGTATTCGATCTTCATCTCGCGCGCGGTGTTGGCGCAGAAGTCGAGATCGCACTCGGGGTCTTGGTTGAAGATGTTGATCGTCGGCGGCGCGATCTGGTGCTTCAACGCCAGCACCGTGAATACCGATTCGATGCCACCAGCGCCACCGAGCAGGTGGCCGGTCATCGACTTGGTGGAGCTCACCACCAGCTTGCCCTTCGCGTGCGCGCCGAACGCGAGCTTGATCGCGTTGGTCTCGTTCATGTCGCCGAGCGGGGTCGAGGTGCCGTGCGCGTTCAGGTACTGCACTTGATCGGCGTTGATGCCGGCGCTGCGCAGCGCGCCTTTCATCGAGCGCTTCGGGCCGTCTACATCGGGTGCAGTCATGTGGAACGCATCGGCGCCCATGCCGAAGCCGACGACTTCGGCGTAAATCTTGGCGCCGCGCGCTTTGGCGTGCTCGTACTCTTCGAGCACAACCACGCCGGCGCCTTCACCGAGCACGAAACCGTCGCGGTCTTTGTCCCACGGGCGCGAGGCGGTGTCGGGGCTCTCGTTGCGGGTCGAGAGCGCGCGTGCGGCCGTGAAACCACCCACGCCGAGCGGTGAGACGGTCGATTCGGAACCACCGGCGACCATCGCGTCGGCGTCACCGTGTTCGATCAGACGCGCCGCCATGCCGATGCTGTGCAGCCCCGTGGTGCAGGCGGTGACGATCGCGAGGTTCGGGCCCTTGAAGCCGTAGCGGATCGAAACATGGCCCGAGATCATGTTGATGATCGAGGCCGGCACGAAGAACGGCGTGATGCGCCGCGGGCCCTTGGCTTCGAGCTCACCATGCGTGGCTTCGATCAGCGGCAAGCCGCCGATGCCCGAACCCACCAGCACGCCGATGCGCTCGGCCTGCTCTTCGGTCAGGTCATCGCCGGTCGGCAGGCCCGAATCTTTCACGGCCTGAATCGAGGCGGCCAAGCCGTAGTGGATGAAGGCATCCATGTGCCGGGCGTCTTTGGCGGGGAAGTACGCCTCGACCTCGAAGCCCTTCACCTCGCCTGCGAACTTGCACGCGAAGTTCGACGCGTCGAACTTGGTGATGTTGGCGATGCCGGAGCGCCCGGCGACGATGTTGGCCCAGCCCTCTTCGACCGTGTTGCCCACGGGGCTGATGAGGCCCAGGCCGGTCACAACAACACGTCTGGTCATTGACTTCCTGGTGCTTCGGTTGCGTGCGGTCAGAACTGCTTACGCAGCCTTTTGGTGCTTCACGGCGTAATCGATCGCAAGTTGCACCGTGGTGATCTTCTCGGCCTCTTCGTCCGGGATCTCGATTCCGAACTCGTCTTCGAGCGCCATCACCAGCTCGACAGTGTCGAGCGAGTCAGCACCGAGGTCGGCGACGAAGGCTTTGTCGTTGATGACATCGGCCTCTGGAACGCCAAGTTGCTCGGCAATGATTTTTTTGACACGTGCTTCGATATCGCTCATGAACTCCTCCGGGAGTGTTTACAGAAACAGCCCAGGATTCTACGGCTTCCAAGGTGTCGGCTCTAAGACACTCGGCCGTCCGCCGGGCGGGCCGTCCGGCGGGACGCGGCGAACGGCCGCATCATGGAGTGGCGTTGCCGCCACCCCCTCGTGATTTCCTTAATTCATGAACATGCCGCCGTTGACATGCAGCTCGCTGCCCGTGATGTAGCCGGCGTTCGGCGACGCCAAAAACGCCGCCGCGTGAGCGATGTCGCTCGCGTGGCCGAGGCGGCCGATCGGGATCTGCGCTATCAGCGCGGTCGACTGGGCCGGCGACAAGCCCTTGGTCATGTCGGTCTCGATGAAACCCGGTGCGATGCAGTTGACCGTGATGCCGCGGCTGCCGAGCTCGCGCGCGAGCGACCGCGTCATGCCCGCCACACCGGCCTTCGCGGCCGCGTAGTTCGCTTGCCCCGCGTTGCCGCTCGCACCGACGACCGAAGTGATGTTGACGATGCGGCCGTAGCGCTGCTTCATCATCGGCCGCGTGACGGCGCGGCTGACGCGGAACACCGCTTTCAGGTTGGTATCGATCACCGCATCCCAGTCGTCGTCTTTCATGCGCATCGAGAGCATGTCGCGCGTGATGCCGGCGTTGTTAACGACGACATGCAGGCCGCCGTGTTCTTTCAGGATCGCGTCGACCGCGGCATCGATGCCGGCACCGTCGTTGACGTCGAGCGTGACGCCCTTGCAGCCAGGATAGGCCGCGAGCGCTTCGGTGATTGCGGCCGAGCCGGCATCGGTGGTCGCGGTGCCGACGACCTGCATGCCCTGCTTCGCGAGTTCGAGCGCGATCGCGCGCCCGATGCCACGCGAGGCCCCGGTGACGAGCGCGACCTGCCCAGCCATTTGCACGTCGGTTGTCATGCCAACAACGCCTTGGTTTCAGCGAGCGTGGCCGGGTCGAACACGGCCCCGCTGATCGCCTCGGCGTCGATGCGCTTGATGAGGCCGGCCAGCACCTTGCCCGGCCCGCATTCGATGATGTGCGTGACGCCGCGTGCGCGAATCGCCCGCACCACCTCGACCCAGCGCACCGGACCGCAGGCCTGCCGGCGCAATGCATCGCGAATCGCGGCCGCATCGGTCGGCGTCTTCACGTCGATGTTATTGACCACGTCGATCATCGGCGCGGCGAAATCGGTTTCGGCCAGCCGCCCCTTCAAGCGATCGGCCGCTGGCTTCATCAAGCTCGAATGGAACGGTGCCGACACCGGCAGCGGCAACGCACGCCTGGCGCCATTCGCCATCATGACTTCGCAAGCCTTCTCGACACCGGCCCAGGTGCCCGAAATCACGGTCTGCTTCGGGTCGTTGAAGTTGACGGCTTCGACCACTTCACCGGTCGCAGCGGCAACTTCGGCGCAGCCGTCGATCACCGCTTGCGCCTCCAACCCCAAAATCGCCGCCATCGCGCCTACGCCCACCGCCACCGCGCCCTGCATCGCCTGCGCGCGGTAACGCACCAGCGGCAGCGCATCGGCCAGGCTCAGCGCACCGGCGGCGACCAGCGCGGTGTACTCGCCCAGCGAGTGGCCGGCGACCACGCTGGGCATCATGCCGGTCTCGGCCATCCAGGCGCGGTAGCACGCGACGCCCGCGGTCAGCATCGCCGGCTGGGTGTTGGTGGTCAGGTCGAGCTGTTCATTCGGGCCGGCGTGGATCAGCGTGGCCATGTCTTCACCGAGCGCGTCGGAGGCTTCCTGCAACGTGTGGCGAACTGCGGCGTCGCCGCCCCACGCATCGAGCATGCCGACGCTTTGCGAGCCTTGGCCGGGAAATACGAACGCGAACGTTGTCATCGATGTGCTGTGCTCGCTGTTGCCAGCGAACGCGGTGTGTTGGAGTGGAAGACCCGGGGTGGGTGGCATTGTCGGAGCGACAGAACGCTCAGAGATCGAGCAGCACCGCACCCCAGGTGAAGCCGCCGCCCACGCCTTCGAGCAGCACGGTGTCGCCGGGCAATATCTTGCCGCTGCGCACCGATTCATCGAGCGCGAGCGGGATCGATGCGGCCGAGGTGTTGCCGTGCTGATCGACTGTGACGATCACCTTGTCGAACGGCAGCTTGAGGCGCTTGGCCGTGCTCTGCAGGATGCGGATGTTGGCCTGGTGCGGGATCAGCCAGTCGACATCGGCAACGCTGCGGCCGGCTTTGTCGAGCACCGATTTGGCCACGTCGTACAACACGCCGACGGCGAGCTTGAACACCGCCGGGCCGTCCATCTTGAGCAACGGGTCACCGAGGATCTGCCCGCCCGAGACCGTGCCCGGCACGCAAAGAATGTCGACATGGCGGCCATCGGCGTGCAGCTCGCTGGCCAGAATGCCCGGCGTATCGCTGGCTTCCAACACGACCGCGCCGGCGCCGTCGCCGAACAGCACGCAGGTGCCGCGGTCCTTGAAATCTAGGATGCGCGAAAACACTTCGGCGCCGATCACGAGGGCCTTCGTGGCCGCACCGGTGCGGATCATCGAATCGGCGATCGTCAGCGCATAGACGAAGCCCGAGCACACCGCCTGCACGTCGAACGCGGCACCGCCGACGACACCCAGCTTTTGCTGCACCAGGCACGCGGCCGACGGGAACACCATGTCGGGCGTGCTGGTCGCGACGATGATCAGATCGATGCTCGCGGCATCGACATCGGCAGCTTCGAGCGCACGGCGCGCGGCGGCCACGGCCAGGTCGCTGCTACCCACATCGGGCTCGGCGAAATGACGCGCGCGAATGCCGGTGCGCTCGACGATCCACTGATCGGAAGTCTCGATGCCGTCGACTGCCAACTGCGCTGCCAGCATGTCGTTGGTCAGGCGTTTGGGCGGCAGGTAGCTGCCGGTGCCGGTGATGCGGGTGTAGCGGGTCGAGAGGGATGTCATGCAGAGCGTGCGATGTCTGGCGCCGTCGTGTTGCGAGCGATACCTTCACCCGGGACAGCCGCCACGGGCATCGCGGCGAGCGATTCGAGGATCCGGTCATGGACCCGATCCAGCAGGCCGTTTCGAGCCGCATCATAAGCCCGGTTCAGCGCCTGCTCGAAGGCGAAAGCGTCGGCCGAACCATGGCTTTTGAATACCAGCCCGCGCAGGCCCAGCAGCGCTGCGCCGTTGTAGCGCCGGTGGTCCACGCGCCTCTGCAGGCGCCGCAAGACCGGCAGCGCGACCAGCGCCGCGAGCTTCGTGAACGGGCTGCGCGTGAACTCTTGTTTGACGAACTTCGACAGCATCGAGGCCAAGCCTTCGGAGGTCTTGAGCGCCACGTTGCCCACGAAGCCGTCGCAGACGACGATGTCGGTCGTGCCTTTGAAAATGTCGTTGCCCTCGACGTTGCCGTGGAAGTTCAGCATGCCGCTCGCCGCCGCCATGCGCAGCAACTCGCCGGCCCGCTTGATCGTTTCGCTGCCCTTGATCGCCTCTTCGCCGATGTTGAGCAGGCCCACGCTAGGGTTCGACTTGCCTTCGACGGCCGCGACCAGCGCGCTGCCCATGACCGCGAACTGCAAAAGGTGCTCTGCCGTGCAGTCGACGTTCGCGCCCAGGTCAAGCACGGTCGTGCCGCCGTCGCGCTCGTTCGGCAATACGGTCGCGATCGCGGGACGGTCGATGCCTTCGAGCGTCTTGAGCACATAGCGCGAGACCGCCATCAGCGCGCCGGTGTTGCCGGCTGATACGCACGCGTGCGCCGCGGCGACGCCGCTCGCATCGGGCTTGACCTGGCTCACGGCGACGCGCAATGAAGAATCCTTCTTGCGGCGCAACGCGACCTCGATCGCGTCGTCCATCTCGACCACCTCGGTCGCGTTGACGACGCGGCAGCGCGCCCAGCCTGCAGCCTCGACGAGTGCCTCAGCGCGGCCGACCAGAATCAGCTCGGCATTGGGGTGATTTGCAAGGAACACACGGCAGGCCGGCAGCGTGGCCGACGGGCCGTGATCGCCGCCCATGCAGTCCACCGAGAGACGAACGATGCCGGCGATCGGCACGGATACAGACCCGAGCAGCGGTGTCACACTCATATCAGCGCGCAGGTTGGCGCCACGCGAACACCAATACCCGGCGCTGCGCAACAGCGCAGGTCGGGCGATGAAGCAGGATCAGAGGTAACTCGAAGCACGGACCGTGTGCGTGGAAGACGCGACCGGCTCGATGCGCGCAGGCGGTGTGGCCTTACGCGTCCGCCTTGGTCTTGAGTACCTTGCGGCCACGGTAGAAACCGTTTGGGCTGATGTGGTGGCGCAGGTGCTGCTCGCCGGTGGTCGGCTCGATGGCAGTGCCCGGCGTGTCGAGAGCGTAGTGGGCACGGTGCATGCCGCGCTTCGACGGGGACTTCTTGTTCTGTTGGACGGCCATGAAAATCTCCTGGGCCCGCTCGGGCCGGCGCTGAAAAGAGGACTCGGCGCGCGGTGTCTCGCTCGGGGTGGGTCACTCGGGAATTGCGGGGGCGTTGCACTGCTCGTGTGAATCGAAAGATTTGACAAGCTGCGTGCGCGAGAAAGCCTAAGAGTCTAGCATGGCACTACCTCGACTCCCTCTCCCTCTGGGAGAGGGCTGGGGTGAGGGCGCAATGTCAACCAGGCGGCTCTGAACGCTTGAGCGCCGCCAGCGCCGCGAACGGATTCGGCTTGTCGTCGACCACGTCCGCTTCACCGGCCGGCGCCACCAGCGGCACGGGGCAAACGGCGTGCCGCGGCACGATCGGCAATGCGAGCAGCAACTCGTCTTCGAGCAACTCGCGCAGATCGAGCGCGCGGGTCAGTGCGAGCACGTCGTCTTCGCTGTCGGTGTCGAGCTGCGCGGCAGCATCTTCACCATGCACGAACAGAAAGCTGCGCTCGATCGCGAGTGCCACGTCGACCGGCTTCAGGCAGCGTTGGCATTCGAGTGGCAAATCGGTCGCAGCAACGATGTGCAGCCACACCTGTGCCGCGCCACCCCGCATTGCACGTGCCTCGCCCCGCGCGCGCCACGCCACCGAGCCTCCGGCGGCGGGTAACGCGTCGGCCACGGCAGATTCCATCAGGCGGTCGAATCGCGTCAATGACCAATGGCCTTCGAGTTCGCCGGCGGCCTTGGCGAACGCGGTCACGTCGAGGCATAGAGGGTCGAAATCGCGCAGGCTCATCGCCTCAGTGTACGGCGCAGGCGAGAATCGAAAGATGAGCACGCGACCGACATTGATCCTGGGTTCGACCTCGCGCTACCGGCGCGAATTGCTCGAGCGATTGCGCCTGCCGTTCGAGGTGCGCTCGCCCGAAGTCGACGAGACGCCGCGGCCCGGCGAGGCACCCGCCGCGCTCGCGCAACGCCTCGCACTGGCGAAGGCGCAGGCGGTTTCGGCGCAGTTTCCGGATGCCGTCGTGATCGGCTCCGACCAGGTCGCCGACCTCGACGGCGAACCCATCGGCAAGCCCGGCACGCACGAGCGCGCAGTGGCGCAATTGCGTGCGATGCGCGGGCGCAGCGTCGTGTTCCAGACCGCCGTGGCGGTGATGCGCGTCTCGACGGGTTACGTGGGCACGGCGCTCGCGCCGGTGACGGTGCGGTTTCGGCAGCTCAGCAATGCCGAGATCGAGCACTACCTCCGCGCCGAGCAACCGTATGACTGCGCTGGCAGCGCCAAGAGCGAGGCGCTCGGCATCGCGCTGCTCGATGCGATCGAATCCGACGACCCGACCGCCCTCGTCGGCCTGCCGCTGATCCGCACCTGCATGCTGCTCCGCGCGGCGGGCATCGACCCGTTGCTGCCGACATGAACAAGTCGACCGGCGTGCTCTGCCTGATCCCGAACACGCTCGATTTCGGAACCCCCGCCGAAGCCAGCCCGATCGACGACGTGCTGCCCGCATCGGTGATCCGCACCGCAGCACGCCTGACGCACTGGGTCGCCGAGAACGCCAAGACGACGCGAGCGTTCTTGAAGCGCATCGACAAGGTCGTGCCGCTCGCACTGCCGTTGCAGGCGATCGCGATCGTCGAGTTGCCGCGCCCGCCGAAGGGCTCGAACACGTTGCCCGCACCCGGCCTCGCCGCCCTGCTCGCCCCCGCGTTTCAAGGCCACGACCTCGGATTGATTTCAGAAGCTGGCCTACCGGCGGTGGCCGACCCGGGCGCAGCACTGGTGCAGGCGGCTCACGCAGCAGGCATCGAGGTGATCGCGCTTGCCGGCCCGAGTTCATTGGTGTTGGCACTTGCCGCCAGTGGCTTGAACGGCCAGAGCTTCGCGTTCGTCGGCTACCTGCCGGTCGACGCGGCGGCGCGGGGTACGCGCATTCGCGAGCTCGAAGCGCTGTCGCGCCGCGCAGCGCAAACGCAACTGATGATCGAAACGCCCTACCGCAACGAAGCGCTACACGGTGCGCTGCTCGCGCACCTGCAAGCGGGGACTCGGGTGTCGGTCAGTTGCGGGTTGACGTTGCCGGGTGGTTTCACGCGCACCGACACGGTCGAAGGCTGGAAGGTGCGCCCGATCACGTTGCCGAACAACGTGCCAGTCGTTTTTTTAGTAATGGCGAGCTGAGAGGCTTTACTCCCCCTCCCAAGAGGGGCGAGTGAGCAAAGCAATCAGGACGTGACCGGATCCGCCTCCAGCTCCGGCTGCTTCGCACCGAACAGCGCGGCAACGCGCTTCTTCGGCTTGATGTTCGGCGAAGAGCTGCGCGGCGCAGTAGACGCCTTGTTCTCCCACGCGGCCTCGGTAGCTGTGCTGCTCGGCTCGTAGGGCTTGTCGAAAAACGGATCGCTCGGCGCGCGCGGCGGCGCGTAGCTGCGCGGCGCGGGGGCCGAAGTCGAAGCAAAAACCGGGCGTGCCGGCTGGCCCTCGTCCGCGCTATCAGGCCGCGGGCTGTCGTGGCGCGCGCGGTCGCGGTACTCGCGCGGCGGCGGCGCGTTGTCGAGCTCGATCGGCTCCAGCTCGATCTTCTTCTTGATCAGCTTCTCGATGTCGGCGACGAGCCGCGCATCGGACGGCGAAACCAATGTGACCGCCAACCCCGACGCTCCCGCCCGCCCGGTGCGCCCGATGCGGTGCACGTAATCTTCGGCGTTGAACGGCACATCGAAGTTAAAGACCGCCGGCAGGTCGACGATGTCGAGCCCGCGCGCTGCCACGTCGGTTGCGACCAGCACGTCGACATCACCGCGCTTGAACGCATCGAGCGCCTTCAAACGTTCGTCTTGCGACTTGTCGCCGTGCAGCGCATTCGTGCGCAGGCCTGCATGCTCGAACGAACGCGCGAGCCGCGCACAACCGAGCTTGGAGTTGACGAACACGAGCGCCTGCGTGAGTGCGCGGTCCTTGATCAGCTTGAGCACCGCGGCGCGCTTGTCATCGGTCGCGACGCTGAAAAAGCGCTGCTCGACGTTCGTTGCGGTTGCATTCGGCCGCGCCACCTCGACCAAGATCGGATCTTGCAAATAGCTCTCGGCCAGCCGCTTGATTTCGGGCGAAAAAGTGGCCGAGAACAGCAGCGTCTGGCGCGCTTTCGGCAGGTAGCTCAGGATGCGCTGCAGGTCGGGCAGGAAGCCGATGTCGAGCATGCGATCGGCCTCGTCGAGCACCACGTACTCGACCTGGTTCAGCACGCAGTTCTTGGCCTCGATGTGATCGAGCAGCCGGCCCGGCGTGGCCACGAGCACCTCGACACCACCCTTCAATTCGAGCGTTTGCGGCTTCATGTCGATGCCGCCGTAGACAACCGCGACGCGCAGCTTGGTTTGCGCGGCGTAACCCTTGATGTTGGCGGCGACCTGGTCGGCCAACTCACGCGTCGGCGCGATCACGAGTGCGCGCACCGGGTGGCGCGCCGGCGACATGCTAGCGTTCTCGTGGCGCAGCATCTTGTGCAGCAGCGGCAGCGAAAACGCTGCGGTCTTGCCGGTGCCGGTTTGCGCGGCGCCCATCACGTCGCGTCCCGCGAGCACGATCGGAATCGCCTTGGCCTGGATCGGCGTCATCAGCGTGTAGCCCTGCGCCGCGACTGCACGCTGCAGGCTTTCGGCCAAGCCGACGGCGTTGAATTCAAGCGCAACGACTGGCGTGGATTCGCTCGCGTTTTCGGTCTCGGCCCCGGCCTCGGTCACGTCGAGCAAAATGTCTTCGTCGCGTTCTGCGGTGTTCTTTATCATGTTTTCGGTCATCCTCCGATTATCGCTGTTCCGGGTTGACCCTGCGAGTACGCAACGGCGCGCTGGTGGTCGCGCCCGCATTCGGCGCATGTAGAATCCAGCGTTCAACGTATGAACGCACCCTCTATTTCGCCGAACCCCGAAACCAGTCCAGCGGCTCATCTGGAGTTGCTGCGCTTGCTCGAACAACACCCCGAATACTCTCAACGGCAATTGGCCGCAGCGCTCGGCGTGAGTCTGGGCAAGACTCACTACCTGCTGAAAGCGCTGCTCGGCAAAGGCTACGTGAAGGCCCAGAATTTTCAGCGCAGTGACCGCAAGCTCGGCTACTTGTATGTGCTGACGCCACAGGGGGTGCGCGAGCGCATGCAACTCACCCAGTCGTTTCTCGTCCGCAAAGAGCGCGAGTACGAGATGTTGAAATACCAGATCGTGACGCTGCGCGAAGAACTGGCGGCACAAGCAAAGGGCACGACGTGAAGTGCGATGCCAGCATCTTCGTCGCCGGCCACCGAGGCATGGTCGGCTCGGCCATCGTGCGGCGGCTCAACGCGCTCGGCTTCGAGCAGATCGTGACGCGCACGCACGCTGAACTCGATTTGCTCGACCAGCGCGCCGTCAACGAATTTCTCGCGTCGCAGCCGCTCGACTACATCTTCATCGCCGCCGCCAAGGTCGGCGGCATCCAGGCCAACAACCAATACCGGGCCGACTTCATCTATCAAAACCTGATGATCGAAGCCAACCTGATTCATGGCGCCCACATGAACGGCGTGCAGCGCCTGATGCTGCTCGGCTCCAGCTGCATCTACCCGCGAGACTGCCCGCAGCCGATCCGCGAAGACTACCTGCTCACCGGGCCGCTGGAGCCCACCAACGAGCCCTACGCGATTGCCAAGATCGCCGGCATCAAGCTCTGCGAAAGCTACAACCGACAGCATGGTCGGCAATACATTAGCGCGATGCCGACCAACCTGTACGGTCCGAACGACAACTACGACCTGGCCACCAGCCACGTGCTCCCTGCGCTCATCCGCAAGGTGCATGAAGCCAAGGCCCGCGGCGACCACGAGGTCGTGGTGTGGGGCACCGGCACCCCACGGCGCGAGTTCTTGTATGTCGATGATCTGGCCGATGCCGTCGTGCACCTGATGGAAACCGGCTACGACGGCCCGCTGGTCAACATCGGCACCGGCGAAGACGTGACGATTCGCGAACTGGCCGAGACCGTGATGCAAGCCATCGGCTTCGAAGGCCGCATCGTGTTCGACAGCAGCAAGCCCGACGGCACGCCGCAAAAGCTGCTCGATGTGAGCCGCATTGCCGCGCTTGGGTGGCGTGCGAGAACCGTGCTGCGCGAAGGGATCATGCGGTCGCATGCCGATTTCACGGGCAGGGAGAGTCGCGTTGCTTGATTCGAAGGCCGACAGCCCGCTCGACCTCGGCAGCTTGCGTGCTGCCCTGCACGCGCTCGCAGACGCAATCGACGTGGTCTCGTCACCTGAGTTCGCCGCCGCCGACCCGCGGTGGCGCGCAACACTGGTGGCCGGAGTCGTGCAGCACTTCGAGTTCACGTTCGAGCTGTGCTGGAAGATGCTCAAGCGCCAACTCGAGCGCGAAGTGCCGAGCCCCTCGGAGCTCGACGGCGCGAGTTATCGCGAGCTGTTCCGGCTCGGGCATGAGCGCGGGCTCGTCTCCGCCGTCGAACCGTGGTTCGAGTTCCGCGAGCTGCGAAACATCACCGCGCACACCTATTCGCGCGAGAAGGCCGACAAGGTGGCGGCCGGCGCGCCTGCGCTATTGGCAGCGGCCAAAGCCTTGTTGAGCGCCATCGAGTCTCGCAACCATGTCTGAGCTGCTGCTGCCCCCCGCGCAGGCCGACAGCGTGCGCCGCATCCTCTGGGCCCACCTGCCCAGCGGCGCCCGGGTCAGTGTGTTCGGCTCACGCGCGACCGGTCGGGGGTTCAAGCCGCACTCCGACCTCGATTTGCTGATCGACAGCCCGGTCGAGCTGCCGCTCATCATCTTGGCTGACCTCCGCGAAGCGCTGACCGAATCGGACCTGCCGTTCTCCGTAGACCTGCTCGACCGCAGAGACGCCAGCGCCGAATTTCTTGTACGGCTCGAGGTCAGCGGCATGGTCGAGTTGCGCGGGCTGGCGGCCGAGCATGGCTGAGCAAAACCCATTCTTCACATTGACATGCGCCTGAGCACGACCCAAACCCGCGTGATCCTGAACTGTGTCCGCCAGCAGTTCGGTGAGGACGCGAGCGTCATGCTGTTCGGCTCCAGGCTGGACGACACCGCCCGCGGAGGCGACGTGGACCTGCTGGTAGAGAGCGCGGCCCCGGCCACGCTGCGCCAACGTGCTCTTGCCACCATGAAGCTCGAGCAGGCCTTGGAACTGCCAGTAGACATCGTTACCCTGCAACGCG
>ENA-OFCD01000909-OFCD01000909.1-metagenomes-genome-assembly--contig:-NODE-909-length-16971-cov-7.196441_pt1 | contig 16971 bp, 15 predicted proteins | sample MGYA00153392_OFCD01 | MGnify analysis MGYA00153392 | reverse complement strand
AGAAAATGGAACCCTCGGACGAGCCTCTCGCGAAACCGTCATCCTAAAGTGCCACCTCCGCACCGCCCTCCACAAGCTCAATCCCGATGTCCCCAACGTTGCGATCGAATGTGCAATAGACGAACTCACTCGCAACCGTAATAGCCAAACGATCGCCAGCGCCAACCAAGAAACCTACCAACTCCTCAAAACGGGCATCAAAGTCACTTACCGCGACGACGGCTCCGACATAGAAGGCAGTGAAGAACAACTCGAAACCCTCCGCATCATCGACTGGACCAACCCCAATAACAACCATTTCCTCATGGTTTCCCAACTTTGGGTCTCCGGCGAATATGGCAACAAACGCGCCGATCTCGTCGGCTTCGTCAACGGACTTCCCCTCGTCTTCATCGAACTCAAAGCCCACCACAAGAAGCTCGAACTCGCCTACAAAAAGAACCTCCAAGACTACAAAACCACCATCCCTCAACTCTTCCACTACAACGCCATCATTCTCCTCTCCAACGGCAGCCAGAGCGTCATCGGCAGCGTCACCGCATCCTGGGATCACTTCAGTCAATGGAAAAAGATCAGCAATGAAACCGAATCCGGCATCATCTCCCTCGACACCATAGTCCAAGGCACCTGCGAAAAAAACCGACTCCTCGACCTCATCGAAAACTACACCTTTTTCTATACCGCTAAAGGCTCTCTCGTCAAAATCATCGCCAAAAACCACCAATTCCTCGGCGTCAACCAAGCCATCCAAGCCGTCCGCGAAATCCAACACAACCACGGTAAGCTCGGCGTCTTCTGGCACACCCAAGGCAGCGGCAAAAGCTACTCCATGGTCTTCTTCTGCCAAAAAATCCTGCGTAAAGTTCCCGGTAACTGGACCTTCCTCATCATCACCGATCGCGACGACCTCGACGACCAAATCTACAAAAACTTCGCCAATGCCCAAGCCGTCACCGAACCCGACACTAATGTCCGCGCCAGCAACGCCCAACACCTAAAAAAACTCCTCCAGGAAAACCATCGCTACCTCTTCACCCTTATCCAAAAATTCCGTACCGCACCGGGTGAAACTTACCCAAAACTCTCCGATCGTTCCGACATCATCGTCATCGCCGACGAAGCCCATCGCAGCCAATACGACACCTTCGCCCTTAACCTACGCAACGCACTTCCCAATGCCGCCTTCATCGGATTCACAGGCACACCGCTTTTAGCAGGCGAAGAACGCACCCGCGAAGTCTTCGGTGATTACATTAGCATTTACAACTTCCGCCAATCCGTCGAAGACCACGCAACCGTCCGACTCCTATACGAAAACCGCATCCCTGAACTTCAGCTTGCTAACGACAACCTCAACGAAAACATGGCGCAAATCATTGAAGCAGCCACTCTTGATGACGATCAAGAAAAAGATCTAGAACGCCAGTGCAGCCGAGAATACCAACTGATTGTGCGCGACGATCGCCTCGCCGACCACCGGGCCCTGGCCGCTGACCAGGTTGAACACGCCGGCGGGCAGGCCGATCTGCTCGAAGACCTGCGCGAGTGCGTACGCCGACAGCGGCGCGACCTCGCTGGGCTTGAGCACGACCGTGCACCCTGCGGCCAGCGCTGCGGCGACCTTCGCGACGACCTGGTGCAGCGGGTAGTTCCACGGGGTGATCGCGCCAACGACGCCGATCGGCTCCTTCACCACCAGGGAGTTGCCGATCTGCTCCTCCCAGGTGTAGCCGGCCAGCGCGGCGGCGTACGACCGGAGCACCTTCACCGGGTTGCCGACCTGCACGAGCTTGGAGAACGACAGCGGGGTGCCCATCTCGGCGGAGATCAGCGCGGCGACCTCGTCCGTGCGGGCCTCGAGCGCATCGGCAGCGGCCGACAGCAGGGCTGCGCGCTCGGCGGCCGGCCGGGCCGCCCAACCCCCGAAGGCCTCGGTCGCGGCGGCGACGGCCGCATCGACGTCGGCCGGCGTACCTGCGGGCACCGTTGCCAGCGGCTGCTCGGTCGACGGGTCGACGACGGTGAGGACGTCGCTGCTGCTGGGGCGCACCCACCGGCCGGCAATGAACAACGACTGGGTCGGCAGATCTGGAGTGTCCACCCCTGCACCGTAGGTCCCGGGCGGCGCTGCCCATCGACCCGATGGGCCCCGCACTCAGTCTGCGGTGGGCCGACCGGCGACGAGGAAGTCGATCAGCCCGGACATATAGGTGACTTGGTCGTCGTACATGGCCAGGTGGCTTCCCTGTGGGCAGTGCAGGTAGCGGCCACGTGGGAGGCGGGCAGCCATCTCGCGCAGGTGGGCCGGGTCCATGGTGTCGTGCTCGGCGCCGATGACCAGCGTCGGCACCTCGATGCGGTGCAGGTCGCCGGTGCGGTCCCACTCCGCGAGCAGGCCCGACGCGCCCAGCTCGCTGGGGCCCTGCATCGGGACGTAGATGGCCTGGTTGATGTGTGCGAAGGAGCGCACGACCGGCTCAGGCCAGTCCTGCTCGGGCAGTCGCAGCACGTGCTGCACGTAGTGGTGCTCCATGAGCAGGGCCTCGTACCTCGGGTCGGCTGTCTGCCCCGAGTCCTCCAGCGCCTTGATCTCGGCGAGTGCAGCCTGGTCCATGGTCGGCATCAGGACCTGCTCGGCGTACCGGTTGTACGCCGGGATGCTGGACATCATGTTCGACAGCACCAGGCCCTTGAGGTGCTCCTGATGCTGCAGGGCGTACTCGATCGCCAGGATCGCGCCCCAGGACTGGCCCAGCAGGTAGAAGTTGCTGCTGTCGAGGCCGAGGGCGACCCGTACCTGCTCGACTTCGTCCACGAAGCGGTCGACCTGCCAGAGCTCAGGCGCGGCCGGTTGGTCGCTGTACGCCGAGCCGAGCTGGTCGTAGTAGTAGTACTCGATGCCGGCACCCGGCAGGTGGCTGTCGAAGCCCTCGAAGTACTCGTGGGTGGCACCCGGGCCGCCGTGCAGCAGCAGCAGCTTGACGTCGGGGTCGTTGCCGACCCGCTTGATCCACACCCGGTGCTCGCCCAGTGGGGTCCGGACCGGCACCATCCGCACGCCCCCGCTCAGGACGTCCGGACGACCCTGTCCGTCGAACCACTGCCTGGTAACGGCCACATCCACCTCGGTCACATTGTTGGCGCCCCGGTCCGGGACTGCCTGGTCCCAGGTGCAGCGCAGAGCGCCGCCCCCACACCTTGACCACGGCGAGCGGACGACCGGGATCGAACCGGCACCATCAGTGTGGAAGTCGATGATGAGCTGACACCTGGAGACCCGTATGCACGGGTAAAGTACTACTCGTCACGATCCCGGTGTCGGCCGGTGGCACTGAGACGAGCATCATCACGGCTGGTGATGAAAGCGTCGGGCTGGCATTCTTACCGTCCGATGGCGCACACCCGCACAGCACACTGACCCCGCCACCTGGGAAGGTGGCGGGGCCGGCTGTGCGTTGCCGTCTACTGGCCGCTCTGCGGCTGACGGTTACTTGTTGGCTGCGATGAACTTGACGCATTGACCCTGGTCGGTGAACACCGGGATGTCGCTGGTCGCCCAGCCGCCGTTCTTGCACTCAGCCTTGTTCTTCAGCACGACCGACATTGCGAACGTGTAGTTCGTGCCGGCGAAGTCGATCGAGTTCAAGACACCGTCACCCTTGACGCCAGACCCGAGTGAGAACCCGAAGGCGCGGACGGTCGCAGTCGGGAACGCGCTACGCCACTGGTCGAGCGTGCCGTGGTTGATACTACCGAAGCCACCCAAATGTGAGGGCGCACCAGCCTTGACGAACGCCGCCGAGCCGTTGCTCAGCCACCAGTCGTTGCCGTACGCGCCGGGCTCCCCGACCAGGATGCCGTCTGGCGAGCCGTCGTTGTTGAAGTCAACGACGAGCTGGAAACCAGGGATGCCGCCGCTGCTGGTGTTCGTGAAGTTCAGCTTGGGTTCGCCGACCGACGCAAGAGCGGTCGTCGTCGCCACGTACTCGGCGACCTTGTCCGTGCGCGTGGTGCCCTCGGTGAAGATGTGGAGGCCGGTGCCCTGTACCTCGTAGTGTCCGGTCGCCCGGGTGTCCGACAGACTCTTGTCGAACCCGCTCGGAACCTTAATGGTCGCCGAGGCGGCAAAAGCCGACTGCGTGCCGAAGCCGAGAACGGCAACAGCCGCCACGGCAAGAAGAATGCGTTTCTTGAACATGTGAGATCCTCCGATCAGGTCAGGACCACGCTGGTCCTGATTCGGACAGGGGCCGGTCTCGCGCTTGCTCCCCACGCCGCCGCGACCAGCTTCCGACGTGGATCAAAGCTCCCCTGCGAGTGCCGCGACAGCCCGTCGGGGCACCCTAACTATAAGCGCCCGGACCGACAATCCGGACGGATCATCCAGAAATAGCCCGAACGGACTAGGGTGTGTCCCATCGTGGGCGTGTCTTGCCTAGATGATGCGGTCAGATCGAGGACGTCGGTGTTGTCGGATGCGGATGGGGGCTCGTCACAGATCAGGGTGAAGCGGCAGACGGCGCGTCGGTTCGTCGGCGCTGACGACGAAGCCGTCGAGCACGTTGCGGGGCAACCACAGGAACGAGCCGGGGGGATGTTCTGGTCCCCCAGCTGCGCCTCGATCCGCCCGCTCAAGAGGTAGAACGCCTCGTCCTGGTTGTGGTGGATGTGCGGCGGTGGCAAGAATCCTTCTCGCCGGGCTCATCTGCGGAGGCTGAAACTCGGGCGTCGCGCCGGCAGCGCGGCTGCCTGTGCCGTGTGGCCAGTCCGGAACCTGAGCCGGTGCGAGGAACCTCTCGCCGGTGACGACCTCCGGGGCTCAGACCTGTGCCGGGTGCACGTCGAGGACATCGCCCTCGCGGGCCAGGGTGACCGGCAGACCCGGCGCAAGACCAGCAGCCCATGTGCCGATCTCGTCGAGGGCATCGTCCGTGCGGCTGGGTGAGTGGTGGAACAGCAGCAGCGCGCTGGCACCGCACTCCACGGCCAGCGCGACCGCCTCCTGGACGGTGGCGTGCCCGTTCTCGAACCCGACTGGCCGCTCGCCGTCGAGGTCCTGCGCATCGTGCACGAGCAGGTCCACCCCGCTGAGCAGGTCCAGCAGGGCGGATGACACGCCGCCAGCCGGAGCATGGTCGGGCAGGTAGGCCAGCGACACCCCGTCCCGCTCGACACGATGGGCGAACGTGCGCCCGCCCTTGTGGCTGACGTTGACGGCGCGGACGGCGAAGGTCTCGATGTCGCGGGCGCTGCCGTCCCAGGCGTGGAAGCCCCACGCGCCGCGCAACCCCTCGGGGGTGATGGGGAAGGCAGGCGGCGACAGGGTCTGCGCGAGCAGGTCGCGTCCGCTGGCACCTCCCTGGGCGGGGAGGTAGAGGTCGACTCGGGCGTCGTCCCGATCCCCTCCGGCGAAGAACGGCAGCCCCTGCACGTGGTCCCAGTGCAAGTGGCTCAGCAGGACAGCGCCCTCGTACGCTCGGCCGTGGAGGCGGTCGGTCAGCGAGCGCAGCCCTGTGCCGGCGTCCAGCACCAAGGTCGGGACGCTGCCGGCCTGGTGCGTGACGGCGATGCATGAGGTGTGTCCGCCGTAGCGGACGAAGGAGGCTCCGGGAGCCGCGGTGGATCCGCGGACCCCGAGGAGGTGCAGTCTCACCACGACCACATGGTGGGAACGTAACAGCAGCCCGATCTTGTGCCTGGAGCTTCTGCCGAGACGTCGCGGGTCTGGCGCTGACGCACTCGGTGCGGCACGCTCCGGCCCCGTGGCTGGCTGCCGTGTGATTCGACGGGGTTCGTCGGCGGTGGTGCGGGGGCCACTCGGCCGTGCCCAGGTCTCGTTCGCCCTGATGTGGACCGGTGAGAGCGCGTTCATGGTGGCGCTCGCGGTCGTGGCGTTCCGCGACGGTGGCGTCGCCGCGGTCGGCGTTGTCACCGCCGTCCGCATGGCGACGGCGGCCCTCCTGACGCCGTTCCTCGCGACCGCGGCAGACCGGGTCCGCCGCGAAGTGGTGTTGATCGTCATCGGGATCTTGCGGGCAGTGGCGCTGGCCGGCACCGCCGTCGTGACCATGGCAGACGGGCCGCTGGTGGCGACCTACGGCTGCGCTGCCGTCGCGACAGTCGCCCTGGCGCTGTACCGGCCGGCCCACTCGGCCCTGCTTCCCGCCTTGGCGAAGTCCCCGCGCGACCTGACCAGCGCCAACGCGGTCCGCGGCATGCTGGACTCGCTGTCGGCGCTGGGCGGACCGGTGGCCGCCAGCGCGATCCTCGCCACGAGCGCAGCGGCGGTGGTGTTCGCGGTCTGCGCTGCGATGTCGCTGCTCGCCGGGCTGGTCGTCGTGGCGCTCCCCTACGACGCCCCACCACGGGCCAGCTCCCCGAGGACGTCGGTGGCCCGGTCGCTGGTCCAGGGGTTCGCCACCATCGCCGGCAACCGCGACCTGAGCCTGGTCACCACGCTCGGGGTGGTGCAGACCTTCACCCGGGGGTGCCTGACGGTGCTCGTCGTCGTCGTCGCGTTCGAGCTGATCGGCACCGGTGAGTCGGGTGTCGGCGTCCTGAGCGCGGCCGTCGGCGCCGGCGGCGTGCTGGGCTCGCTGTTCGCACTGGCGCTCGTGGGGCGGGGCGGACTCGCCACCTGGTTCGGCGTCGGGGTCGCGCTGTTCGGCGCTCCGCTGGCGCTGCTCGGCGTCGTCCCCCAGGAGGCGGCGGCCCTCGGCCTGCTGGCCCTGGTGGGTGTGGGCAACTCCCTGATCGACGTCGCCGGGTTCACCATCCTCGCCCGCCGGACGGACGAGGCCGTGCTGGCTCGCACCTTCGCCGGCTTCGAAGCGGTCCTGACCCTCGGGGTCGCCCTCGGCGGGCTTGCGGCCCCGCTGGCCGTCGCGGCCCTGGGCCCGCGCGGCGCACTGGTCGCGGTCGGCCTGCTCGCACCCGCCGCTGTGGCGCTGCGCCGTCCTGCGCTCCGCAGGCTCGACGGTGAGCTACGCGTGCGGGACGCCGACATCGAGGTCCTGCGTGAGGTCCCCATGCTCGGTGAACTGCCTGCGACAACCGTGGAGCAGCTCGCGGCGGACCTCGAGCGCACCGAGTACCCGCCCGGTGCGGTGGTCTTCGAGCAGGGCCAGCGCGGTGACGGGTACTACGTCGTCCTGTCGGGTCGTGCCGACGTGGTCCGGGACGGACTCCTGGTCAACACGCTGGTCAGTGGCGCCGGCTTCGGGGACGTCGCGCTGCTCGGCGACGTACCCCGGACCGCCACGGTCCGCGCGTCTCGCGAGGCATCGCTGTCCGTCGCCGTGCTCCGGCGTACGGCCTTCCTGACAGCCGTGACCGGCTACCCGGCGAGCGCCGCCGCGGGACAGCAGGCCGTTGCCGAGGTCCGGGAGCGTGACACGGCACGGCAGCCGGACGGGCCCGAAGACGTCGCCTAGTCGTCCAGCAGCGAGGCCGACAGCTCCCGCTCGGGCAGGACCTGGATGAAGTACTCGACCCCGAACATCTCCTGGACGATGTGCTCCGGGAACATCTCCGGGTCGATCGGGTACTGCGACCGGTGCGCGGCCGTGGCCCGCAGCCGGTGACCGACGAACTTCGAGACGTCGATGCAGGTGCTGACCAGAGTGTCGACCTTGTCCCCTGACAGGAGCGTCCTGGTGTGGGCGCTGCGGGCCGGCTCCTCCCGTCCGTCGTCGGCGGGCGTCGCGGCGGGGAGGAAGGCGAGGCTCGTGACGTCGTCGATCGCGACCACGTGCGCATTGCGTGGTCGCCCGCTCGCGATGCCCTGCTCTCCGATGAACTCCCCGGGCCCGGACCTGTCGACAACCCGTACCTGCCCGTCCTCGTCCTCACGCCGGATCTCCACCGCACCGGACAGCAGGAAGTACATGGTCGTAGCCGCCTCGCCCTGCTCGACGAGGTAGGAGCCCGTCGGGAACCACTGCACGTCGACGAAGTCCGCTGCGTACCCCAGCAACGCGCTCTCGCGCGAGAAGACCGACAGCGCCTGGACGAAGTCCTTCGTCCCGTGGAAGCGGTCCGTGAGGTCGACCACCCAAGCGGCCAGGCGGTCGCGCAGCATCATGCGGCTCCCCGGCAGGTGGCAGTGGAACAGCCGGACCGGAGGCCCTGCTCGCCACGAGCGGCAGGCCGCGGTGACTGCCGCCCCGACAGCGACGTGGTCCTGGTGCCCGGAGAAGCCGTCGGGTCCGAACGTGACCACGACGTCCGGGCGGATCTCATCAAGGAGTCCGCTCGCGATCTCGAGCAGGACCTGGCGGTCGACCTGCGACAGCGCACCGTCCAGCAGGTCGAGGCACCTCGTCGAGACGAGCCCCAAGGCCTGTCCGGCAGCGTGGAGCTCCTTCTCCCGCACCGTCGTCAGGGTGGCTCGGGTCGCTACGCGGGCGTCCCGGATCTGACCGGCCCCACCCCTGGTCAGCGAGACGACGTGGACCTCGGCGCCCGAGCTCGCGTACTTCGCGAGAGTGCCTCCGGCACAAACAGTCTCGTCATCAGGGTGGGCGAAGACGCCGAGGATCCGCACGGCCCGACCGTGTAGGAGGCCCGCGCCGTCCTCCTCGCCGCTCAGAGCTCGGCCGCCACATCGTCGAAGAGCGCCGTGGAGAAGTAGCGCTCCATGCGGTCCGGCAGGACCGTTGCGACGTGGTGCCCCGGTCCGAGCCGGGCGGCCAGACGCCGGGCCGCGGCGATGTTGAGCCCGCTGGACGGGCCGACACCCAGGCCGCGACGCCCGAACTCGCGCGCTGTCGCCAGCGCCTCCCGCTCGGGGACGTCCACGTGCTGCTGGAGCCCGACGGCGGCGGGATCCAGCAGCCGGCTCATGCCGTCGACGACGCCTGGCACACCACCGACGACCTCGGGGTCTCCCCCTTGCAGGTAGGTCGCGGTGGGCATCGCGCGGGCGACGACGGTGTCGTACCCGGCGTCCCTCAGCGCATGGGCCACGCCCATCAGCGTGCCGCCGGTCCCCACACCGGCGACGAAGCCGTGCAGCCGGACACCGACCTGCCTGATCAGCTCAGGCCCCGTCGTGTGCCGGTGCGCGAAGACGTTGCGCGGGTTCTCGAACTGCCGGGCGGCGTACAGGTCCTCGGCGGTGTCCGTGTCGGCGGCGAGGGCGTCGAGCGCCCCGGCCATGCCGAGCTCTGCGGGGGTCAGCACCACCTCGCCACCGAGTCGACGGATCATCAGGACGCGCTCACCGCTGACCGTCATGGGCATGTATGCCCTGAACCGGAGCCCCAGGGTGGCGCACACCATGCCCAGCGCGATCGAGGTCGACCCGCTCGACGCCTCCACCACGACGGTCGTGGGGGACACCTCACCAGAGGCAATGGCGTGCGCGACGATGCACGTGGCCATACGGTCCTTGGTGCAGCCACTCGGCAAGAGGTGGTCTAGCTTCAGCCAGAGCGTGCAGCCGGTCGCCTCGTCCTGGAACGGGATCGTCGGTGTCTCGAGCGGCAGCCGCAACAGCCAGGACGCGCGCTCGAGGAACTGCGCGTGCGCCCGCTGCATGCGCCCACCATAGGGCCGCCCGCCTCGGCGTTCAGCCGTCGATCCGGGACTACTACGGTGCGGACCGGAGGGCCCCGGCTTCGGTGCGCAGCGCCGTCGCGACCCGATCGCGATCACGGGAGGTGCGCGTGGACGAGGAGCTCGCGGCAGCACTGCGACGGGTGTGCCCGTACCGCCTCGTCGTCGACGCGGACGTGCGGCAGCTGCTGCAGGAGGTCACGTTGCAGGTGGCGGAGACCGGGGCGACGCTTTTCGCGGAGGGTGACCCGACCAACGGCGTCGCCGCGGTCTTGGAGGGGCACATCGACGTGTGCAAGCAGGGCCGCACCCTGGCCACGCTGGGTTCGGGGTCGGTCCTGGGCGAGCTCTCCCTGTTCCTGCCCGCCGCACGCCGCACTGCGACCGCCATCGCGCGCTCTCCAGTGCGGCTGGTCCTCTGGCCGGCGGCGGACCTGCCGGCCCGGCTGAATGCCCACGAGCGGCTGGCGACGGCGATCGTCGCTGACCTCGCGCACGTCCTCGCGGATCGGCTCGAGCGGCGCACGCAGGACGTGGTCGAGCTGCTCGACGTCGCCGGCCGACGCCTCCCCCTGTCCGACCTGGAGCGGCTGCGCCGCCGGGCAGTCGAGTAGCCCTGCCACCAGGGCCGCGCGATTGGAGCTGATGTCCGGGGTTCCCGCGCGGCTCCTGCGGCTGTACGGTCGATGGGTGGCGACCCGGCGCGCGGTGTTGGTGATCGCCGACATCGGCGGTTACACCGACTACATGCAGTTCCACCGCAGCATCCTCGGGCATGCAGAGGCGGCGACCAGTCGCATGCTCGACAAGGTCATCGACGCGGCCCGAGGCTTCGACCTCATCGAGATCGAGGGTGACGCGGCGTTCCTCTCGCGCGACGAGGAAGGGCTCGACCCGTCGGCCACTCTCAGTGCCGTCACGAGTGCGGCGGTGGCTATGCACAGCGCCTTCCACAGGGAGCGTCAGCTCGTCCAGCTCAATATGTGCCCGTGCGGGAGCTGCAAGCAGACCGGCGCCCTGAAGCTCAAGTTCGTCGCGCACGTCGGGGAGGTCGCCACCCAGACGATCAGGCGCCGCAAGAAGCTCGTCGGCTTAGACGTCATCCACGTCCACCGCATGCTCAAGAACCCGATCGACGTGCCGGAGTACCTGCTGGTCACCGACGAGCTCCGGGGCACCGCCTCCAGCGAGCTGGCGATGCAGGACCTCGCTCTCGACCTCGAGGGGATTGGACCGGTGCGGACGCACTTCGTGGACGTCAGTGGCCTGGCTGCGCCGCTTCAGCCCCCCTCCTGGCCCCAGCGCATCGGTGGCACGCTGGCCATGGTCGGGCGAGGTCTTCCGTACGCCATCGGCCGGCGTCGCCCGCCGGCGCTGGCAGCAGCGGGCTGACGCCCGGTGCTGTGGCGCCACCACAGCGGACGGCTGGTGAGCTGCGCGGGGTCATCCGCTTCCTTCCCGCCTGAGCTGACTGCACTCCGGCGGAACATATGGTCGTCATCGTCGAGCAGCTGGACACCGCAACCTGCGAGATCTGGCTGATCGCTAAGTGGCCCGATGGCGCACGTTGCCGACGACTGCTATTCGGCTCCGGGGACCAGACCGTCCGCTCCGCGCCCGGCCTGGTCCCCAACGCCAAGGATGCGGACTGCTCGCCCGGGCAAGGTGGGTGCTGGCCCGCTGCAACCAGAGCGCTGGGCACGTCCGCGTGCAACGGGCACGTAGCGGGCAGGCGGTGATCATCCGACGGGACGATGATCGTTGCTGCGGGCGCCTCAGGACCCCCGAACGGCAGTGCTGCGTGGAGCGGGCGACCGGGATCGAACCGGCACCATCAGTTTGGAAGACTGAGGCTCTACCATTGAGCTACGCCCGCGCGTACGCACCTACAGTGGACGCGGTACACCGGGGCGTAGCGTAGTGGCTAGCGCGCCTGCTTTGGGAGCAGGAGATCGGGAGTTCGACTCTCCCCGCCCCGACTGAGCTGTCCCAGTGAGCTGTATCCCATCCGCCGCGTGCTGTGCCCCGGCCCGCGACGGTCCCGCGACGACGAAGAGGAATTCCTGTGCAGAGCGCCGTCGAGACGCTGAGCCCGACCAGGGTCCGCCTCACAGTGGAGGTCCCCTTCGGCGAGCTCAAGCCCGAGCTCGACGGCGCGTACCGCAGGATTGGCCAGCAGGTCCGGGTGCAGGGGTTTCGGCCCGGCAAGGTTCCGGCTCGCATCCTGGACCAGCGCGTCGGCCGCGGTGCGGTGCTCGAGGAGGCGCTGCACGACGCCGTCCCCCGGCTGTACGGCGAGGCGGTCGAGCAGAGCGGGGTCACTCCCGTCGCGCCGCCCAAGGTCGAGGTGCTCCGGATGGACGACGGCGTCGAGCTGGCGTTCACCGCCGAGGTCGATGTACGCCCCGAGATGACCCTCCCGTCCTACGACGGGCTGTCGGTGACCGTGGACGCTGTCGAGGTCAGCGACGACGACGTCGACGAGCAGGTGCAGAGTCTGCGCGAGCGCTTCGCCAAGCTGATCCCGATCGAGCGGGCCGCCGGCGACGGCGACTTCCTCACCCTGGACCTGGTCGCCACCGTCGACGGTGAGGACGTTCCCGGCGGCGCTGCCCAGGGCCTGAGTTACCAGCTCGGCTCAGGTGAGCTGCTGGAGGGGATTGACGAAGCGCTCGTGGGGGCGTCGGCAGGCGATGCCCGCTCCTTCCAGACCGCGCTCGTCGCGGGGGATCTCGCCGGCTCGACCGCCGACGTCGCGGTGACGGTGCGGGCCGTCAACGAGCGCGAGCTGCCCGAGGTCGACGACCAGTGGGCCAGCGACACGACGGGTTTCGCGAGCGCGGAGGAGTTCCGCGGCGACGTACGGTCTCGCATCGACCGGGCCAAACGTATGCAGCAGGGGGTGGAGGCCCGCGACAAGGTGCTGGCCGCGCTCCTCGCGGAGGTCGAGGTGCCGCTCCCGGAGTCGGTCCTCACCGCCGAAGTCGAGTGGCGCCGCAGCAGCACCGAGAAGCAGCTCACGGCCAACGGCCTCACGCTCGCGGGCTACCTGGAGTCCGAGGGCAAGACGGCCGAAGACTACGAAACCGACATGGCCGAGGGTGCTCAGCAGGCGGTGAAGGCTCAGCTCGTGCTCGACGCGGTGGCCGACGCTGAGCAGCTCGGCGTCACGGATGCCGAGCTCAGTGACCAGGTCGTGCGCCGGGCGCAGCGCGCCGGCGTCGCGCCCGACGAGTTCGCCCAGCAGCTCGTGGCAGGCGGCCAGCTCCCGGGCCTGGTCTCGGAGGTGCGGCGGGGCAAGGCGCTGGCCACCGTCATGGCGGCCGCGACGATCACCGACAGTGCCGGGAAAACCGTTGATCTGGAAGCCCTGCGCGACGACAACGGAGGCGGCGTTGACGATGTCGAGACCGATGACGACGGCCGTCCGTTCCATGTGCACACCGACGGTGCTGTCCACTACCTCGACGAATCGGAGCAGTAGCTTCGGCGGCGGCTGCGTTGCTGCGCTGTGAGCGGAACGGCCCGCGGGACGGACTGCCCTGTCAGTGAGCGGCGTTAGGGTCCAGGACAGGCCCGAACCAGGCGTGACGACCACGCCAGAAGACCCTGAGGCAGGCAGCCCGTGATCATTTCTCCGTCCCTCGCTGTCCCCGCGACGCCCGCATTGCCGGGCGCGCTCCGGAGCGCGAGCCCCCTGACCCCCACGCTCCGGTCGCCCGGCGGTGAGATGGGCCTGGACGCCCAGGTCTTCAACCGACTGCTCCGCGAGCGGATCATCTTCCTCGGGGCCCCCGTGATGGACGAGATGGCCAACGCGATCTGTGCGCAGCTGCTGCTGCTTGCGGCCGAGGATCCTGAGCGCGACATCTGGTTGTACATCAACAGTCCGGGCGGCTCGATCTCAGCCGGGATGGCGATCTACGACACGATGCAGTTCGTTGCCAACGATGTCGCCACCGTCGGGCTCGGGCTCGCGGCCTCGATGGGGCAGTTCCTGCTCTGCGCCGGCGCCAACGGCAAGCGCTACGCCACCCCGCATGCCCGGATCATGATGCATCAGCCGTCCGGCGGCATCGGTGGCACGGCGGCCGACATCGCCATCCAGGCCGAGCAGATGCTGTACGTCAAGAAGCAGATGGCTGAGCGGATCTCCTTCCACACCGGGCAGACCGAGGAGCAGATCGAGCGCGACTCGGACCGCGACCGCTGGTTCTCCGCGGCGGAAGCCAAGGACTACGGCTTCATCGACCACGTCACCACCGGAGCCAAGGACATCCCGTCCGGTGCCGGCACCCGGGCCTAGGAGGACCGAGACCCATGACTTTCCAGGACCTGACGCCGAGCTTCGAGGGACCGACGGCCTACACGATCCCCATCGTCATCGAGCAGACCTCCCGCGGGGAGCGCTCGTTCGACATCTACAGCCGGCTGCTCAAGGAACGCATCATCTTCCTGGGGACGCCGATCGACGACGGCGTCGCCAATGTCGTCATGGCGCAGCTGCTGCACCTCGAATCCGAGGACCCCGACCGTGACATCTCTATCTACATCAACTCACCGGGTGGCTCCTTCACGGCGCTGACCGCGATCTACGACACGATGCAGTTCGTCCGCCCCGAGATCCAGACGATCTGCATGGGGCAGGCGGCCTCCGCCGCTGCCGTGCTGCTCGCCGCGGGCACCAAGGGCAAGCGACTTGCGCTGCAGCACGCCCGAGTCCTCATCCACCAGCCCTCCGGGGGTGGCGAGGGGCAATCCAGCGACATCGAGATCCAGGCCCGCGAGATCCTCCGGATGCGGGTCCTGCTGGAGAAGATGCTGTCGGATCACAGCGGTCAGCCGATTGAGGCGATTCGCAAGGACATCGAGCGCGACAAGATCCTGACCGCCGAGGAGGCCGTGGCGTACGGGCTGATCGACGAGGTCGTGAGCACCCGCAAGACGGCGGCCATCGTGGGCGCCGGCCGCTGAGGCATCCGGCAGCGGCCCGAGGGGTCCGCAGGGCCGCCATCGGTGTACACATCCGGCAAGGCAACGTGGCAGCGGCATCCCAGGCGGTACCGTCGGGAAACGGCGACCGGTCCTTGTGGCCGGGCACGAGGGACGAGGTGAGTGGTGGCACGCATCGGTGATGGCGGCGACCTTCTGAAGTGCTCGTTCTGCGGCAAATCGCAGAAGCAGGTCAAGAAGCTGATCGCCGGACCAGGTGTGTACATCTGCGACGAGTGCATCGACCTGTGCAACGAGATCATCGAAGAGGAGCTCTCCGAGAGCTCCGAACTCAAGTTCGACGAGCTGCCCAAGCCGCGCGAGATCTACGACTTCTTGGACGGGTACGTCATCGGCCAGGACTCTGCGAAGCGGTCATTGGCCGTGGCGGTCTACAACCACTACAAGCGGGTCCAGTCGATCGCCAGCGACAAGGACCCGGTCGAGCTGCAGAAGAGCAACATCCTGCTCCTGGGCCCTACGGGCTGCGGCAAGACCCTGCTCGCACAGACCTTGGCCAAGATGCTCAACGTCCCCTTTGCGATCGCGGACGCGACGGCGCTCACCGAAGCGGGCTACGTGGGCGAGGACGTCGAGAACATCCTGCTCAAGCTGATCCAGGCTGCTGACTACGACGTCAAGAAGGCCGAGACCGGCATCATCTACATCGATGAGGTCGACAAGATCGCGCGTAAGTCCGAGAACCCGTCGATCACCCGCGACGTGTCCGGTGAAGGTGTCCAGCAGGCATTGCTGAAGATCCTTGAGGGCACCACGGCGTCGGTGCCGCCGCAGGGCGGTCGTAAGCACCCGCATCAGGAGTTCATCCAGATCGACACGACCAACGTGCTCTTCATCGTCGGTGGCGCGTTCGCCGGACTCGAGAAGCTCATCGAGTCACGGGCGGGACAAAAGGGCCTGGGCTTCGGCTCGCAGCTGCACACCGCCAAGGACGTGGGCGAGAGCTATGGCGACGTGATGCCCGAGGACCTGATGAAGTTCGGGTTGATCCCCGAGTTCGTCGGTCGCCTGCCGGTCATCACGACGGTGTCACCCCTTGACCGTGACGCATTGGTGCGCATCCTGACCGAGCCTCGCAACGCACTGGTCAAGCAGTACAAGCGCATGTTCGAGATCGACGGGGTGGAGCTCGAGTTCACGCCCGAGGCTATCGAGGCCGTCGCCGACCAGGCACTCTTGCGAGGCACCGGGGCCCGCGGGCTACGGGCGATCCTGGAGGAGGTGCTCCTTCCGGTGATGTTCGACGTCCCGAGCGAGGATGACATCGCCCGTGTGGTGGTCACTCGCGAGGTGGTCCTGGACAACGTCAACCCGACGATCGTCCGTCGCACAGCTCCGCGGGCCAAACGGGCGCCGCGCAAGGAATCTGCCTGACTCTCGCCGTCTGGCTTCACCGCTCTCCTTTCTGCACCGAACACCGCGTAAGCTCCTTTTGGGTCCCCGAGGGGACCTGAAACGGTGCTTACGCGGTGTCCGGATGGGTCCCGCGGTGGGCGCGGGGTGGGCGCGGAGTGGGTCGGGTCGGGCTAGGGGTGAGGCTTGGGCTCGACGGTTGCCAGCACCACGTTGCCGACAGTGAAAATCTCGCCGGGCTGGTACTCCAGGGCCGCGATACGACCGGCTGCAACGAGGTCGCCGGCGGCGAGCCGGATCCGTTCCAGGGTCGCCGGCGGCCCGGTCAGCACCGCGGACGGGACGCCCGGGTGCAGCGCCGCCATGATCTCCAGCGGCAGGTGGCCCGTCCCGGCCTCGATCCCCTTGCAGCACAGGACCAGTGGCGCATCGGTCCGCAGCCCGGCGGCAACGTGCCGGAGGTGCTGCACCGGTACCGTAACGAGCACCGCATCGAAACCAGCGCCGGGCAGCGCGTCCAGCACCGCGACCGCATCCGGCAGCGGGTGGCCCGGCAGGTGCGGGCTGCACCGCGTGGCGCGCAACGGCGCCGGGTCGCGTGCCCATAATGAGACGGCGCAGCCGGCGCGGGCGGCTTGCAGCGCCAGCGCCGTCCCCCACGCCCCGGCACCGACGACGGCGACCCTATTCATCCGTTAGCCGCAGCACGGCGCTGCCGGCGCCGGGTCCGATGGGCAGGCGGCCCAGCAGGGCTTGCAGCATCGGGGCCGCCGCGGCCTCGAACCCCCAGGGCGGGTTGCGGACCAGCAGGCCGCAGCCGTTCAGGCGGGTGGGGTCGGTGGGTTCGCGCAGCCACAGCTCCGCCGCCACGCAGTCGCGCAGGCCGTTCAGGCGCACGCCTTCATGGAAGGTGCTGACGGGGCTGCGATGCTTGATGGGATACCATGCGGCATAGACGCCCGTGGCGAACCGGGCGGCCCCGGCCTGGAACGCGGCCAGCACACGGTCCAGCTCCCCCGGCGCCTCATATGGCGGGTCGATCAGCAC
>ENA-OFCD01000908-OFCD01000908.1-metagenomes-genome-assembly--contig:-NODE-908-length-16977-cov-3.704113_pt1 | contig 16977 bp, 18 predicted proteins | sample MGYA00153392_OFCD01 | MGnify analysis MGYA00153392 | reverse complement strand
GACCGAGGCCTACGTGTCGATCTACAAGTACGCGACGGGTAACGTCGACTCGTTCGAGTCGCAGGTCTACGGCAAGCTGTAACTGCCACCGGCTCCGCGAGGTAAGCAGAGGGGTCCGGCCGGAAGGTCGGGCCCCTTTGTGCGTGGGCGACCAGACGTGTAAGACGCCGCCCTATCCACGCGCGGCACAGCAGCCCACCAGGGACCTCGCGAGGGCGAATCCGGGAATATGTTATTCCGGCAACAGGAAGAGGTTTAGCTGGCCGCTTTCGACTTCTCCTGGTCGGCGGCGAGGGTACCGAGGTAGAGCTCGATGACCTTCGGATCTTTCATCAGGTCGCGGCCGGTGCCGGTGTAGGCATCCGTGCCCTGGTCGAGCACGTAACCGCGGTCGCAGATCTGCAGGGCGCGTCGCGCATTCTGCTCCACGATCATGACGGACACGCCGGCGCGATTGATCGCGGCGACGTTGATGAAGGTCTCATCCTGGCGCACCGGGGAGAGCCCGGCGCTCGGCTCATCCAGCAGCAGCACACTCGGTTCCATCATGAGGGCGCGGGACATCGCCACCATCTGGCGCTCTCCACCCGAGAGCGATCCGGCGCGCTGCTTGAGGCGCTTTCCGAGTTCGGGGAAGAGGCTGACTACGAAGTCCAGGCGGGGTTTGTACATCTTGGGCTCCTGATAGATGCCCATCTGCAGGTTCTCTTCAATTGTCAGGCTGGGGAACACATTGTTGTTCTGGGGCACCATCCCGACGCCCTTGGCGACGAGCTTGTCTGCCTTGAGCCCGGTGATGTTGTCGCCCTTGAGCACGATGCTGCCGCTGCGGATGTTCACCTGGCCGAAGATCGCCTTCAGCAGGGTCGACTTTCCTGCTCCGTTCGGGCCGATGATGCCGACCAGTTCGCCCTTGCCGACATGGACGTTGCAGCCATTCAGGATGTTGACGCCTGGCAGGTAGCCAGCCACCAGATCTGTGGTCTCGAGTACGACCTCGTTCATTTGCCGTCCACCTTCGCCTCTGTCATGCCTGCGTCCGGAGTGGGATGCTCCGCAGCAAGGTCGACTTCGATCTCGTGCTCGATCTCACCTCTGACGAGTGCGGACTCCATGCCCTCCGCGATCTCCATCTGACCAGTCAGAGTTCCGAGGTCAGTGTCGTGATGGGCACCGAGATAGGCGTCGATGACGGCCGGGTCGTTCATCACCACGCCGGGGGGACCCTCCGCCACGATGCGACCCTCGGCCATCACGATCACCCAGTCGGCGATTTCATTGACCATGTGCATATCGTGCTCCACGAACAGCACCGTCATCCCCTCGGCCTTCAGATCCAGGATGTGGTGAAGCAGTGACTGCGTCAGAGCGGGGTTGACCCCGGCCATCGGCTCATCGAGCATCACCATCTGTGGCTCGCTCATCAGCGCGCGGGCCATCTCGAGGAGCTTGCGCTGCCCGCCGGACAGGCTGGCGGCATAGTCCTCGGATTTGGTGTCGAGCTTGAACTTCGCCAGCAGCGACATCGCTCGCTCGGTGATAGCATCCTCGCGCTTGCGCCAGAACGGACGGATCAGCGCGACGAAGAGGTTCTCCCCGCCCTGCTCCTTCGCCCCGAGGAGCATGTTCTCGAGCACCGTCAGCCGACCGAGCGCCTTGGTGAGTTGGAAGGTGCGCACCATCCCGAGTCGAGACACGCGGAACGCAGGCATTCGAGCGAGGTTCTTGCCGCCGAAGTTCCAGGTTCCGGTGTTCGGCTTGTCGAATCCGGTGAGGAGGTTGAAGAACGTGGTCTTGCCCGCACCGTTCGGCCCGATGAGGGCGGTGATCGCTCCACGCGGGATCTCGAGGTGGTCGACCTCCACGGCCATCAAGCCACCGAAGTGACGGCTGACCTTGTCGGCGATGAGAATCGGGTCGATTTTGGCTACGCCGGGCACTGCGGGGCCGGCGACGAGTTCTGCGGGGGGAGTTCGATTAGACACTGAACTGGGCATCCTTCTTCTTGCCGGAAATTCCCTGTGGTCGGAAGATCACCAGGACCATGAGCGCGACACCGACGATCACGAAGCGGATCGGCCCCTGCTGGATTGCGGTAATGGGGATGATGTGAGCATTCACCCCGAGGCTGAGCAAGCCATCCGAGAGCGACAGCGTCACCCAGAAGATGATCGACCCGATGACCGGCCCGAATACCGTTGCCGCCCCGCCGAGCAGCAGGATCGTATAGAGGAAGAAGGTGAGTTGCGTCCCGTAGTTATCGGGTTGGAGCGATCGCGGCAGGATGAACATCGCACCGGCGAGTCCACCGAAAACACCGCCGAGAACGAGGGCTTGCATCTTGTAGGAGTAGACGTTTTTGCCGAGGCTGCGCACGGCATCCTCGTCTTCGCGGATTCCCCGGATCACACGACCCCAGGGGCTGCGAATGAGCAGGAACACCAGCAGCAGGGCGATGGCGACGACACCCCAGCCGACGATGCGTAACCACCACTGGTCCGAGGAGTAGGTGAGAACCCCAAACCCGAAGCTTCCCTGCGGAAGCGGGTTGGTCGCGTTGAAGGTCACATCGGAACCGTTGATGCCCTCCGAGCCTCCGGTAACACTCGAGAATTCCGGGGTTTTCACCGACAGCCGGATGATCTCCGCAGCAGCGATCGTCACGATACTCAGATAGTCCGCCCGGAGTCTCAGAGTGGGGATTCCGAGGATGAGTGCAAAGATCGTTGCGGCCACGATGGTGGCGAGCACGGAACCGTAAAGCGGCCAGTGCCACTTGACCGAGGTGATCGCGAAAGCGTATCCGCCGATGGCCATGAAGCCGGCCTGGCCGAAGTTGAGCAGTCCGGTGAAACCGAAGTGCACGGCCAGTCCGACGGTCGCGAGCGCGTACGCCGCCGTGAGTTCGTCACCGTCCGCAGACTTCAAATAGCTGTTCGATTCGGCCATCGACAGAGTGGAGAGATTGGCGATTCTGACCATGTTGGGTGACCTCGTTTGCCGAAGGGCAAAGGCCCTTCGGACGTCCCGTGACGCCGAGGGAGCGTCGCGGGTTTGGGGATGGGCGCGCACCGGGCAGTTGCCCCGCGCCGATCGCGTCTCGTGAGAAAGAGAACCAACGAAGATGAGGCCGTGCAAAACCCGTTCGCACGACCGATCTCCGCTCTCCGCGCGCGCTAGCTTCCGCGGCGAGGACAGAGCTGGACGCGCGAGCCCCAGTGAAGCTGACGCGCGCATCCATGTTGTGCGAGCTGCTTGCGCAGCCCGCTCCTGAAAAAACCCTGACATCGAAGAGCCAGACAGACCGCGCGCTCATCGCTCTCTCGCTCGGAGCGAACCCGCATCGCTTGCACCGAGGCATCACTGCATCGGCTGTTGTCTCGGCTTCGAACATCGACCTCAAGGCGTTGGCGGCGCAAATCGCGACGCCGAATTGCGTGTATGACTCAACCGTAGCGCCTAGATTGCGGAGTACAAGTGTCTTTTAGACGCGGTTTGCGTTGAGTCGGCTCATATGTGTCCATGGACACGATGCGTCAATGGGCGGATAGCGGCGGCGGCTCGGCGTCGACCTCGAGCCATCGCGCCATCGCGCTTCCGGCGTGTTGCGCGTAGTCGATGCGTAGCTGCCAATCGACCTCGCTGCCCGGCATCGCACCGTAGATATCGGGAGGCGAGGCGAGGAGGTGGTCGTGTTGACCGCGCAGCTGGCCGCGGACCATGAGCGCGATGGAGCGGCGGAGCTGCTTTCGCAGCGGGTCTGTCCGCGAACGATCTGCGCGCACCTTCAAGAGCACGTCGAGCGTCGCGGTGCCGGCCTCGCATCGACTCGCCACCGGCGTGAAGCGCGGAGTGACCACCGGGCCGACGCCGATGCCGCCGTCAGCGTCCCACACGCCGTCTCCGTCCTTCATCTGCAGCACGCGACCGTACGCTTGCCAGCGCTCGCAGAAGTCGAGCGCCGCGAAGTTGGGCGAGCGATCCCATAGATCGCCCATTGCCTGACATGTCCAGTGTTCCTCCCCGAAGTAGTAGCGATCCCCGAAGAAGCTCCACGCCGGACCGACGAGATTCTCGAGCCCCTTCTCCGCCGCGCGCAAGAAGTCATCGTCGTGCGTGACCGAGTGAGCACGCGCGAGCGCGAGCGTCGCCTCGCCTGAGAAGTAGAGGTATTGGATGTCCTCCGCCTTGCCGTCCGCGCCGATGACGTGCTTGAACTCGCCGTCCGCGCGCTGCAGCGACACGATGGTCTTCGCAAGAGACGACACGATCGGCCTTGCCGTGGGATCGAGCCCCGTGCGCACGGCCTCGGCGAACGCGATCGCCCCGAGCGAAGCCGAGCCGATCTCGAACATGTCCCCGTCTCCGATGCACTCGTTGGGTCCGCACTTCACGAGCGACGTGCGCAAAAGATTGAGCGCGCGTAGAGCCGCGCTTGCCACGGCGGGCTCGAGGCTCGCGGCCTGCACCAAGAAGTAGGTAGCGCCCGCGTGCCTCGGCCAGTCGTAGCCGGCGATCGTCTTGTTGGAGGCGGCGTCCACGAGGTACCGGAAGTGACCGTCCGGAGTGACGCCACGCGCGAGGTAGCGGGCGCCGTCCTTGAGGCTCGTCTTCGCATCGTCGTGCGTGAGCGCGTCCGCCGTGATCGCGACACGAGGCGTGGTGCCCACGACGCGACGCTCGGTTCGGATGCGCTCGAAGTGCGCGCGCGCCGTGAGCTCGCTCGGGCGCGCTCCGAGATCTTGCGACGCGAGCGCCACGATGAGCGGCACGTCCGCGCCGAACGCCATGTTCAAAGACTCGAGCCCGAGCCCGTGATCGTAGCCTTGGCGCGCGACCAGATCGTCGGGCGTGACGTAGGCGGTCTTGCCATCGAGCGTGATGCGCACGCCGTCGTGACCGCTCACTAGCGAAGCCGCAAAGAGCGGTTCTGCAAACGTGAGGATGGGAGACGCGCCCGTGATCTTCTCGTAGACCACCGTACCGTCGGGCGCGACGTCGGCGATGAGCGCGGGATCAAGGCTGGCCACGACCTTGCGCGCCATGCGGGACCCGTCTTTGTAGACGGTGACGACGAAGACGCCCTGCTCGGCGTGCAGCGAAACGACCCGCCGGATCGCGAGCGCGCCGAGCGCGACGCACAACGTGTAGATTGCAAGGAGTCGGAGCAGGCCGCGCGGGGTCACGAAGGCACCTTAAGCCGGCGCTTGTAGAAAGCCCATCCCTCCCCTAACAACGCCGCGTGGAGCGCTTCGATCTCGCCAGCATCAGGGCCCGTCTCGCGCATAGCGCACCGATGGATCGCGCCGATGACTCGAGCGGCGAGCGCGCGGCGGTCGCGCTCATCTTGGCACCGCGTGGCGAGAGCGAAGACGCGAACCTGCTCTTCATCAAGCGGGCGGAGCGCCTTGGGGACCCGTGGTCCGGTCATGTCGCGTTCCCTGGCGGACGCCACGATCCGAGCGACGCGACGATGCTCGACACTGCCATGCGAGAGACGCGCGAAGAGGTCGGGCTCGATCTATCCGCGCGCGCGACGACGACCGGACGACTCGAGCATCTCCCCGCGATGGCGAAGGGACGCCTCACGGGGCTCGTCGTCACGCCGATCATCTTCGCGTTGGATTCCGACGACGTCACGCTCTCGCCGAACGAAGAGGTAGCGACCACGCTCTGGGTGCCCATCGGTCAGCTCGCTCGCTTCGAGGGCGCGGGCACGATGACGTACCGCCATGAGGGCAAGGAGCTCGAGCTGCCCTGCCTGCGCCTCGGCGAGCACGTACTCTGGGGCCTCACCTATCGCATGGTGACGTTGTTGCTGGAGGCGCTCAAGCGGTAGGCTGTTGCGTCTATGCCCGTCTCGCAGGCGCTCATCAAGGACATCGCGGTCACGGGACCGCTCGGCGGGCTCGCCCTGTCGGTCGTGCGCGCCGCATCTCCGATGATGGTCGTGCGCACGCTGCGCTGGTACCGAGACCTCGCGCGTCTCGGGTTGCACGTTCCGCTCTTCATGGTGCACGACGTCGGACTGTTGTACGCCGCGCCCAAGGAGCAGCTGGACCTCGGGCCTCGGCCCGCGACCGATGCCGTGACGGCGACGCTCCCGCGCGTGAAAGAGCTGCACACGGTCTACCGCGAGATGGTGGGAGAGATCGCGCAGAGCGAGGCGTCGGCGCGTGCACGGTCGATGCGACTCTCGGACGATCTCATCGTGGTCGTGCTCGCGCGCGTCATCGGGTCGATCGCGCCGCGAATCGGCCGCGCGCCCTACCCAGCCACGCTGCCGCTCGATCCCGAGATGGTGCGAGACCTCGACGGTCAGCTCGAGCAGCTCTTCGCGAGCGCCCCGCGTGCCTTCGAGAGCGCTGCGTTGGACGCGATGACGCGATCGCGTTTGCACGTGCTCACGTTGGCCGACGCGCTGGATCTCGACACGCTGCGCCTGCTCGGGATGCTCGGTCCCGAGTCGAGCGCGGCCGGTGCGTTGCAGCACGTCGATTTGCTCGCGGCCGTCTCGAGTCCCGCGGCGAACGACATCGTCAACTTCTCGCTCGAGCTGTTGCCGAGCATCCTCGAAACCCACCGCAACCAGGCCACGGGCACGCACGCGGTGCACGGCTACGCCGGCATCGGAAGCAAGGGCTCGCTAGACTCGCTGGTTCTGACGGAGCTCGCGTGGGACCCCGACGAGTTCGCGCGGCGCATGATCGAGAACGAGCTGTTGTATTATACACGCGAGCAGGCGCCCGACGAGGCGCGACGCCTCCACTACCTCGTGATCGACGCCTCCGCATCGATGCGCGGTGAGCGACAGGTGTTCGCGCGCGGCCTCGCGATCGCGCTCGGTAAGAAGCTGCAGCTCTCGGGCGAAGACGTGTGGATGCGCTTCTTCGACTCGCGACTCTACGACGTGCAACGCGCGAGACCGGGGCAGCTCCCCGCTGCGCACATTCTCTCGTTCAAGGGAGAGCGCGGGCGTAACCCCGCGCGCGTGTTCGCGCAGCTCGCCACGGAGCTCGAACTCTTGCGCACGCGAGAGCAGCGCGATCCCGTGGTGCATTTGATCACGCACGCGGCCTTGCACGTGCCAAGACCGCTGGTCGCAGAGGTGGCGCGACAAGCTCACCTGTTCGGAGTGTTCATCTTGCCGAGCGGCGGCAAGCTCGATCTCGAGTACCTCGATCTGCTCGAGGGTCACGCCGTCGTCGACAATGCGACTCTCTCGCAGAAGAGCGCGCGTGCGGCCGCCGCGACCAAGATCGTCGCCGAGGCAAGCAAGGTCAGCGACAAAGTCGCGCCTCCACAGTCGGTCCCGCCGAGGAGCCAACGTGACTCGGTCCCGCCATCGCTCAGACCCCCGCGGAGCGTGCGCTGATGTATTCTGCACGCATGCGCTCATCTTGGTTGCTCGTCGTGATGCTGGTCGCTTGTCAAAAGGATTGGACTGGCCGTGAACTCAAACCGATCGAGGTGAACCTCGCGGGCCAGAAGGTGCACATCTCGGTGCCCGATGGCGTCAAGCGATCGGGCGACGCGAATGGACTCGTCGCGATGCTCGATCCGACGCCGAACGATGGTCCGAGCGTCATCCTCTCGAAGGGGATGGAGCCGATCTCGGCCACCGCGGACGACTACATCAAAGCGAGCACCGACAAGGAGCTCGAGAAGCGGGAGCTGTCAGGAGGGCACGGCGGCGTGTTCGATCGCGACGGCCCGCACGTCCACGTCACACGCAAGGTCGGCGCGGTGTACATCGACTGCGACGCCGCGTTCCCGGGCGGCACCAAGGACAAGGCGGCGCGCGTCGAGATGATCTGGAAGATGTGCAAGTGATGTCCGGCCGCGGATCGCTCCTGCTCGTGGGGATCGTCGCCTGTCACGACAAAGGCTGGACCGAGCGCGAGCAGAAGCCGACGAGCCTCGATCTCGGCGGCGGCGTGAAGCTCACCGTCTCGGTCCCCGATGGGCTGAAGCGCACGAACGCCGAAGGCGACGCTAGCGCACGCTTCGAGTCCATCGTGGAAGGCGGACCGTTCGTCAGCGTGTATGCGGACGCGAGCAACCTGCAGGAGCTGGTCACCGTTCCACCGCCGGGCTCGACCGGCCTGGACAAGCGCGAGCTGCCCGACGGCTACGGGTTCCTCTACGCGAAGGACGGTCCCCACGTTCACCTCACGCGCAAGATCGGCAAGTCCACGATCAACTGCGACGGGTTCTTCCTCGGCACGAACAAAGACGATCTCAAGCGCGCCGACATGCTCTGGAAGATCTGCGCTTCAGTGAAGTGATCGACGTGAGGTCGGTCGGGTGAGCGGCGCTTGACCCGCGAACGTCGGGCTGAACCTCGGATCGAGCGCGTCGCGCAGCGCTTCGCCAACGACGTTGGAGCTCACGACTGTTGCGAGCACCAAGAGCGCCGGAAACACGAGCAGCCACCACGCGGACAGGTAGTAACGAGACTCGGCGAGCGACTCTCCCCACGACGGTACGGAGTCCGGCAGACCCGAACGCAGGAAGTCGAGCGACGACTCGACGAGCACCATCTGCCCAATTCCTAGGGCGCCCGCGACGATCACCGGGCCCACGGCCTGCGGCAAGACGTGCTTGTACAACACACGCGCCGGGCTCGCTCCCAGCGCACGGGCGGCCATCACGAAGTCTTGTTGCGAGGCCACGAGCACGTCCGCGCGCACCAGCCGTGCGACCTCGGTCCACCGCACGGCGGCGATCGCGAGCAAGAGCGAGATGGCCGTCGGGTGCGTCAACAGCGCTTGCACCACGAGCACGAGGACGAGCACCGGAAACGAGCTGAGTGCCTCCGTGAGTCGCTCGACGACGAAGTCGAGCGCGCCGCCGAAGAAGCCCGAGAGCGCGCCGAGCACACCGCCGACCGCGATGTAGAGCACGACGGCCAACAACGCGAGCCCGAGCGCGGTGCGTGTGCCGTGCACCAACCGCGCGAACAGATCGCGCCCTCGCGCGTCGGTACCGATCGGGTGCGCGGACCCGAGAGAGGGCGGTGACAGCGGCGCCGTGTCGGGATCGGTGGCGTAGGGTCCGAAGCGGACGAGCGTGTTGATGGCCCAGTCTCCGGCTTGCTGGCCTCGCCGCGTGTCACGCGAGAGCCTCGTCAGCTCTGGCGGCGCGGTCACGCACGGCATGACGTACACGCTTCCATGTATTTTACATACGATCGGAAGATCGCTGGCGAGCAGGTCCGCGAACACTGCGACGAGCGCCATGCAGGAAAGTAAGGCAGCACAGGCGAGCGTGAGGCGTGCGCCTGCGAGCCGCGAGAACGCGCGGCGGATGGAGCCCGCAGGACGCGGAGTCACGCGATCTCCGTCTTCACGAGCCGCTCACGCAGGCGAGGGTCGAGCAAGCCGTAGGCGACGTCCGTGGCGAGGATGCCGATGGTGGTCGCGATGGCGAACAAGAGGACGACCGCGATGAGCCATGCGCCGTCATCCGTCTCGACCGCGCGCATCGTCTCGTAGCCGAGCCCAGGGAGGCGGAAGACCTCCTCGACGACGATCGCGCTCCCGAAGAGCGTCGGGAGCTGCAGACCCGCGAGCGAGAGCGTCGGCATCATCGCGTTGCGGAGCGCGTGCACGATGAGCACGCGGGCGGCTGTCATGCCCTTGCCGCGGGCGGTGCGTACGTAATCTTGCCGAAGCACGTCGAGCATCGCCGCGCGCTGGTATCGGGAGAGACTCGCGAGCGAGCCGAGCGTCATCGCGAGGATGGGCCAGAACACGCCAGACGAGCCCGCCTGCAGGAGTAGCTCCGCGAAGACGTACGTCGGCAACGAATACAAAACGAAGAGCGCGAACGCGAGCCCGAGGTCCAACGCGCGACCACGGCGCCACGCGCTGATGACGGCGATGGGGATGGCGAGCGCGTACGAAGCGAGCATCGAGGCAAGCGTGAGCTCGAGCGTGATGCCCGCGCGTGCCCCTATTTTCGTGGCGATCGGCTGCCCGTCTTGAGAGCTGATGCCGAGCTGCCCGCGCCCCGCAGAGAGCAGCCACTTGCCGTAGCGTGTCTCGCTCACCGCCGCTGCCACGCGCTCGACTCCGTCCAGCACCACGTAGTCGGAGCGATGCAAAAACCACCACCGCTGCCAGTCGGCGATCGCGCTCGCCACCGCCACCGAATCGCTCGGCGCTGGGAGCGAGGACTGCTTGCCCGTGACGTGCTGCAGCACCGCCATGAGGCGAACCTGACCTTCCGCGTCCTGCGCGTCGGCGAGCGCCGCCATGACGTCCTCGATCACGAACGTGTCGAGCGCCAAGAGATCGCGATCGCGTGCGTCCGCGCCGTGCGCCAACACTCGCGCTGCAGCGCGCCGCGCGCTCGGGTGGGTGAACTCGACGGAGCGGTCCTCCCAGAGGCGCGACCAGAAGAGGGCCGCCGACTGTTGCTTGCCGAGCAGCGGGTCGTCGCCGAGGCCCATTCGCTCAGCCACGGGACGCAGCGCCATCGCCACGCGACCTCTCGCCGCCGGAGAGAGCTTGTCGAGCGTGGGCAGCAGGTACGGCAACGCGGCGCCCCCGACTATCGCGAGCGTGTGCGCGGCGATCGGCGCCTCGGCGTCGTTCTGCGCGAGGTGCATCACGCAGTCGTCCACCACCGATCGCATGTCGCGCGGCGCGGTGTTGAAGAAACGCGGAACGTCCAAGAAGCGCTCGCGGCGCGCTTCCGCGATCGCATCGAAGCCCCGTGGGTCGTGGCGGAGGAGCTCGGTGCGCGCGTCGCCTTGGGGCTCCGTGGGCTCAGGCACGAGCGAGGCGAGGAGAAAGACGACCACGCTGATCGCGAACAGCGTCGGGATGGCCCAAAAGGCCCTTCGGATCGCGTATCGCAACATCGGAGGTCGGGCGCGATTATGGCATCGTCAGCGCGCGCGCGGCGAGTTATGCAAGGTGGTACATGCAAGACGAGCTTCGACGACGGGCAAACGAGTGGATCGAAGGCGACGTAGATGAGACGACGCGCGCGGAGCTGACCGCGTTGGTCGCCGTCGTGGACCGAGGGGACGCGGCAGCCGAGGCAGACCTCGCCGATCGCTTCGCCGGTGTGCTCGAGTTCGGCACGGCAGGTCTGCGCGGCGTCATCGGCGCAGGACCGAACCGCATGAACCGCGCGGTGGTGATCCGAGCGACGCATGGGGTGGCGATGCACTTGCTCGCGTCGTTCGACGACAGCAAGAAGCGCGGCGTCGTGATCGGCTACGACGGCCGTCGTCTGAGCCGCGAGTTCGCGGAGGACACCGCGTGCGTGCTCGCCGCGCATGGGATCGTCGCGCACCTCTTCTCCGAGGTCGGACCGACGCCGCTCACGGCCTTCGCAGTGAAGCACCTCGGCGCGGTCGGCGGAGTGATGGTCACCGCGAGCCACAACCCTCCGGAGTACAACGGCTACAAAGTGTACTGGGCGAACGCGGCGCAGATCATCCCGCCGACCGACGCGCACATCGCCAACGCGATCGAGTCCGCGCCGAGGGGCATCGAGGTGCCTCGCATGGACGTCGCGATCGCCATTGAAAAAGGCCTGATCGTGACGGTCAGCGCAGACGTCGAGCGCAAGTACACGGATGCGGTGCGAGCGCTCAGTATTCGCGCGGGCGGTCGACGCGATCTCCCGATCGTCTACACGCCGCTCCACGGCGTCGGCAACAAGCTCGCTCGCTTGGCGCTCGCGGAGGCGCACTTCACGAAGGTGTTCAGCGTCCCGGAGCAAGCCGAGCCGGACGGAGCGTTCCCGACCGTTGCGTTCCCGAACCCCGAAGAGAAGGGCGCGATGGATCTCTCGTTCGCGCTCGCGAAGAAAGAAAACGCGTTCCTCGTACTCGCCAACGATCCAGACGCGGATCGCTTGGCAGTCGCAGTGCCCGCGAAAGTAGGCCCCGAATACGTGCAGCTTACAGGCAATCAAGTCGGGGTGTTGCTTGGGCACTATCTGCTCACGCGTGGGCCTCAAGACGGCAAGCGCGTTGTGCTCGCATCGATCGTCAGCTCGCCGATGTTGGGAGCCATCGCGCGCAAGCTCGGCGTCGCCTACGAAGAGACGCTCACCGGCTTCAAGTGGATCGCCAACCGCGCGATGGCGTTGGAGCGTGAGCAAGGCCTACGGTTCGTCTTCGGGTACGAGGAGGCGCTGGGCTACACCGTGGGCGACGTCGTGCGTGACAAGGACGGAGTGTCCGCCGCGATGATCTTCGCGGAGATGGCCGCCGTCCTTCGTGGCGAAGACACGAGCGTGCTCGAGCAACTCGAGCGGATCCACCGTGAATTTGGGCTCTTTGTGAGCTCTCAGGTGAACGTCACGAGAAAGGGCACCGAGGGCGCGGCCGAGATCCGCGCGTTGATGGGGAGACTGCGCGGAGTGTCGGTGGATCGCATCGGACCGCTGTCCGTCGTAGCGAAGAGTGACTTCGTCGCGCGCGAGCGCATCGCGAGTGACGGCAGCAAGACCGAGTTGCCGCTGCCCGAGACCAACATGGTCGGGTTCGAACTGGAGGGCGGCAGTCGCATCCTCGCCCGACCGAGCGGCACCGAGCCCAAGGTGAAGTTCTACTTTGATGTCGTCACCGAGATCGCCAAAGGCGAAGAGTTCGCGACCGCTGAGTCACGCGCGAACGAACAGATGAGCGCGCTGCGCGACGCCTTCGTGAAGCTCGCAGGCACCTAGCCGGGTGCACGTGCTGTCGGACCTCGAGATTGATTCGCTCTTTCTGTTCGAAGGGATAGTCGGCTTCGAGGGCGCGTGGCGAACTCCGCCGAGCACGAGGACATTGGCGGACCACGAGGTCGCCTACGAAGTCGCAATCGCGCTCCACGGACACGCGACGTGGAGCGCGATGAGGACGACCCTGTCGCTGCCGCGCGAACATGCGCACCGCGTGGTCCTCTTCGATCCGACCTTGGGGAGCCCGGCGTTCATGGGTCGGGCGATTCCGATTCGATCCTCTGGAGGAGAACGTGCTCGTGGCGGCCTACGGGCGATCGAGCGAGAGAACGCGCTAGAGGCGGAGCGCCACGAACACCTGCTCGAGCTGCAACGCGAACTCGCACTGAAGGTGAAAGAGAAGGTCATCACACGTGCGGAATCTCGGACCGGCGTGGTACCGAGAGTCCTGTTGGTCGGAACCTCAGCACGCGACGTTGGCGCGCTGGCACGAGTGCCGTCCCTCGAGGTGGTCTCGGTGATGGACCTCGCGGAGGCAGCGAATTGGATCGATCGCGCGCCTGTAGCCGTCGTCGTGGTGGACAAGGCAGCGTTCGGCGCGCAGGAGCTCGCCGCAAACTTTCCCTGGTCCGATCCTATCGCGGATCGAATGGTCTTCCTCTCCGACCTACCAGCGGCTCTGCCGCTGACCTTCAAGAAGCCACTCGACGCCACTGACCTCGAGAAGGTTGTTCGCCGCCCGCACGGTCGCCTGTGGGTAGCTCCTCCGTCCGACGACCGACTTCGGTGCTCGCCCACGATCGCTCTCTGCGTTCATACGCTCGCCGGCCGCGTTCGGCGGCGCGCGTGTTGCCTCGTCGAGACTGAAGAGCCTGCGTCCAAGCCGCCGCCGCGATCTGAGTTGGTGCTCGATAGGCGTGGAGACCTCTTCGACCACTTGGCAGAGATTGCCTCGAGTGGGCTGCAGGTCACGCGCGCACAGCGGCTGGGAGGTGCTCGATCAGGCGGCAGCACACTCGTTCGACTGGGTGCTCTGCGACGAAACGGGCGCCGCGGCCGAAGAAGAGGACCCTCTCGCCTCCGACGTGCGCGGGCTCCACTTGTTGAACGCGGTCATCAAGCTTCGACCTGATCTCGCAGACCGCGTGTTGTTTCGTGTCACAGCAACGGAGCTCGCTCGTGTTCGGCGTGACCGTCCTGCGGTCGCCTGGCGATTCTTCCACACGATCGACGAGGCGATGTTCTTCGCTGACCCTACTGGTAGCGCCCTTGGGCGAACGGGTCGTTGACGCTCGGGGGGTTCGCCAGGCGCCAAATGCCAGTCATCGTGAGCACGGACGAGACGCCGCCGAGCAGCATGTAAAACCCGGTGCTGATCGCGCTCGCAGCGAACGTGGCGAGCATCACGTCTTTGCTCTCCACCATTCGCATCACGATCATCGGGAGCAGCCACGAGACCAAGGTGCCGACCGTCGCGCTGAAGAGCGAGAGGACGCCGCTCGACAGGAACAAACCGAACACGTCAGGGCGCACGCTCTTGACCTTGAACGCCAGCACCAAGAATGCGATCGAGAGCCCGACAGAGACGAGGACCCAGAACCCCGACAACAGGTAGAACCATAAGAGCGACGGATCGCCCATTTTACTGGTAGCGCCCCTGCGCGAACGGGGTCGAGCCCTCTTGCACGGGCGGCTTCGCGAGCTTCGCGATGGCCATCATCATGAGCACGCCCGACGCGACCATGAGCACGCTGCGAAACAAACCGATGACCGACGAGAGGCTCGCAATGTCCTGCCCGGATCGGCTTCCGCGGATCAGCGCCGGCATCATCATCATCCACACGAAGCCGAAGAACGCGTTGAAGATGCCGATTGCGCTCGAGCCAATCGAGAGGCCGAACGCGTCTGGGCGTGTCCCCTTGACGATGAATGCGACGATCAAGAATCCGATCGCAACTCCGAGAGCGATGACGCCGTTGACGGACTGCAAACCCATACGCGCTGACTCTGCGGCGTTCATGCGCGAACTATACGCGCGCCATGCGCTACTTCTTCTTCGGATTCTTCGCGTCCGGGGCCGCGAGCGACGGGATCTCGTCGAGCTGCACGCAGCAGCCGCCGTTGCGTCGAAGCGCGAGTTCCACGACGCCGACGCGCCACTCGAGCCACGCGCGATCGTGCACGGGGTGAACGGCGCGAAGATCGTTTCGTAGCTCGTCTGCCTGGCGCTTCCAGCGGTTCATCACCTCTTCGGAGACGGTGTTGGACTCGCGCTCCTCTTTGGCGGTCTTGATCACGTCGACGGGATCTTTCACGCCATAGCCGCGTTGCCGCATGTGTTGCTCGAGCCCGCCGCGGTGCGTGCTGCTCGTCATCAAGAGCACGCGTGACGGCTTCTTCACGTCCATCGCCGCGTCGGCCTGGTGCTCGATCCACGCCTCGTGGCGCGACCACTCGGGGTTCCCCTTCAAGTACCGCGCGCGCGCATTCAAGATGCCCATGACCTTGCGTGTGCCGTCCGCGCCGTTGATCTCGTCGAACGAGCCGACCAACAGATCTTCGAGGCCCGTGCCCTCCTTCGCGAGCGCGCCTTCGTCCTCTTTGTCGGCCTTGGGCGTGAGAGGCGCGTCCTCGCGCACCTCGCCGATGGCGAAGACCTCGGTGGACTTGGTGGCCGCGGCGTAGTCGATGTACGCCAGCTCGAGCGGCGCCTCGAACTCGCGATCGCCCTTCAGCATCTTCGGGTGAACGTCCACCAAGATCACGTCAGGCCGATACGCGTCGATGACGTCGCCAATGCGCGAGAACGCGTAGCCGTTGGTGGAGAGGTGCTTGTCGCCGATCGTCGCGATGACCAAAGCGGTCGTCTCCGGCTCGGGCGGGCAGAGCTTTTTCTTGAGCTCCTCGTTGGTGGGGTCCTTCGCGTTGGGGTCGCTCATGTTCTTCGGGCAACCCAGGGCGAAGAGCGACCCGAGGGAAATCGTGGCTAAGAGGAGGTGGCGCTTCACGAGGGCTGTTCTACCAAGGTTCACCCACGCTTGACAGTTCGGTCCGCTTCGACCATAAGACGCGACCCCGCCTCTCTAAGGCTCCAACAGCGGATCGTCCGCGGCCCATCGAGAGCGACAACGAGTCTGTCATGCCCAAAATGAAGACGAACAAGAGCGCCGCAAAGCGCTTCAAGGTGACCGGCACTGGCCGCGTCCGCCGCCCCAAGGCTGGCGGAAACCACCTCTTGCAGGAGAAGAGCCGCAAGCGGCTCCGTCGGCTCCGCAAGAACGACATGGTCAACAAAACCCTCGAGCGCCACATCAAGCGCCTGATCCCCTACGGCTGATCGAGAGGAAAGAAGACTATGCCCCGCGCTAAAAGAGGCTTTAAAGCCCGCCGCCGCCGCAACCGAATTCTGAAACACGCCTCGGGCTACCACAGCGCCCGCTCACGTCTCTTCGCTTACGCGAAAGAGGTCGTGATGAAGGCGTGGGTCTACGCCTACGCTCACCGCAAGCGCAAGAAGAGGGACTTTCGTCGCCTCTGGATCGCCCGCATCAATGCCGGCGCCCGCATCAACGGAACGAGCTACTCGCGTCTGATGCACGGCCTCAAGAACGCCAAGGTCGTCCTCGACCGCAAGATCCTCTCGGACCTCGCGATCACCGACGCGACCACGTTTGCGAGCATCGTCAAGACCGCGGCTGCGAAGCCCGCGTCTGCTGCGAAGCCCGCGACCAAGTAGTGGGCAAGTAGTATCGTCGTCTGCATGGCAGACGATCGGTACAACACGCGCCTCGACAACGACTCCACGCGCCTCAAAGAGGCGACGTGGGTACGTGTCGATGTGATCGATATCCCCGCGAGGGTGGCCGAACACGCGCCTTGGTTCAACCAGACGCTCACGCAGGTCAACGACAGCGTGGTGCGCCTCGGCATCCTCCAGGGTGAGTACCACTGGCACAAGCACGATCGACAAGACGAGTGCTTCATCGTGTTGGACGGTGAACTGCTGCTCGACATCGAGGGCAAGGACTCCGTCGTGCTGACGAAGCACCTCGGCTACACCGTGCCGAAGGATGTGGTGCATCGCACGCGCGCGCCGAACAAGACAATCGTGTTGATGGTGGAAGCGGCGAGCGTGACGCCGACGGGCGACTCATGAACAAGGGTGATCGTGTCGCTCTCCTGACGTCAGGAGGGGACGCCCCGGGGATGAACGCTGCGTTGCGCGGAGCGGCGCGCGTCGGTGCGGAGCTCGGTCTCGAGGTCGTCGGTGTGGAGGAGGGCTACGTC
>ENA-OFCD01000906-OFCD01000906.1-metagenomes-genome-assembly--contig:-NODE-906-length-16995-cov-3.783825_pt1 | contig 16995 bp, 12 predicted proteins | sample MGYA00153392_OFCD01 | MGnify analysis MGYA00153392 | reverse complement strand
GTTGTAAAACGTGTAGGTCTCGTTCGCGGGCCAGCTGATCTGCTCGCCCGATAGCGCAGTGACGCGTGCGTCTTCGATCCACGACTGCGACCAGGTCGTCGGGAAATAGATGGAGCCCCACACCATCGTGTAGAGCTGCTCGTTGAAGCCCCAATCCGGGTCGACCACCATCGCCTTGGCGGGGCGCGTCCCCAGGCCCTTCAGATCGTGCCACGTGGGGTACGTCAACGCGCCGTCCGGCGTCTTGTTGCCTCCGACCGCCGTTGCCCACGGGGCGAACGAGACGAGGTCCCCGGTGAGGATGTTCGCAAAGAGCCTACGAACCTGCTCGGGATACACCGTCGCAAAGTTCACGTTCTTGTAGCGCCCGTCGGTGAAGTCTTCTTTGGCGTTCGAGACGAACGTATCGAACGCCTCGGACAGATAGAAGGTCGCCCATATCTTGTCATAGTAGTTTCCGACCTGGGTCTGATAGTCCGCCCACCAATATCCCTTGGAGTAGTCGAAGTCGTTGTGCACATAACGGCCCGCGCCCAAGCCCAACTTGAAATCGTAGGTGTTGGCGGGCAGCGGCGTCGGGTCTGCGATGAAGAGCGCCAGATCGAGGCCCGCGGGCTGCGTGCCTGCGCAGTTGGCGCTCGTTCCGTCGCAGAACACGCCCGGCTCCGGACGCGTGAGAATGCGCGCGTAAAGATCGAACGCGACCGTGGACGCCATCGCGAGCGGCCCATAGTTGCCGTCTGCGAGGAACGCCTTGTTCAGTGAAGTGGGCGAGCCGTCCAGCACTGCGCCGAACGCGAAGGTCTTGGCGATCTGTTGGATGTGATCGAGGTAGTGCGCTTGCGTACGCTCCAACACCGAGGGGGAGCTGAACTCGACGCGATTGCGCCGGAACGAGTCGAGGATGTAGCGGTTCTCGTACGCGCTCTCCAAGAAGCGAACCTGCTCGTACGGATCGGCGCCAGCGTCATAGAGGAACGAAGGCACGTTGCCCGTGTCGGCGAACTCGTCGGAAGAGAACATGTACCCGCGCCGCACGCGACCTGCGGGGTCCACGGCCTTTCGCGTGTTGCCGAACGTGTAGCCGGCGAGCGACGGGTCCGGCGCAAAGTCAGACAGGTCGCGGTAGTCGACGACATCCATCGGCGCGCCATTGCACTTCTGACCGAGCACCGCGTCGGGTGCACTCGACGGCTTGCACTCTCCGAGCACACCAAAGTTCTTTTGGTATTGGCTGTAGTGCATGTGGATGTACGCGTCCGCCGGGTTCACGGGCGGGAAGTCGAAGATGCCGAACAGTCCGGGCGACGTGGCGAACGCGGAGAGCTCGTACGCCTTCGCCTTGCCTTGCGTGTCCTTCACCGTGAGGTTGGGCTCGTTCCAAACGTCCACCACGCCGCCGTAGCCGAAGCGCATCGCCGCGCGGTCGTACTTGCCTTGGAGCAGCTGGTCGTGGTTCTGGTCGCCTGGGTAGTCCATGACGCTCGTCGTCGCGTACCGACCGATGTTGCCGTTGATCTCTTGCTGACTGATGGGATCGTTCCAACGCGGGCCGACGCAGCCGGAGCCGTCTGTGGTACCCGTCGGGCACGGGTTGACGATCGTGCCGTTGTTGGTGCGTAGTTGCCAATACTCATTTCTATAATTGAGTGAGTCGAACGAGCCTGCGAAGTTGTGGCGGAGCCCCATCGAGTGCCCCATTTCGTGCGCGAACACGCCGTTCGAGTATTGCTGGCGGGCCCACAGGTACACCTTGTCTCGGCGTGATTGGACTGCGGCGTTGTCCTTCGGATCCACCGGCGGGAAGAGCGTCGCGGCGTATTTCGCGAGGCCCAAGAGGTTGTCCGGCTCGGACGCCTCGATCTTGCACGCGTGACGCGAGGCGCGCTGCATATGAGCCTTGCGCTCTCGGTCGCGACGGATAGCGGGGTTGAGTCGACCGAACGGCGAGCCCTTGCGGATGGACTCCTTCGTCGCCGCGGCGGTCGGGTTGAAGCCCGCGGCCTGCGCCATGGATGGAGTGACGAGCGCGGCCTCTAGCTGCGTGTCCTTCAAGAGCGCGAGACGCGACGCGAGCACGTTGTTGCCCGGGCCCATACGACCCGCGTCCACGAGAGCCGAGAGCCTGTTCTTGCGCGCGAGCGCCGGTGACGTCGCGACGCTCGTCTTGACGCTCGAGCCGAGATCGTAGCCCGTGAGCACCTGCGGATCGAACGCCTCGAGTCGAGACTGCACTTCCTCCGAGCTCATGCCGGTCTGCGTCGAGGCGCTGCCGGGTCGATTGGCGCTGACCCAATCGCTGACGTTCTGACCCGAGATGTACTTCTTCGGATCGACGTCTCCGTTGATGAGCCCGAGCAGGTCGACGAGCGTCGCGGCCGCGCGGTCGAGCACGGCGCCCCACTGGTTGACGCTCGCGGACACCTTCTCTCCCGTGAGCGGATCCTCGGCGTCGATCTCGATGCCCCACGGAGACGCCACTTGCGGCGAGTCCACGAGGTTGATGAAGTTGTAGCGAAGGTCGCCGAGACGCGGCGCGACGGTCGCGTCGCCGCACGCCGGGTCGTCCTTGGTGGGATCGACGGGGTTGTGACAGAGCACGAAGACCTTCGGGACGAGGTCCGGAGACGCGACGCCGAGCGCGGGCGACCACTCATCGGACCATCGCGACGGCCAAGCCATCTGTGCCTCGCAACCGGACTCGTGCGTGCGTCGGCACTCGGCGAGTCGGCCCGCGATGATGGCGACTCGGATCGCCTCACTCCATCCGTCGAGCGTGACGGACGTGCCGTCGAAGAGCTCGGCGGGAAAGCCCGCGTTCACGTACCACGCGGTCGTCTTCACCTTGCGATCGCGGAGCGGAAGTGTGCACGCGCCACGGAACTCGTCGCATCGTGAGCCGCGACCCACGCTCGCGCACTCGTCCTCGGTGCCGTCTTTGTCGTCGTCGCGATGCGGGTCGAGTCCCACCGGAGTGCTCGTGCGGTTCGCGCATGCAACGATCGGTGTCGCGTGCGAGCGATCCCAAATGTTCCATCGCGACGTGAAGCGATGCCACTTGTCGTCGACCACGCCGTAGTGGCGATCGTAGCCGTAGCGATCTTGTGAGAAGAACCCGAACATCTCCATGCGCGTGCCGTCGAAGTCGAGCGCCTCGTAGTCCGTGTCCCGAACTTTCAGGAACGACTGGCGAAGCGTGAGCTCGCTCGGGTTGCAGTTGGTGCGCGGGAACTCGCCGATGAGCTGGCACGCGAGCACGTCCCCGTAGTCAGGATCGTGGATCACCTGCGGAGACGCATAGGCCTTGTTCGTGACGTCGAAGTAGCCGCGCTTCGTGTCGAACACCGGCGCATCGGGGCTGCTCGGATCGTTGAGATAGTAGGCGACGGGGTCGAACTTGATGCCGTCCGTGATGCCGATCTGCGAGAGCGTGTCGAGCGAGTACGCGTCCGTGATGAGGTTGCGCGACCAGTCCACGCGCATCCACTCGCGCTGGTACCAAGGGCGATCGGTGTCGTTCTCGCCGACGACGTTGAGCTCTTCGCCGGTGGACGGGTTGTACTCACGACGAACGTCGAACTGCTTTTGGATGGTGTACGCGGCAACGACTTGACCGTTCGGCGTGCGCTTGGTGCCCGAGTGATCAGTGTCTGCGATCTGCTCGTATGTGAGGCGCGCGAGGAGCGCCGCCTCGGTGATCTCCCAGCGAACTCTCACGAGCCCCTGTGCGTCCGAGTTGGTGAAGAGAGACCCGGTGCCGGCGCCCGCGGCGACGTCCACCACGGTGGTGCGCATGTAGAACTCGGGGTCGTCCGTGGGGTCTGCGAGGACGCCGACGAAGAACGATTTCTCGATCGCCGCCGCCTGCACGTGATTGATCGGATCGCGCTCTTGCGCGCAACCGCCCGCGAACGCGAGCGCGAGAACCACGAGCCCGAGCGAAGCTCTGCCCCAAAACGACGAATACGGCATCGGAGGTACCTCTTGAAGCGGAGCGCTGTACCACATGGTGCGATAACGAACTAGCCTTTTGCGATTCGCTTCGTTGGGTTGCGCCTTGAGCCCCGCGGCAGACTCGTCTGTGCTGACTGTCCTGGATGAGTACGGCTCTCACTCGGAGCTGCTGCGCGGCTGCGAGCGAAGCGGTGACGTATTGCGCGTCTCTGCTAAGAGGAGACCCGCATGTCGTCTCCGCGTCCTCCCAAGCCTTTCCTCGAAGCAGTCTCTGACTCTCTGCTCGTCTTCGACGGCGCCATGGGCTCGCTCTTGTACGAGCGCGGTGTCTTCGTCACGCAGAACTTCGAGCAGCTGAACGTCACCAAGCCCGACATCGTCCGCAAGATCCACGGGGACTACCTCGCCGCGGGCGCGAGTGTGCTGCAGACCAACACGTTCGGCGCCAATCGCTATTGCTTAGAGCGACACGGACTCGTCGGCGAGGTGCGCTCGTACAACCTCGCCGGTGCGCGCATCGCGCGAGAGGTCGCTGGGACCACGGCGTATGTCGGCGGATCGATCGGACCGACGGGCTTGGTGCCTGGCGTCTCGAACGACTGGGACGCGGAGCTCGTCGCACTGACCTTCGCCGAGCAGGCTGCGGCGCTCGCGGAAGGCGGCGCGGACTTGCTGGTGCTCGAGACGTTCCGTCACATCGACGAAGTCGAGCTGGCCGTGAACGCGGCGCGAAAGGGCGCTCCGGGACTGCCGATCCTCGCACTGATCACGTTCGACGAAGGCGGCACCATCGCGGACGGCTCCGGCCCGGAGCGCGTCGCCGAGCGGCTCGCGCGCATGCATGTCGACGCGATGGGCGTGAACCACGGCGACGGTCCCCAGCTCGCGCTCGCGATGATCGAGCGCATGCGCGACGTCGGCGTACCGCTCTGCGCAAAGCCGAACGCAGGCCTGCCGCGTACCGTGGACGGACGTCAGCTCTACATGGCGACTCCCGAGTACTTCGATGTATTCGCGCGGCGCATGATCCAAGCCGGCGCACGAATGGTCGGCGGCTGCTGCGGGACTACGCCCGAGCACGTAAAGTGGATGGCAAAGTCGGCGCGCATGCTCAGCGGCGGCGATAGGCCTGCCCCCACAGCGCGCGTGAAGACGATGTCGGACGCGCCCGTGGGTCTCGTGCCGATACCGCTCGCGGAGCGGAGCTCTTTTGCCGCGAAGATCGCCGCGGGGCAGTTCGTCGTCTCTGTCGAGGTGAACCCCGCCCCCGGGCTCGATCCGAAGCCCGCACTCCTAGCTGCAAAGATGCTGCTCGCCCACGGCGTGGACATCGTCAACGTGGCGGACGGCCCGCGCGCGATGGCGCGCATGAGCAACATGTCGTTCTGCTCGCTGCTCTTGCGCGACTACGGCATCGAGCCGTTGATGCACATCTGCGGGCGCGATCGAAACCTGCTCGCGCAGATGGCTCACTTGCTCGGCGCGCACGTCATGGGCATCCGCAACTTGGTAGTCATCACCGGAGACCCGCCGAAGGTCGGCGACTATCCCGAAGCGACGGCCGTCTACGACCTGGACGCTATTGGCTTGTTGCAAATGGCCTCCAACATGAACCGCGGGATAGACCCTGCGGGCAAATCGTTCGGTGGTGGCAAGACCTCCTTCGTATGCGCGACTGGCTTCGAGCCCGCCGCCGCGGATTTCGACAAGGAGATGCGCCGCCTCGAGCAGAAGCGCGCTGCGGGCGCGGATCTCGTGATGACCCAGCCGGTCTTCCAGATCGATCTGTTGGATAGAATGCTCGAGCGCACGCGCGACCTCTCCATGCCCGTGATGGTCGGCGTGCTCCCGCTCGCAAGCTACAAGAACGCCGAGTTCCTCCACAACGAAGTCCCCGGCATGCAGATCCCCGAGCCGATCCGCGAGCGCATGCGCAAGGCCACGCCAGGCGCGGAGGCGCGCAAAGAGGGAGTCGCCATCGCGCGCGAGATGCTCTTTCAAGTCCGCGACCGCGTGCAAGGCGCCTATCTCATGCCGCCGCTAGGCAAATACGAATTGGCGCTCGAAGTGCTCGACGGCCTGAAGCGCTGATCCGGGCCAGGCAGAATGTGGAACAGAAAGATCAAAAGATCAGGAAGTGTGTGGACGGACTCAGCGAAGCAGCAACGCTCCGACAATAAGTACGCGGTCGATGCCAGCGCAGCACGCGATCTGACGCTCCCAGGTGGGAGTAAAATTCGCGCCAAGCCTCGCCACGTACGAACACCTCTCGTCGCCTTGTCTACAACAACTGGGGAGAAGGACTTTCCCATGCAGACCACTCGAGCCGAAACCATCGATGGCAAACGAGATATCGAAATGAAGGGCGCGCCCGACGTCCCGCCTCCGACGGTCACGTTGGCGCCCATCTACCCGTACGAAGCGCCCCGCCAGTTCGCTTCGGATCTCTGGCAGATCCGAGGGTCGCTCTCGATTCCGGTGCTCCCGCGCTACATGACCGTGTACCGCCTGCCCGACGGCAAGCTGCTTCTGTACAGCGTGATCGCTATGCATGACGAGGGGATGCGTGCGCTCGAGGCGCTGGGGACGCCGGCAATCATGGTGATGCCGCATGACCGTCACCAGATGGACGCGCCGTTCTACAAGCAACGCTACCCAGAGCTGCGCGTGCTCGCGCCGGCCCCGTCGAGCGCGAGGCGAGTTCGGGTCGACGCCGACCTCGATGCGCTGACGGCGCTCGGGATCTGCGCCTATCCGCTCCCGGGAGCCACGTACCACGAAGTCATCCTGGAGCTGCCGATCGACGGGGGCGTCGCCCTCTGCACGTGCGAGCTTCTCGGAAACGCCCTCTCGACGCGGGGCTTCCTTGGCCTACTCATGAAGCTCCTCGGGCCGCCGGGCGGAGGCTTCGGTGTCAACCGAGCCGTCCGCTGGCGCGAAGTGGACGACAGGAACGAAGTCCGGCGGTGGCTCCGCGGATTGGCAGAGCGCACGGACATCAAGATGATCCTGCTCGGACACGGCGCAGCGGTCACCGCTAATATCCCCGCCGCGCTACGGCGAGCGGCAGAGGAATCGTGAACGTGAGGCGAGTGGAGGTGCCGGTGGGGGAATCGGGCCCGCCGCTGGTCGGCCGCCTCGGCTTGCGCGGGGCCGGGCGACTGCGAGTCCACGCAGACAAGAGCAGCGTGGGTCTGAGCTCGGCCGGGGAACACACACAACGGAGCGACGGTAGGCTCTCTACTTCCGTCTGCGCCGCCAGAAGACGAAAAAGATGCCTGCAGCGATGGCGCTCGCTCCACGGCTCGGGGACGGTGAAGTGAGGTCGCAGCTGCAGCCTGCCGGCGAGTCCGACCCCGACGAAGATCCGGAGCCGGCGTCGCCGCCCACTGGGTTCCCGGCGTCGCCATTGGGGTTGCCACTGTCGCTCGTCGTTCCTCCGTCGCCGCTGACGGCACCGGCGAGCTCGTACGCGCCGATGTCGATCGCGGTCCCGGCGATCATGCGACCCTCCGCGCTCGTCGGGTGAACGTATTGCTGTGTGGGCAGGAGCGACATCCCCATGCCCATCCCGGGGTCTATCCCCTTGTCCACACAGGGCGAGCCTGGCTTTAGGTGATAGTCGAAATTGGGTGCATCGAGGAACAGGGGATCGCCCATCCCATCGGCAAAGTTGTTCATCTGCTTGGCGCTCACCTGCGTGGCGATGGTGCCTGGTCCCTTGAAGATGTTGTTGACGAGCATGACCGGAGTCATCACTTGGGGACCGACGAGCAGGAAGGTGCCGCCGCCGCTCGCATTCACGAAGGTGTTGTTCACGACGAACAAGTGGTCGTCGCCGTTCTTCACGCCGTCGTCGAAGGCGTAGTTGACGAAGTTGCTGTTCTTCGGCGTCGACGCCTTCTCGATGAGGTTTCCTATGATGTACGTCGTTCCGCCTTGCGGAACGTTGATCTCGTTGCTCTCGTGACCGTCCTCGCCCGTGATCCTGTTGTAGAGGATGTAGTTCTTCCACGCGCGCGTCTTCACGAGGTGCCCGACGTCGCCGTTGCCGGGGATGTGATGCGACCAGGAGTAGCGGAGCGTGAAGCTCGCGTACTGACCGATGTACATGTTGTGCGAGTAGCCGTTGTCGTCGAGGCTGTTGTCGTGGAACTCGCTGTTCTCGATCAACATCGAACCGGTATTGGGTGTCGGTGGACCCGATAGAATACCGTTCTCGTTGTCGTGAAATAGACAATTGCGCACGACGAGATTGAGACCCTGGTGCCGAATGCCAGCTCCGTTCAGGTCCGTCACTTTCGCGCCGGAGAGCTCCATGTTCTCGATTGTCGCGTTGTTGGCGGAGATGACGAAAATACCTTTGCCGTTCGAGAGCGGCCCGCCGCTTGCGTCGATCTTCGCCCGCCCGTTCACACCGCGGACCGTGAGACCGTCCGTGCTCCAGGAGCAAGAGTCGTCTGAGTAGCTGCCTGCCGCGTCGACCTCGATCGTGTCTCCCGCCTGGGCCGCCGTGATTGCGGCGCACGGCTTGGCGTACATCTGATTGGGCCCCACCTTGAGCGTGTTCGCAGCGCTAGCCGTCGCGGGAACGAGCATCAAACAAACAAGGAGCTTACGCATGTGACCTCCAATGTTGAGTTCGCCACCTCCACACCGTGTGAAAGTAGCCAGAACGCCTGGGTTGATGAGCGTAAGAGACTCAGTCACGTAGCAACGGGCGAGAGGCCGCAGATGGCAAAGCAAGATTCAAAGCGTGAACGCTAGAAGACGGCATGACGACGTTTGCTCGACGTCACACTAGACCATCAGCAAACCGGGCGCCTTGCTCAATTGCTGATCGCGCCATGCGTTCGACAGCTTCCATTGGATCGATGTGACGCGCAGTCGCGCCCGCAAGTGCGCAAAGTCCACGCTGTCCTGCTCTTGATCTTGATTGAAGCAGCTGAAGACGACCGTCTCTTTGCCGGTCTTCGGATCAATGTGCTTTTGAAGACGATCGCGAAGTGCTTGGGATCGAGGTGCGGCAACAGCACGCCGTGGCGCGCGTCTTTGACGGCGGGCCGAGGATGCGAAAGTCGCTCGCCGCACGAGCGCCTTTCGCCCGTGGGCAGACCTGTTGCGCCGTGCGTTCGGGTTCGACCTCTTGCAGTGCCCCAAGTGCAAAGGCCGGATGCGTCTGCTCGCCATCGTCACACCTCACGAAGGTGATCGATGTCTCCTCGGGATCCAACAACACCTGTGCGTGCTGCAGAACGGAAGTGTGAAGTGCTCGGGCTATGGCGGCGATGGTCAACTCGGCAACGGCGCCAACGCGAGCAGCGCCGTGCCAGTCGCGGTCAGCGGCTTGACGGATGCGGTCGCGGTCGGCGGCAACACCACGTGTGCGATTCGAAACGACGGAACCGTGGTGCGCTGGGGCAACGGCACAAACCGTCAGCTTGGCAACGGAACGACCACGAGCTCCAACGTACCCGTCGCTGTCACTGGGCTCACCAACGCGGGGAGCATCGAGGTCCAATCGTACTACTCCGCCTGTGCGGTTCGAACTGGCGGAGGCAAGGTTTGCTGGGGCTGGAACGGCGAGGGCAATCTTGGCAATGGCAATAGTACCCCACGCCTTTCGCCTTTTGTCGGGCGACGATGGCGCCGCACGCTCTTGCTGCTGCGGATCGCGTCTCGAGAAGTCCAGACGTATGGACCCGGAACTCCAGACGTCTGGAGTTGGAGACCGCACCTGAATCATGGGCTATCCTCGGCGTTGGGAGGGAACGATGAAGAAGACCGACGGCAAGACCACGCTCAAGCATCTCCAAGCGCTCGCGAAGACGGGCACCAAGCTCAAGACGGCAGCCGCGCGACGCGCGGAGGAGCTGCTCGCGCTGATCGCTCGCCGCAAAGAGAACATCGTCGACGCCTTCTACGACGTCGGTCAGGCGCTCCAGGAGATGCTCGACAACAAGCTGCACATGGCGTTGGGCTACGACAACTTCGAGGCCATGATCGCCGCCCGCAATGTGATTGGCCGCTCGCAAGCCTTCAAGCTCATTGCGGTCGTGAAGCAGCTGCCGCGCGCTGAGGCGATCGCCATGGGCCAAGAACGCGCCTACGCGCTCGCGAACCTCGCGGCGGCCACGCCTCAACACGACACCGCGACCTCCATCGTCACCAAAGGCGTGCGCGTCCGCGGGACGGTGCGAGACGTCTCGCGCCTCTCGGTTCGCGAGATCGAGAGCCTCGCAAAGCAAGTACGGCCCCGCAAGAAGAAGACCTCCGCGTCCATCGACGCAGACCGAGAAGCGAATCGCATCGGCAAGCTCCTGAAAGCGCGCGACCACACGGCGACCCTCGCGCTTACCCACCACAAGACCTACTCCTCCGCCACCATCCACATCCGCCTCGACGCCCTCACCGCGCTACTCGGGTGAGCGCTCCGCCGTGGCGCGAGTTGCGCAGCTCGTCGATTCACAACATCACGCGAAGGCGCGCGATACCTGCGCTCTCGCGCTCCCGGCCCAAGAGAGCGTGGCAACGAGCCCGAAAGATTGAGAGAGAGGTAGGGAGAGGATCCATGGCGACTGGAACTATGTGATCAAGCCACGGCGCGAGGTGCGATGAACGACCGACTTCCGCATTCGCGGCCCTAAGGCAATCTTCTCGCGTTTCGGTGTGGTCTACCTGAACCAAATACGAAGCGCGCCCGCGGTCAACGCTCGCAAGCTCGTCCTCACGCGATCTTCGCGATCTTTTCGTGCACCTCTCCAATCGGCGCGGCTGCTCGACTACCAGTGCAATCTAAAGTGAATCGATTTGGGTCTCGTCAATGAGTCGAAACCCAGCGAGCTGAGGCTCGAGCCTTTGCCCGAGTTCTTCACGCCGCTCCACGGCAGCGCGGGGTCCACGGAGTCGCAGCGGTTCATGTAGACCGTTCCGGCTTCGAGCGCCTTGGCCATTTTGCGTGCGCGATCTGCGTCCGTCGTCCATATGCTCGCGGTCAGTCCGAGGCGCGAGTCGTTCATCTTGGCGAGCGCCTCTTCGTCACTGTGTACTTTGCCAATGGCGACTATCGGACCGAACGACTCTTCCTGAAAGAGCCGCATCGACTGCTCGACGTCCGCGATCAACGTGGGCTCGAAGAAGCGACCCTTGCCGCCCGCGGTGGTCGCGTTGCCTCCGTAGAGCACGCGCGCGCCCTTGTTCTTCGCGTCAAGGATGAGGCGTTGGAGATCGGCGACGTGGCCGGGCTGCGCTATCGGGCCGAGCGTCGTCGTCTCGTCCATCGGATTGCCCATCACGTAGGCAGAAACGAGCGGCAAACAAGCCTCGAGGAAGCGATCGTAAATCGACGCGTGAACGTACACGCGCTCCACCGCGCAGCACGACTGACCCGCGTTGTAGATGCAGCCGTCCACGATATTTTCCACCGTGTTCTTGAAGTCACAGTCCGCGGCGACGTACGCGGGGTCATTGCCGCCGAGCTCGAGGCCCACGTCGATGAAGCGTTTGCTCGCGGCCTCTTGGATGCGATGACCGCCGAAGATCGAGCCCGTGAACACCACATAGTCGACGCGACCGTCTCCGACGATGCGCTCGGTCGTCGGGTGATCGCAGTCGAGCGATTGCACCAGATCCTTGGGCGCGCCAGCGTCCTCGAACGCGCGCTGCAAGTGCATGCCGCAGAGCGGGCTTCGCGGCGAGTGTTTGACGATCACCGCATTACCGGCGAGCACGGCCGGAGCGACGACATTGATGGCGGTCAATAGCGGGTAGTTCCACGCGGGCAGATCGAGCACCACGCCGATGGGCTCTTTGACGATACGTCGCTCGAACCCCTCTTGGGGCAATGCGATATCCGCGAGTGACTTCTCGGCAATCGAGATCATGTGACGCGCACGCCCTGCCATGCCGGCGACTTCGTTGCGCGCTTGCGCGAGCGGCTTGCCCATCATGCGCGAGATGTCCGCTGCGATCTCGTCGCGACGACTCTCCATGGCCTTCATCGCCGCAAGGACAAGCGCCATACGATCGGCGATTTTGGAGGCGCGATAGGACTGTGCGGCCGCGCGAGCGCGATCGAGCACGTCGTTCACTCGCGCGTCATCCGCGAGCGGCACCGAACAGGCAGTCTTCAGGGTGAAAGGATCGTCGACTTCGAGCGTTTGCATGGGCCGGAAGGATAGCCAAAAAAAGGTCGGTTCGGCGGACCTGCTTCTTGCGGCACCGTGGGCACGCCCGTCGATTGGCCGGCTCCAGTGATCTGCAGAGGCGCGTTGCCCACGTTCTTCGTGGTGTTGTTCTGCGTGTCGTACTCGCACACGGCGCCATTCTCGAACGCGTAGAAGCGGCCGCCGAAGTACGCGAGCGCTTGGTTGCCGCCTCCGGGCGCGTTGATCGTGTACGTCTTCATCACCGCCGCGCTCGCAGGGTTGACCTGGTAGAGGCGGAGCGGGTTGGGGTCATTCAAGGAGTAGAGAGTCCCGTCGTTGTTCGCGGTCATGTCGCCGAACGTCGGCACCGACAGCGTACCGACGTTCTGGAACATGCCCGTGATGATGTCGAAGCGCGCGAGGTTCGTCTGTCCCAACACGTAGAGCAGGCTGTCGTTGTTGGAGAGCCCCACTAGCGATAGTGCGAAATCGCCGTAGCTCGCTTGTTGTTTCCAGCTCGAGAGCGCCGCGCACTGCGCCGTCTTGCGGAGCATCCCGCCGTCCCCCACGACCCACGCAACGCCCCTACGGTCGCGACGGTCATATGCGTCGGAAAGATCGTGCAGTTGAGCGTGCCGATCTTCTTGAAGGTGAATGTCGGCGGCCAAAAGCTCCAGAGCTGCGCGCCAACACCGGTGACGTCGATGAGCTTCGCGGACGGCGGACAATCGACGGCCCCGTCTACGAGAGGGCACGCTTCGGGAATGCTCGTCTCGGCGAAGTTGGGCTGGCCGGAGTCGTCGCTCGCCGTCGTGTCGCCACCGCTCCCGGAGTCGAGAGCAAACGGGAAGCTCGTCGGATCGCTGCAGCCGCAGGCGATGAACACTCCAACGAACGCCGTCGCGCAGACCAAGCCCACACGCCTCCACCAATTCAAGATGTTCATCGAATTAGTGCGCCACGCTACCGACCAACGTCCAATGGTGGACCCCTAGTTCTTTTTACGGCTTACGCGCGCGGCGCTCTCTGCGCGTAGGCCGCGTGGCTACGACGCGTGACGCAGGGTCTTGGTGATAGAAGCCCGCGAGCTGCTCGTAGAGGTCGGGGTGGCTCTTCTTCAGCTCGGTGCCGCGCTCGAAGAACATCTCGGTGGTCACGGCGAAGAACTCTGCCGGGTTCGTGGCGCCGTACTCGTCGATGTCTGCGCGTTGACCGACGTGCACGTGCTCTCGTAGATCTGCGTACTCGGCGCCAAGCACCTCGACCCAGCTCTTACGAGCCTCGCGACTCTCGAGGTCTGGCGCGCCGTTCGCGACTCCGTCCTCTTGATCTAACTGGTGCGCGAACTCGTGCAGCACCACGTTGCGTCCGTCTGCGGCGTTGGCGGTACCGCTGAGGACGGCGTCCCACGCCAGCACGACGAGCCCTTGATGCCACGACTCGCCGAGGCGCCCCTGCTCGCTCTCCATCACGACTCCGCCGCCGAGCGACTCCAACTTCGTCGCTCTGTAGGCGCTCGGGTAGACGACGATGGAATCGAGCTTCGGATAGATGTCAGTGTCGCGGTGCAAGAGGAGAAAGCACGCTTGCGAGGCGATCGTCACCTTCATCTCGTCCGTGAGCGCGAGACCGCCTGCGCCCTCGAACGACTTCTCGTCCAAGAAGACCAAGACGAGTTTGTGCAACTCCTCTCGCTCGGCCGTGGTGAGCGTGTCGATCATCGCGACGTTCTTGGCCATGATCGCGTCCCACTCTTCGGGGAACGGTCGCTCACTCACCGCCCGCCGGGTCCATCGCCTGAAGATTCGAAACACGCGTCGATGCTAGCGGCGCGGTTCACCCTTAGCGAGTGGCAGTCCGAGCCGATCTCGATTTGATGCGTCGAGGACGAGACCGAGGTTCCCTGATTGATGGACGTCGAGCCCGCCTCAATCGCTGCCTTTCGGGCACGTGCACGTGCGCGGGGAAGGACGAGAGCCTTGCTCGCGACGTCGACTGCAGTGCACTAGAACACGCGGCCCGCATGAGCGATGATGCGGGCATGGAGGAGGCTTCCTTGTTGCGCGCCGGTTACCGGCTCGATCGCTACGAGCTGCTCTGCCCGATCGCGTCGGGTGGAATGGCGAGTGTGTGGCTCGCGCGCCTGCGCGGCAAGCGCGGCTTCGAGAAGCTCTTCGCGATCAAGACCATCAAGACGGAGCTCACCGACGACGCGCGCTTTCAGGAGATGTTCCTCGACGAGGCTCGCATCGCTTCCGGCATCGAGCACCCGAACGTCGCGCACATCATCGACTTGGGCGAGCAAGACAACATCCTCTACTTGGTTATGGAGTGGGTCGACGGAGACTCGCTCGCGAAGGTCGCGCGCATCGCGCAGAAGAAGGGAACGCCGCTGCCCCTTGGCGTCGCGCTTCGCATCATCGCAGACGCCTGCGCCGGCTTGCATGCGGCGCACGAGCTGAAGGACGCCAAGGGTCAGAGCCTTGGCGTCGTGCATCGAGACGTGTCTCCGCAGAACATCCTGGTTACGCCAGGGGGCGCGGTCAAAGTCATCGACTTCGGCGTCGCCAAGGCGCGAAACCGCCGCGCGGGCGAGACGGGCGAAGGCGTCGTCAAAGGCAAGATTCGCTTCATGGCGCCCGAGCAGGTCAAGAGCAAGGGCGTCGACCGACGCGCCGATCTCTGGGCACTAGGTGTGTGTCTCTATCAACTAGTGACTGGCAAGTTGCCCTACGAGGAGGGCGACAGCGACATCGATATCGTGCAGAAGCTGCTGGGGGACGCTCCTCCCACGATCGACACCTCGGGCATGCCCGAGGCCGTGCGTGAGATCCTCGCTCACACGTTGGTGCGAGACACCGAGGAGCGCTTCGCGACCGCGGCGGCAATGCGTCGCGCGCTAGAGAACGCGATGACCAAGCTGGACTCCGAGTCCACCAGCGAAGAGGTCGCGGACTTTGTCCGGCTGACGCTCCCGGAGCTCGCCGAGAAGAGAGGCGAGACCCTGGCCCGAGCCATCCAGGACGCCGAGCTACGTGAGAGCGGCGGAGCGCCCTCATCACGCGCGCTCACGAGCCAAGCGGTGCAAGCGGCGTTTGCTCCGACCGTGATCGAAGAGGTGAAGTCGGGGGGAAAGCTGCCCGCGAAGCTGCTGACCACCAAGGAGCTCTTCGAGCAAGAAGAAGAGTCCAAGCTCACGCCGGCCGGGCTCGAGACGAGCGCCACCACACGGGCAGGCAAGAGCTTCGTGTGGCTCGCCATGCTCGGTGCGGTCGCGGCGGGCGCATGGTTCGTTTGGCCGGGCGCCGCCCGCATTCGGGCGCTCAGGTCGACTGTTGTCGCGTCTCCGGTGGCAGCGGCGGCCACCCAACCGTCCACGAGCTCGAGCCCGAGCGTTCTGCCGTCCGCGTCCGGTTCGCCAACTCCTATCGTGATCGCGAGCACGGCTCCGTCCGCGTCCGTCAGCGCTCTCGAGCCGCGCCGCCCGACGCCCGCGCTCAAGGGCGCCTCCGCGCCTTCTGCGTCCGCACCCGCGATGACGGTCATCGCAGCGCCCAGCGCGACAGAGGCTCCGACGGACGAGCCGTATTGACGCTAATCCAATATGTCTAGTTCGATTGCCTGTTCACTCGCGGGCAGGCGCACGACGAGAGTCTTGGTCGGCGCGTCGTAATAGGAGCCGCGCGTGGCCGTTCCGACGGACGCGAGATCGACGAGCGCAGGCAGAGCCCCGACGGCGTCGCGCGTCGCGCTCGGGGCCAGATTGCGGCATATTCGCGCGATCACCGGCTTGACTGATCTCGAGAACGAGACATGGATGCCGAGGCTCGTAGGGCCCATGACGACGGTCGACACCGCCTTGCCGTCATGCAAGTTGAAGGTGCTCTCGGTCGGACCAGGCCAGGTGTCGACGTCGACTTCACCTCCACATGCGTCATCTCGATGCGCGGACGATGGGCAACGTGATGTTTCAGCTGTTGCTCCCACCACTTCAGAGTCTTGAGCTTGTATGGGTTGTCGCGCCGAGAATTCCTCGGCGGTCTTCCCACTCGCCTTCCAACTACGAATTCGCCCGACCCAGACCTCTCGACTCGCTCGCACTCGCATGCCGAGAACCTCGCGTCACGTGCGTCAAGAAGGGAAGAACGCGGCTCGTGCTCGGATGCGGTTGTTCAAAGCGCACACCTTTGATTGTTCGCGTCAAGCCCCTGAGAATGGAGCAGAACGTCGACCCCACAAGTGACCGTGACTTCGTAGATGTTGCTCTTTAGGTACGCAAGCATCTCACTCCCTAGAACAACCTCGAGACAGTCTCCTGAACGCCAAGCTGTGGAGGGCGTCGGCCCCGCAACGACGGTGATGAGTGCGACGTCCGCCGGGGAGAACAAGTGGCAGACATCCGAGTCGGCCTTGTGTGGCCCTGGTGGCGCGGCTTCCGGCGTTCCGCTCGGTGGAGCTACGAGGTATCTTGCGGTCGTTGCGAAGGACACAAATCTCACCTCGCACGACTCGATGTGGCCAGATACGTTTACGCCGAACCCATGCGTTCCGGAGTCGGCGACAGCTGCACCAAGCCGGTACTCGACAACTGTGTCGCATGATGCCTTCGCGGTGGAGCAGCCAACTGCGAAGACCAACCCGATCGCGACAACGAGCCCGCGTGCGATTGTTGAATGCAGGGAACGTCTCATCGGTAGATGGTGCAGAACGACCGCGATCGGCAAGGCCTGCTTCGGGAGCGCCTTTTATGAGCGCGCCATTTTCGCGAGTCGCGGCTCGTGCAGCGACGCTGACATCGACCCACGCACTCACGTCTGCAGCGAACGACATCCGTGCCTTCGCCGGCGCACTTGGTGGAGCTTAAGTAAATCAAGTCGGTTTCTCATGATCTGCG
>ENA-OFCD01000905-OFCD01000905.1-metagenomes-genome-assembly--contig:-NODE-905-length-17031-cov-6.501885_pt1 | contig 17031 bp, 18 predicted proteins | sample MGYA00153392_OFCD01 | MGnify analysis MGYA00153392 | reverse complement strand
ATTGTGTAGGAGTGCCCTTCATGGGTACCCTAGATCTACGCTGATTACTAATATTTTCATACTGGTGCAAGATGTGAGGTGACTAACCTGCGATCGAAACGCCATCCGTCAAACGTTATACAATGGGTTAGTTGTATTCAAGTGACGGACAAGTGATCGAACGCTATACTCTGCCCGAGATGGGTGAAATTTGGACAGATGCTTATAAATTTCAAACCTGGCTGCAAGTAGAAATTGCTGTCTGTGAAGCTCAAGCCGAATTGGGGCATATTCCCCAGGCTGCTGTTGATGAGATTAAGGCTAAAGCGAAGTTTGATGTCGATCGTATCTTAGAGATCGAAGCTGAAGTCCGTCACGATGTGATTGCATTTCTCACCAATGTCAATGAATATGTAGGTGCGGCTGGGCGATATATTCATCTAGGCATGACTAGCTCGGATGTCCTCGATACCGCTCTGGCTCTGCAAATGGTAGCGAGTACCGATGTTTTACTGACTCGGCTGGAAGAAACAATTCAAGCAATTCGCTATCAGGCGCAAAAGCACCGCAATACAGTGATGATTGGGCGTTCCCACGGAATTCACGCCGAGCCGATTACCTTTGGCTTCAAATTGGCTGGCTGGTTGGCGGAAATGCTCCGAAATCGCGATCGATTGGTACGAGTCCGCCAGACGATCTCTGTCGGTAAAATTTCTGGTGCTGTCGGTACTTATGCCAATATCGAACCTCGCGCCGAAGCGATCGCTTGTCAGAAGCTAGGATTGACTCCTGACACCGCTTCTACCCAGGTAATCTCCCGCGATATCCATGCCGAATTCGCCCAAGTTTTAGCCCTCATCGGCGCAAGTATCGAACGCTTCGCCGTCGAAATCCGCAATCTCCAACGCACTGATGTTTTAGAAGTAGAGGAATTCTTCTCCAAAGGACAAAAAGGCTCCTCAGCCATGCCTCACAAGCGCAACCCGATCCGCTCCGAACGCCTGACAGGAATGGCTCGAATCTTGCGTGGGAATGCGATCGCTGCCCTTGAGAACGTAGCACTCTGGCACGAACGAGATATTTCGCATAGTTCGGTAGAACGCGTCTGTATGCCCGATTCCTGCATCATCACGCACTTCATGTTGGTCGAAACCACCAACCTGATCAAAAATCTGCTGATCTACCCCGAAAACATGGCGCGGAATCTCAACTGCTATGGTGGGGTAGTCTTCAGTCAGGGCGTATTATTGGCTCTAGTCGGTAAAGGACTCGATCGCGAAGCAGCATACTCGATCGTCCAATCCAATGCGATGGCTGTCTGGAATACCACCGATGGAGACTTCCGTAAAGTCATCTCCAATGACCCCCGCGTCACCGAACACCTCACGCCAGCAGAGATCGAGCATTGTTTCGATCCCACCCAACATCTCAAGCACCTAGACGAGATCTATCAACGCTTGAGTATTTAGAGAGGAATTTGGTAGGAGCAATTCATGTGCCCCTACCAAATGTTAGAACGGTTGCAGACTTAGTCAACTCAATAATTTTGAAGATGAACGATCTAATCAACCAACTCATCACCGCCGGATTAGCCGCCGTTAATCCGTTCGACTCTATTCAAAATCACTTGCGACTAGATGGGGACAATCTAGTTATTGGCGATCGCGTAATTAACTTAACTAATAAAGATATTCGTTGCGTCGCCATCGGTAAAGCCTCTGTACCAATGGCTCGATCGATCCATACACTCCTTGGTAGTCGGATTTCTCAAGGATTAGTTGTTACTAAGTACGCACATTTAGGCGATGCTAAATTTCCGACTAATTGGGAATGTATCGAGTCAGCACATCCAGTCCCTGAGGAGCGTAGTTTAGATGCTGGCGATCGGGTGTGGGAATTTCTCGCCGATTGTACCGACCGAACTTTAGTTCTTGCTTGTATCTCTGGTGGTGCCTCTGCTTTAGCTATAGCACCGCATAATTGGAGTGCCTTAATCGAGCTATTAACTAATTCGCCGACTGTCGAAATTAGCCAAGAAACCCAAAAGTTAATTAAGACTGCTTTATCAAGTAATTCGATCGATATTACCGCTGTCGATCCTCGCTCAAATATTTCTCTAGTAGCACTTCAGGCGATCGGGATAGCACTATTAGGGAATGGATTATCGATCGAGAAAATTAATACAGTGCGATCGAGGATCGATCGATTGAAAGGTGGGGGTTTAGTCGATCGAGTCGGAGCAGGTAAGGTAATCGGACTGATTTTATCAGATGTCATCGGCGATCCAATTGCCTCGATCGCGTCTGGTTTAACCAATCATCCCGATGCAGATAATATCCTCATTGGAAACAATCGTCAAGCCTGTGAAGCTGTGGCAACAACTGCGCGTAATCTGGGTTATAATTCGCAAATTATCACCACCGAACTGGATGGAGAAGCGCGGGTTCGAGGTGTAGAAATTGTGCGGGAGATTATTACTCATCCGCCCAATACTGTGTTAATCTATGGCGGTGAAACTACTGTCAATTTACCAGAAAATTGTCTGGGTAGAGGTGGGCGTAATACAGAATTAGGATTGGCAGCCGCGATCGAATTAGCTGTTCATAACGTCCCTGCATGGGTAGTTACGTTGGCGACAGATGGTACGGATGGGCCGACAGATGCGGCGGGAGCGACGGTAAATGAGACGACAATCGATCGAGCTTTGGGATTAGAATTGGATGCTCAATCGGCACTCGATCGACATGATAGTTATCCATTCTTTCAACAATTGGCAGATCTGCATTTAATTGGGGCGACGGGGACTAATGTTGCGGATATTACGATCGCGATTCGTCCCTAACAGTTGTCGGCGGAAGATTTTTAGGAATACGAACCATGATGACGTTCTTCAAATTAGCGATCGTCAACTATTTCTACTGCTTGTGCCTAGTTAGTAGGCGGCATGAATATTGACAACATCAATAATGACTGGGATCGGCATAGATCCGCTAATATGTTAGGATATTATTATACTACCAGCTAGTAAGATTTAATTATGAGTGCGAAAGTAAGTATCACACTTGATGAAGAAGTTTTAGAGTTCGTCGATCGATCGAGCCAAAACCGCAGCCAGTTCATCAACGAAATATTGTCTCAGGCAAAGAAGAACCAATTGTTGAAGGATTTGGCGGATGCTTATACAGAACTAGCAAACAATCCTGAGTATCAAGCTGAGACTAAGTTATGGGATGTGACAGTGGGGGACGGAATCGATGCCTAATGGGGATCTCCGGTACCGAAGAGGAGAAATCTGGTGGGTGAATCTAGATCCGACAGTAGGCAGTGAAACGGCAAAGAAACGACCGTGTGTAATTCTTCAGAATGATGTGGGCAACGCTCGCTCTGAAACGACGATGGTTGCTCCTTTATTGAAAGGCTCAAAAGCCTATCCATTTGTAGTGAGTGTTGAGGTGACAGCAGAGAATGGGTTAGATGAAACTAGAGGAATTCACCTCGAACAAATGAGGGTTGTGGACAGTCGGAGAATAGAGCGCAAACTAGGCACCTTGGAAGACAAGTACTGGAGTGACATAGAGAAGGCTGTTTGCATCGTTTTGGGGTTTAATGCAGTTTTTGAACCATAGATTTTTGGCAAGCCACAATCTACTCTAATTTAGAATAAAAGAGACGCTACGCGAACGCCATTTCTAAGACTGCTTCGATTGGATAATCGATTTCCTTGGCTCGTCGTTCAAATGCCTCTCGAACGTGAGTCGGGAATGCGGCTAACATCATCCGTGTGGCGACTGGATGCAAATGTTCGATGCTCTCTGGTTCGGAATTAGACGATTTAACACTAATAGAAGTCATGGTTCATCCCTCATTGGTATCCAAAATCAGGAAGCCTTGCTAAAAACTTGAATTTGCTCGATCGATTCACCTTCTTGTTTTTGGACATGATATAGATCCCATCGCAACTGCAAATTCAACCAAAAGTCATTAGACACACCAAAAAACTTGGCTAGTCGCAGGGCGGTACTAGGGGTCACACCACGTTTGCCATTAATAATTTCGTTAATCCGTTGGTATGGGACATGGATACTTTCAGCCAAATATTTTTGGGTTAAGCCCAAAGGTTCCAAAAATTCGGTAAGTAGCATTTCGCCAGGATGAGTCGGCGGACGATTTGTCGGGATACGAACCATGATGACGTTCTCCAAATTAGTGATAATCAACTATTTCGACTGCTTGTGCATCGGACTCCAACCATTCAAAGCAAATCCGATACTGGTCATTGATGCGAATACTATATTGACCTTCTAGATTGCCAGAAAGCTTTTCTAGGTGATTCCCTGGTGGAACAGCTAATTCATCAATGGTAGTAACAGAATCGATTTGGTCTAGCTTCCGAACGGCAATGCGCCAGATCGACTCTGGACAAATTTTGCGTGCTGCCTTAGAGTTAACCCCATCAAAAATATCTGCGGTGCCTTGGTTTTTGAAGGAATCAATCATCACAACATGATAGCACGGTATTCATGCTAAATGCGATTATTTTGCAGTTAGCGGAGCCTTTCCTTTGGAGAATCGCAGCTCATAACTCGATCGAGTTAGCTTCACAAACGCCTTTTTTTGTACGATAACTGGAAGATTATCGTTACTATGCAATACTTGAGCAAAAGCACTAAGAAGAGAGAATATGTGTTCGCTCGATAAATTACTGGCTGACCTCGACAATGAAGATACATCTGTTGCGCTCGATGCCCAGATCTCATTAGAAGACCGAGGTGAAGAGGCCATAAAGCCTATTCTATCTTTGTTACCAAGTCTAGATTTCTACGGCCAGTCCTGCGCTCTAGATCTTTTAAGCTCGTGGTCGATCTCTTTACTTGAGGCTCAACACAACCCTTCTGTTTCTGAGGTATTAATCCCTTTAATCCGCAGCCAAAGCTCATATGTTCGCCAGTGGTCTACCTATGTCCTCGGTAGCTTAGGTACTAAAGAAGCAATTCCCGAAATCGAACAAGCTCTTAAAAAGGTAAAAGCAGAAGGTATTCCTTTAGACTACACTGAGCCAGTTGCATATCGGAGAACTCTCACCCAACTCGGTGCCCGCACTGAAATAGTTCCCGATCGTATGGTTTTGCAGCAGCAGCATTTCAAGAATTGTGGATTTTGCTGGCCAGCTACACTGCTTATTGAATGTATTGAGTCGTTGTCCTCACAGAGCCAAGTTCTTCTATACTATCAGGCTTGGCAGAAACGCGGAAACAGTTATTACTGGCAAGAAACACCACAGTATGAAATAGATCTTACAGGCTCCTGGAATGATACTGTCATCAGGTCTGCTGCATGTGCGATCGATACAGTAAGTAAATGGGTTCCTCCAAAAAATGCCGTAGTCACACTAGAATGGATTGGGGAGAAAGACCTATGAAACGAGGCTCGTAAAATTCCTGTTAGAGTTGCATAGTTCACCAAATTTATTTTTAGATAAGTAGATTTTTTACTCAGATCGATCTGCTTCAAACGTTGCAAGGGAGATTGCCTCGACACCATCACTAGCTAACATCACTCGGTAATTCTAAGAGTTTTGGAGGGTGGGCACTGCCCACGAATCAAACCCCATCAGAACAAAAGCTTCAGCCCATTTAGGCTCGATCGCGATTGATTGTCGATTTGGGACGATTCGATCGGTTGTGAGATTAGAGCGAATTATTCGAGCGATCGTAATTGTTCGATCGTGAATCCGGTTACTTGGGCGATCGTTTCTAATGTCATTCTAGATATCTAATTTGACACTAGCAAGCTATCCTCATGTGGGATCTGTGCCAGTGCTTGCTCGACGACGGATGCGCCCGCTCCTGGCAAGACAGATTGCTCGGTGATGACGCGCTTCCAGATCCGGCTTCCTGGCTGCCCGTGAAATAGCTGCAACATGTGACGGGTGATGCTGTTGAGCTTCCAGCCTTTACTCATCCAGGTATCGATGTATGGGAGCATGGCGGTGACAATTTGATGGCGGCTGGGGGGTGGAGTATCTTCGCCATAGATTTGACTATCTGCAAAGGCGAGTAGATAGGGATTGTCATAAGCAGCTCTCCCAATCATCACCGCATCGACGATTTGAAGTTGGGTTTGGACTTGCGCCAAGTTGGTAAACCCGCCGTTAATCTCGATCGAGAGGTGGGGAAAATCCTGTTTGAGCCGATGTACATCCTCATACCGGAGGGGGGGGACTTCGCGATTTTCCTTGGGACTCAAGCCCTGTAACCAGGCTTTGCGGGCATGAACGGAGAACCGCTGACAGCCTGTTTGGGAAACGATCGATACGAACTTGACTAGATCTTCATAACTATCGACATCATCTACCCCAATCCGGTGTTTGATCGTTACGGGCAATTTTGTCGCACTTACCATCGCGGCGATACATTCGGCGACATGTTCGGGTTGGAGCATCAGACAGGCTCCAAAGTTACCGCTTTGAACGCGACTGCTGGGACAGCCAACATTGAGGTTTACTTCGTCATAGCCGAATTCTTCGGCAATTTGGGCGCATTTAGCCAAGTCTTGGGGATTGTCGCCACCGATTTGTAATGCTAGGGGATGTTCGGCTCGATCGAATCCTAAAAGTTTCTGTTTGTCTCCATGTAGGATTGCCATACTCGTCACCATTTCGGTGTACAACAGGGTGCGGTGACTGATTTGGCGCAGGAAGTAGCGACAATGGCGATCGGTTCGATCCATCATTGGGGCTATGCTCAGGGGATGTAGATTTGGGGTGGGTGTTTTTGACACGGAGGGGCACTCAGGAGTGTGGTGGGCGGTTGGGGTTAGCTATATCGATCGCGAATTTGGTCGATTTGTTGTTCCCAGTGGGCACCATCGAAGTCAGTAATCTGGAATCGATCGATGGGATTGCCATCTAAACAGCGGAGATTTACATCATATCCGTCTGGATGCGATCGCGGTCGATAGAAGGAATGAATTCCACAATGGCGACAAAATTGATGTTTGGCGATACCTGTATTGAAGGTATAGGTACTCAAAGCGTCTTGTCCCTGGAGTAGGGTAAATCGCGCTGCTGGGACAATCAGATGAATGAAGCCTTTTTTACAGCAAATCGAGCAATTACATTTAACTGCTTCGAGTTTTTCTACTTGGACTTGATATCGAACTTGCCCACAATGACAACCACCAGTAAATGTTATTAATTTATTCATACTCCCATACCACCCAAGCAATATAGCCATCCTAAATTATCGGTTAGATTGAGGTAGGGTGTGTTAGGCGTAAGCCGTAACGCACCAGTATCCTCACAAGGATCTGATTTAGGTTAGCTATAGACGATACACTATCCACTATTCACCATTCACTTACTCCCCCAGATATTTAATCCCATCCTAGCAAGTAAGCAAGTGAATAGATGCTTATTCGATCTCAGGGAGTGGATCGTTCGCTCGCTCGAAGGCAATTCTTAAAAATGGTGGAGCTAAAAATGTTGTCATAATTACCATCAAAATAATTGCTACTTCCAAGGGTTTGTCGATCGCACCGCTAGCAGCACCGATACCTGCAAAAACCAAGCCAACTTCACCGCGCGGAATCATGCCTACCCCGATCGCGAGGCGATTGATTCCTGGCTGTCCAAATACGACCCAGCCTGTAACTAGCTTACCAAATATCGCAATTATAATCAAAAAAGCAGCAATGAATAATCCACTCCGATGTTCGGGAATGGCTGGATTTAGAACGCCTAAATCTGCCCGCGCACCTACAGTCACAAAGAAAATTGGTACTAGTAGATCGGCAACTGGTTTAATTAGTTCATCTAGTTCATTCCGAGCATCAGTTTCATCTAATACTAAACCAGCCGCAAAAGCTCCCAAAATTGCCTCTAGATGAATCGCATTACCTAAAAATGCCATGAAGAACGCAAAAATAAATGCGGGAATAGCAATACTACCACGAGTTTTTAGGGACTCGACAACCAGAACGAATCCTTGATTAAACAAGCCAGCTAATAAAATCGAACCGATCAGAAAAACTGTCGCGCTGACAATTAGATAGATGACATTACTCACATCGATTTCGCCTGTTTTTGCTAGACTGGCGACGACAGCGAGGACAATAATCCCCAACACATCATCGATTACCGCAGCACCAACGATAATTTGCCCTTCTTTAGATTTGAGTTGCCCTAGCTCGGCTAATACTTTGGATGTAATTCCGATACTAGTAGCGGTAAGAGCAGCTCCGGCAAAAATAGCGGGAATAGCGGACACATGAAACAAAGTCATCAGCCCAATCGTACCTGCGGCAAAGGGGACAGCAACTCCCACACCAGCAACTACCACTGCTTGTGCGCCAACTTGCTGAAGTTGGCGTAAATCTGATTCTAAGCCAATCTCAAACAGCAGGATAATTACGCCCAATTCTGCCAAAACTGAGATAACTTCGCTCTGGGATTCAAATACACTGGTAGCGACAGTCGGGGAGAGATGATAAATCCATTGCAACACGCTCATAATCCCCACATCGGCTGCTGGTAAACCGCTATCGGCAAAAACGATCGTGTGGAAAGCAGAGATACCGACAATGACACCGCCAACTAATTCGCCCAATACAGGGGGGAAATTTAAGCGTTGGGAAATCTCTGCACCGATTTTGCTGGCGAGATAAATTACGACTAGGCTCAAAAGTATCCCTGTCAATAATATCGGCGCATTTTCAGCTCCAACTACAGCGAGGATCGGGATCGGCAGCTTAGGGAAATAAGGCGCGATTGTCGCAATGGCATCAACGAGGGAATTCCCATTAGGTAAGTACGACAAGATCGAGGATAGATTCGGGGTGAATGGAAGCATGTGCTAGATGTTTAGGCGTAAAATATGGCTAATGTCGATACTTATCTTCTTTTAACAAAAATCAGAAGCTATGGCTTCGGGGTATAAATACCCATCCTACAAATCTCGCTGTCTTATCTTGATTCGCTGTCTTGTCTCGCTAAACCTTTGGCTTTGCCCAGGGTTTAGCGAGCCGCTATCAACTATCAACTATCAACTATCAACTATCAACTATCAACTATCAACTCTTTAACAGTATGGCGGAACCAAGTAGACTACCACAACGACATCCACAAGAGAAAATCGATCGAGCCATCGTCGATCGATTATTGGAAAGCGATCCTCAAGAACCAATGGCATTGGCGGAACTAGCCAGACTGAGGATTCGCTACAAAGGCTTTCCTGGGGCTGCGGATATTCAAGCAAATCTCGATCGATTAGCGATCGAATGGCATCTGACTGAAGAGCAATTATTTGCCAAAACCCGTCAAATACACAGCACCGAGCCGATTTATCAAGTCAAAGCGAAAAAATATCAAGAGCAGGAAGACTGGAACTAAATTAGTCGAGCCAAAGCCAGTCCGATTGTTGTGCGACTTTTCCACCTCCTGCTCGGTTATCAGTATCTACTCCTGCCAAATAACCGAACTGCACCGGATATAATGAAGCTAGAGAGATCTTATAAATACTCGACTCGATCGGAAGCTTACCCATGCTTGACTTTACAATTATCCTGCTACTAATCCTCGGTGCCGCTGGGATTGGCTACGATATCGTGGATATATTACCCAGTCAGATGTTGGCTCAAGTCACCAATCAGGAGGGTTTACGGATTGTATCGGCAGGGTTTGCGGCATTATTCGGGGGGATCTTCGGATTTATCGTTAAAACTGCCTACCGCAGACTGGAAGCTCAGGTACGAGGCTTACCTGTAGAGGTACTATTAACCAGGGCTGTTGGCTTAGTCCTCGGGTTGCTGATTGCCAATTTGATGCTAGCACCAGTTTTCCTATTGCCGATCGCCCCAGAGTTTTCATTTCTCAAACCTTTGTTGGCAATCCTGGGCAGTGTGATGTTTTGCTACCTGGGCGTGACTCTAGCCGATACTCATGGCGGTGCCTTCTTACGATTGCTCAATCCGCAAAGTGTGGAGACGATGCTGGTTGCTGAAGGAACTCTCAAAGCGATCGCACCGAAAGTCATCGATACTAGTTGTATCATCGATGGGCGGATTGAAGAGTTATTGAATACTGGCTTTGTTGAGGGTCAAATTTTAGTCCCTCAGTTTGTGATTCAGGAGTTGCAGACGCTAGCAGATGCCGCCAATGATATGAAACGGAGTCGCGGACGGCGGGGATTAGATATTCTCAACCGCATGAAAGATAGTTTTCCCGATCGCATTATCATTCATCCGATCGATTACCAAGATATCGCGACTGTTGATGCTAAATTGGTTCACTTTTCGAGTGAAATTCACGCCACTTTGCTGACTAATGATTACAATTTGAGCAAAGTCGCCAATCTCCAAGAAGTTTCGGTGTTAAATGTTAACGATCTAGCTCACGCCGTTCGTCCGATTTATTTACCTGGTGACTGTCTCGAACTAAAAATCATCAAAGATGGCAAAGAATCCGCTCAGGGCATCGGTTATCTTGACGATGGTACGATGGTAGTCGTCGAAGAAGGTCGCAAGTATGTGGGTGGAGAAGTAAAAATTATTGTCACTTCTGCGATCCAAACTTCTGCTGGACGGATGATTTTTGCCAGACCTTACGCTTCGATGATCGCATAAATTTAGACAAGGTGAGTTGTTTGTCTAAATTCACTTACACAGTAAGTAGTAGGACAACCCGCTTAAATTAATTGATAATTGATACTTCGACTACGCATTGCCTACGGCATGCTAACGCCAACAGTACAAGTAATTGATAATTGGGTTGTTATGGTGAGATTTCAACCCCAAAGCCATAGCTTCTGTTCTTTGTTAAAAATGTGGATAAACTCACATCTTGCACCAGCGACGCGCTCTTACAGTAGGCAAAGTCTGCGGGTTTAGCGCGTCAGCGGCTCGCTCTTGCAGTAGGCAAAGCCTGCGGGTTTAGCGATCCAAAGCGCATCAAGATAGGGCACCTCTAGATCCCTGCTATTATATAGTCCCTATACCTACTTAGATTGTTTCTGCTGTTTGTTCTTGAATGACCGCACTCCAATTGTCATCAGTCATCGCGGCGGTGAAATTATCGCGCTTTTGTTCATTACTCAGAGCGGCGGCATCTAATTCTCGACTCAGATCGCTATCCGCCATTGCACGGCGTAGTTTCAGCTTTTTCTCTTCATATACAGCCTTTTCCTGCTCGGACATCGCAGATGAAGCGATTTCACCGACGGTAGTTGCCCACACGCCACCCGTACTAGTATTTCCAGGTGGTACTGTGTTCAACTCAGCAATCCAACTGTCGCGCAAATTTTCCATTTCTTCCCGTTTGGGAAACTTAAATGGTTGTACCCGCACCAACGCGCAAACCTCACCGCCATGCTCGGCAAGATGCCCCCTGAGCGATGTCAAAACATTGCGAGAGTATCCCACATATTGAGTTCGGTTCGCACTATCTAGAACGGCATATACCCCAGCAATACGAGCATTTTCCGCCAGTGATTGCCAATCTGTCAGGGTTAAAACGCTGTTGCTATCTAGATTTAACTGTGGTTGGCTAGTTGCTACCGCATGTTCGTCAGCCGCACTATACAAAAAGTCGTGCAAACCCTGATGATTGGTAGGGACATTTTGATGTTCAATCGATAAGTCTGGCGTATTTTCCACGATCGTCAATTCCAGATGAAGAAGCTAAGGATCATTGTAGACTGTCAACCATACTCTGAGCCAAAATTTAGATTTTTCTCAACAGTTACCTGTGACTGCACCTAGTAGCTATAGCAATCCTAAATCACATCCTTGGGTATCGATCGTGGCGATCGTGCGGCTGTCGCCTAACACACCCTACATCAATCTATTTTCTCATTTAAGATTGCTATAGTAGACCTCCTGCGAAAGTAAAAACATAATCTTTTTCAATATTGTTTTCGTCTACACTTCACCCTAAAGCCTAAAGCCTAAAGCCTAATCCCTGACTTTCGCAGAAAGTCTAGTGTGCTTATTTTGGGCAATCCCACACCCACTTACCTACGTCTGGCTTGTTACCATTCCAGGCATAGTGCCACCATTCAGTATCAATATGATGAAAGCCGACAGATGCCATTGTCTTTTTTAATAGCGATCGATTTTTCAATACCTGTGATGACAACTCCCGATAAGTATGATGAGCTTTGAGGCTAAATTCATCAAATGGGGTACCCATATCTAACGGTTTCCCATTCAGATCCAAAATTGTCAGATCTACAGCAATACCACGATTGTGATCCGAGCCTTTGTTCGGATTTGCGACATACCGCTCATCGGGTTTGATGTTCCACATTTTTTGTTGAATCGGTTGCGGGCGATAACAATCAAATAATCTCAATCCGCCGTAGCCTTGTTGTTGCAATTGTTGACTTGCTTGCCCTACTGCTATGGCTACATCAGTGCGGAGAAAACAACGGGGGCAAGGATAAAGTTTGGTTTTGACAAAATTGGTGGTAGTTGCGTAAGTAAAATCGAGATCGATATGTTTATCTCCAGATATTTCCGTCCATTGACGAGGATCGGATAGAGACTGCGGCGGATTTTTGGCGATCGCAATTTCTCGATTACTGACAATTAATAACCAGCACCACAGTGCTGCGATCGCATATTTCCACCTATTCATCTTTTAGCCTAGATTGATTCACCTAAAGTAGATCGACGATCGATTGATTAGTAGCAGCTTACAAATTCTCTCAATACATAGCCCATAATTTTGTAACTACCCTGATTTTCAATCGCGACTAGCACCCAAGGTTTGCCCTCATTATCTGTGGAATCGGATTATTTGCCCATTATTTCTCGACTCATCTAAGTACTCGATTCTAATTTCTGCCCTAATTTTGGTTCGGTACCAGCGATAATCCGTTGGATATTGGTATTATGTCGCCAAATCACATAGATCCCACCGACGATCGCAAAAATCACCGATGGCAAAGGTCGATCGAATACGAGCATCCAAATCGTAGCAGAAACTGCTCCCGCGATCGAACTAACCGACACAATCCGACTCACCGCCAGCCCAATACTAAAAATAACAATAGTTGCGAGTCCAACTTGCCACGACATCGCCAGTAAAACGCCGACACTGGTAGCAACGGACTTCCCACCACCGAAATTCAACCAGATGGATTTACTATGTCCCAAAATCGCTCCTGTTGCTGCCAGCGGCACTAAATAAGCTTGCCATTCGGCGGGGAGTGTCGGGAATAAAGTGATGGTAAATATAATATTTGCGATCGAGACTGCTAATCCACCTTTAAACGCATCGATGAGTAAAACGATCGATCCTGGCACTTTGCCCAATGTTCGCAGTACATTCGTCGCACCTGTCGAACCCGAACCATGTTCGCGAATATCGATGCCTTTTAACAATTTCCCAGCTAAGTATCCAGTCGGAAACGAGCCGAGAAAATAGGCAACTGTAAAAATACCTGTAGCGATCATAATGTTAGATAGCATATTGAAGTTAGGAGTTGGGATCACAGCAAGAATCTAGCAGTTAGTTGCGCCACTTACGCCTTATTTTTACTACCTCTAACTATCTAATGTCAACTGTCAACTAAGTAGGTCGGTACAATTATTGATATTATAATACCTGGAACCCTTCTGGTGGGCACTGCCCACTCAGCCCTGCCAAGGTGAACAAATGAACTATTTCTGTCCTTATTCATGAAGGTTTGATGGGTTTCCAACAATCGAGTAGTGGAGACATGGCGATGTTTAGGATTAACAATTAAAGGTGGTCGTTTTTTCTCATCAAATCGGCTTTGTTCTTGAGCTTGGCATGAGTGGTAAATAATCAATCTATCCTCAAAACATAGCTATCAAATGTTTAAGCAATCGATCCAAGCCTGTGGATTTTGAAAATGGACATTGTGACTGCAATTTGGGACAACCTTGAGAGTAGTAGCTGGGCAATCTCGATCTATAACTCGATTAATAGCCATAAATTTATCATCTAGTCCTCCCACAATTAATGATATTGGTTTAGTATTTACTGTTAATCTATCGCCCAAATTAGGCTGCATTCCTAGCCCCGCATATTTCAAAGATTTAGCTAAATTACTAGGTTGATTGGTTGCAATTCGGCGGTGAATTAGTTGAGCGAAATTTGGATGTCGATCGATGCCGATAAATATCGATTGTTGATACCAATTCTTCACAAATTCAGAAAAATCGTCAATAACTAATCGATCGATAATTTGTCGATCGTGAGTAATTCGGGCTTGTCGCTCAACTTCAGTCGCTAAACCTGGAGATGTAGATTCCAACATAACTCGATCGAACCGTTCTGGAAACTCTAATGCCAGATATAATGCCAATCTACCGCCAAATGAATAACCCGCGATCGAGCATCGCTCTATCTTTAAACTGGCTAATAACTGAATAATTCCGAGTGCCGTATTGACATAATCATAACCCACTTCATCAATAACTTTTGTTTTACCATGCCCAGGTAGATCGATCGCAATACAATCAAATCGAGATCTTAATAGCGCGATCGTTTCAGTATAATCTTCACAGCTTCCCATCCAACCATGCAAAAGTAATAGTGTGGGTAAAGTGCGATCGCCTGTGCGAGTAAAGTGCCATTGATACACGATCTTCTCGCTCCTCGCGCTTTTATTTGGATCGATCCTATCGTCAAAATCTGTCTAGTGGTAGACTTAAACCTCTAAAAATTTATGCTACTTTAGGCAAATAACCTACCTCATTGTGCGATCGCATGGAAACTAACCCACAGCCTAAACCGCCCTTTAATGAAACCAATGAGGATACCCCAGCAATCGGTGGGGGGTTGCCTGTAATCAAGTATTGGGCAGAGCAGACGCTATCGCCACAAGGCCCCAAGCTCTGGAAAACATTATTACACAAGAGTGCATGTCTGTCTTGCTCGTGGGGGACGGGCGGACAAAAAGGGGGCTTTACTAACGAAGAAGGCGAAAAGCTCCAACGCTGTATGAAGAGCGTCGAGGCAATCTCAGCCGAACTTCAGCCGCCTGTATCGACACATTTTTTCGACACCAATCCGATCGCTAGATTGCGACAATTGTCATCTTATGAAGCCGATCGATTGGGACGGTTGAGCTTTCCAGTTATTCTCAGGGCGGGTAATTCTCACTACGAGCGAATTTCTTGGGAAGAGATTTATTCGATCGCGACGGCTGCATTTCAAAAAGATCCAGAGCGTGTCGCTTCATATAGTTCGGGACGCGGCTGCAACGAAGCGGCATTTATCTTGCAACTGATGATGCGGACGTTGGGTTCCAATAATCTGGCGGATTGTTCGGATTTGTGCCACGCACCTTCGACTACAGCACTGGACGAAATGTTTGGGACGAAAACCTCGATCGTCAGCTTGGAAAGCCTGAAGGAGGCTGATTGCGTGGTGCTAGCGGGGGCAAACTCGCCGTCCAATCATCCACGCTTGATGAATGAATTGATTAAGTTGCGCGAAAAGGGCGCGAAAATCATCATCATCAATCCGATGATGGAAATTGGCTTAGTTAAATTTGGCTCCCCCGCATTTCCAGTTAAATCGCTAATTCCTGGTTCAGATATTGCCTCGCTCTATCTCCAGCCGATTCCTGGTAGCGATGTCGCACTATTTGTCGGGATTCAAAAAGCCCTGATCGGACAGGGACGAGTCGATCGCACCTTCCTCGAAGCTCATACCGAAAACTGGGAAGAAATTCTCGCCCAGGCACACACCACCACCTGGGAAACCATCACCTCTACTTGTGGAGTCTCCCAAGCCGAAATCGAAACCGCAGCCACCATCATCGGTGGATCTCAACGTGTCGTCTTTGGTTGGGCGATGGGCATCACTCAACAGACTAACGGGGTAGATAACGTCCATAGTATCGCCAACACCGCCTTGATGACTGGTAATGCTGGCAAAATGGGTGCCGGACTGATGCCCGTACGGGGACATTCCAACGTCCAGGGCTTTGGCTCGATGGGCGTAACGGTGAAGCTCAAGGAAGAGATTAAACAAGCCTTGGAGCGGCTGCTAGGGCGACCATTGACATTACCCAAGGGCTATCATACCCGCGATCTGATCGAAGCAGCAGAAGCGGGAAAGGTGGATAGTCTGCTCTGCGTCGGGGGCAATCTCTATGGTGCCAATCCCAATTCGGCGCAAGCAAAACGAGCATTGGGTAAGATTGATACGATTATTTATCTAGCTACCAAACCTAATATCGGCCACTTTAACGGACTAGCAAAGACCAATACGATTATTATTCCGGTATTCAATCGGTTCGAGCATCCATATAAAACGACCGTAGAAGCGGGTAACAACTTTGTGCGGTTCAATGATGAAGGCGAAACCCACATCAAGGATGCCGATATGGTGACTGAAGTTGAATTCCTCACCACACTTGCACACAATGTCTTAGGCGAAAATCCGATTCAGTGGCGTAAATTGGCAGATCCGCGCTACGTCCGGCAATTAATCGCCACCACCATCCCTGGTTATGAGAAAATCGCCACCATTGACGACACCAACGAAGAGTTCACGATCTCTGGGCGAATTGTCACTACCCCCCACTTCAAAACGCCATCGGGTAAGGCAAAGATGTTCGCAACGCCTTTACCAATCCTGACTCTACCCTCACCCGCAGACTTCGGCATCGATCGACCAGAACGTGGGCTGGTGCTGGCACTGATGACTGGACGTAGCTATTCTCAACACAATACAGTCGTCTACAAAATTGGCGATAAATATCGGGGAATGCCACATCGTAACTGTATTCTGCTCAACCGCATCGACGCTGAAAAGATTGGATTAGCAGCACACGATCGCGTTACCGTTCAGGGGGATGCAGGTAAATTAGATGAAGTAGAAGTGATCTATGGATCGGTGCGAGAAGGTGCCGCGTTGATGTTCTATCCAGAAGTGAACGTTATTTTTACAGCCCAGACTGAACCTCGATCGGGTACGCCTGCCTACAAGCGGGTGCCAGTTGTGGTTTATGGGGGTAAATAGTTGACAGTTGACAGTTGTGTGGGCGGGGAACCCGCCCAGTACAGTTGACAGCG
>ENA-OFCD01000904-OFCD01000904.1-metagenomes-genome-assembly--contig:-NODE-904-length-17066-cov-4.645817_pt1 | contig 17066 bp, 18 predicted proteins | sample MGYA00153392_OFCD01 | MGnify analysis MGYA00153392 | reverse complement strand
GCGCCATGCGCCGGCCCATGCACGACGGGCAGAACCCGCGACCCTTGCAGCTGAAGGCCACGAGGCGCCGCTCGGCGCAGCCCTCGCACTTCAGGTGCGCGAAGCCGCGACAGAGCAGGCCACAATCGAGCTAGGCCTCCAGCTCCTTGCGCACGAACTCGGGTATCGTGCGGTCGCTGTCCCCCCATCGCCGCGTACAGCGTCTCCTCGTTGTCGCGCACCCCCGCGTAGAGCGTCGTGCCCTCCGGTCGCCGCCTCTCGTACGCGAACGCCGCCACCCCCGCCGCTTCGCAACCCCCGCGCCGTCGCCGCTGCCGCCCGTTTCAGCCCTCGCGCGAGCTCGACGCCCTGTCCTGCTGTCCGCCGGTCGCCCCATCGCGACAGTGACGAACTCTCCACATCACGCGCTCTCGATCACCGTGCCGGGGCACTGCGTCGGCGGGCGGGCCGCTCGAGCACCCCTCCGAGGTGAAGAGCTCCACGAGCACCGGCGTTGCATTGGCTGCGGATGAAGCGTGCGCCTCTTTTGGCGCGCAGTCCGTCGAGCCCAGCGCGGCTGCGATTACCGTCAGCCATAAAATCGGTCCGAGCTCCTTCGAAATCATCGTGCTGTTCCCCTCTAGGGAGATACGCGCGGGGAGGGGCGCCCGTTTCCTTTTCAGGAGTCGGAATCGGCAGATGAAAAAACGGCCTCGTCGGCGATGTAGCTCACGTAGCGAAAGTCGCGAACGGCATCGACCTGGCCGTCTTTCCAGGCGAGCAAGATGAAATACGCTGGTTTTTCCGAGGTTCCGACGTGCGCAGCGAACGCGAGCCGCCCTTCGAGCCTAACCACACGTAGTGAGACGTCTTCTTTTTCGTAGCGCCCGAAGTATGCGCCGACCTCTTTGCCGCGACGGCGTCCTTTCGCGACCAAGTCGAGCTTGCAGTCTTCGCCGATGAGCGCACGCAGGCCGTCCCAATCGCGCGCATTGAAGAGCGAAGCGTAGCGATTCAAATCGGCACGCGTTCCGGGATTGAGCTCGTTCGGCTCCGGCTCCTCCTCGGCGAGGAGCTTCGCGCGACCTCGTACCAGCGCTGCTTTCACCGCCATGACCGTGCTCCCCATCGTCTCTGCGGTCTCCTCGAGCGAGTGCCCGAGCACGTCTTTCAAAATCACTGCACTCCGCTGGATGACCGGCAGCGCAACGAAGCGAACGAGCGCAGCACGCACGATCGCGGGGTCGGGACGATCTTGGAAATCTGCGAGGTCGTCCATCGTGTCGCTGGGGTCGGTGTACTTGCGCCCATGGCTCTTCAAAAAATCGATCGCCGTGTTGTGTGCGATCCGAAACAGCCACGGACGCAGCGGCGGAACCTCGGGCATCATGCTCAGCGTGTAGAACGCCTTCGCGAGCGTCTCCTGCACGATGTCCTCGCCCTCGATCACCGAGCCCGTGAGCCGCGCACAATAACGATGCAGCTCCGGCCTCACGCCGTCGATCAGCGTGAGAAATTGTTCGCGGACCTGAAAAAAGACTGCCGGCGTTTCGGACACGCAAACAGCCTAACACCCCTACTTTTTAGCTATCGAGCGCATTCGATTGTTCTTCGGCAAGTGCTCGACCTCGGCCAGACCGAGCGTCTCCAGCACCGGGGGCACGTACATCCCGAAGCGACCTCGCAGCCCCTTTTTGATTCCATACCAACCTTTGACCGGATTTTTTTCGTCACGGCCCCATGCTTCGACCGTCCCCTCCGCGGCAGGCTTTTGTTCGTCCGCGCTTCCCAGCGGAACCCAATCTGCTTTATTGGCGAGCATCGCATGCAGATCTTCGATGCAGCGCAGGTGATAGCGCAGCTGCGTTTTTCCGACCTGGACCACGAGCGCCGGAGGATCTGCCGCTTCGTCCCGATACGCTTCGAAGTCCGACGTTCCCGGCGGCGTCTTCAGTTGCCACGGCTTTGCCTTCGTCCCATCCCCTTTGGTCTTCGCCATCACGTGCCCTTTTCCGCTTCGCGTTTGAGGTCGGCTGCGTAGGCCTCGAACGCCGGACCGAAATCCGGGAGCGAGCCTTTGATCATCGGAAGCATCACCCCGGTGAATACCTCCGACATCGAAAATTCGGTGATGCCGTCACTTTTCTGTACGAGCCTGAAGGTGCGAACGCCTTTGAACATCGGCGCCAACCCGTCGCTCCATTCCATCAGCGCGTGGGGCTCGAGCTTCGTCACTTTGGGCTTGAAGATGCGCTTCGGTGCGATGGGCACGGTGAGCTCGAGGGTCTCGCCGATCGCGACCTTTCCTTTGAGCGTGGTCACCGTGGAATTCCACTGCGGAAGAGCAGCGACATCGGTCAGGAGCTTCCAAACGCGCTCGGCGGGCGCGTGAATGGTGCAAGCGACCGCGCACGACATACGGAACGCGCTGTTCGTTTTTATAGCGGTCGAGGTGATCGAAGTGCTCGAAGAGGTCATGTTTCGAAGACGACCAGCGTCACCGAAAGGATGCGCCAGGCGTAAAGTTTTTGCGCTTTTGGCCAGGAATCTTCGGGCCACCTTGTACGCTGCACGACTATGGCGCGTATCGACAGCATCCTCGCGATGTTGAAGCCCCAGGGCGCGAACGAGCTGCGGGTCGGCACCGATCGCAAGCCGAAGCTCCTGGGGGCGGCGGGCCGATCGCGTCGAGCTTCTTCTTGGTCTCCGCGAACTCGATTTCGAGCTGCGTCGTGTCGATGCGCTCGGCCTTGGCGACGAAGATGCGACGCTGCAGCAACTCCCAGTGCTCTTTGAGTGGGTCGTAGGCGCGACGAAGATTGTCGCGCTCGGCGATGACGACCGCGAGCTACGTGGCGAACTGCGTCGTCGTCGCGCTCAGCAAGCCTTCGAGCTCCGCGACGCGTGCCCGCAGGCCTTCATTGTCCTCGACTCTGGCGACCGACTCCCTCACGTCTACTTTGATAATGATCGCTTGATCCGTTGTCGATCCCCCGCGAGCAAGGCCGCGCATTTCGATCGCACTTTGTGCGCGAGTGTCCGTGCACGCGTGGCTCGGCGATCTCGATTCCGTCGAGCCGCGCGTCGAGCTCGTCGGCCGCTAGTTCGATGTGCCTTGTGCCCTCGCGTGGTGCCTCCGGCATGCGGAAGGTGCCCTTGTCGAGACGCTTGTAGAAGATGCACATCCCGCTGCCGTCGAAGAACCGCACCTTGATGGCGCTTTTGCGCTTGCCGAAGAACACGAACAGCGCGCCACCGCGAGCGTCGTAGCCGACTTGCTCGAGCGCCGCGCCGCAGAGACGATCGAACGACCCGCGCAGGTCGATAGTCTCTAATGCCAAGAACACTTGCACTCCGCGCGGGATCATCTCGTCTCCGCGAGCGCCAATACGATATTGCGCAGTAGCTCGGCATCGAATCCGCGCTCAACGACAAGGCTGGCGCCGCTCACGACGAGCGTCATCCGCCCCTCCGGCGGCTTGGCCACTACGCGCGCCATCTTCACTGTCGGCGTGCGCCGCGAGCGTCGATTGAATTCCCCAGCCCACCCTCGAAGCAGCCGACCCGTGTACCCCTTGCCCTGCGCGAACTCCTCGGCGGTCCGCCCGCTCTCGCTCCACACGCGCACTCGCTCCGTCCACTCCGCCGCCGTTGATCTCATCCACGAGAGCTTGTGCCTAGGAGAGTGAAAGCGGAAGCACGGGGCTCATGCAGCGGATACGCTGGTGCCCCCCTCAACACCTTGCGCTCACAGTGGCGCGACCCCATGCTCGACGCGTGGGTCCTCATCCCGTGGTGCTCTTCGACGGGGTTTGCAACCTCTGCAGCGCGAGCGTCAACTTCATCATTGATCGTGATCCGAAGGCGACGCTTCGGTTCGCGTCGTTGCAATCGGTCGCCGCGCGCGAGCTGCTAAAGCAGCATGGCATCACGCTGCCCGAAGGTGATCCGGACTCGATCCTGCTTGTCGACGGAGGTCGCGTTTACGACAAGTCCGGCGCCGCGCTGCGCATCGCAGGCAAGCTGCGCAGCCCGATCGCGATGTTTTGGATCTTCTTGATCGTGCCGTGGTTCATCCGAGATTTCTTCTACAAGATCATCGCGCGCAATCGCTACAAGTGGTTCGGCAAGACCGAAGCCTGCAGAGTGCCGACCCCGGAGCTCAAAGAGCGCTTCGTGAGATGATGACCTTCCAGAGGGAACCGAAGTCGACCTTGCAGCGATCGAAGACGAGCCATGGGAGCTGTCCGCTGCCCAGACAGCGGAGCTCGAAGCTCGGATGGCATCGAACGATGCCGAGCATCCTTTCGCGCGCCTTCGCACGAACCGCTGACGCATGCGCGTCGAGTCTCGCTCTCGCGCCGAAGAGGACGTCGGCAACATCGAGCGCCGGTGGCGAGCGAATCGCCAAATTACTCCGGACCTTTTCCTCGATGAGCTCGAGGCAACCATTGCTGCGTTGCTTCGTCCTCCCACGCTCGGAGCGCCTGCGCGCGCATTGCCACTTCATCGGGTGCGGCGCGTCCTGATGCGACGGACGCGCTCCTACATTTACTATCGCGTGTTCAGAGAGACCCTCGAAGTGCTAGCCGTGTGGCACGCGTCGCGTGACCGCGAACCGGCGGTTTGACATGTCGGAAGCGAGCCTGATCAGCGGCGGTCTGTGCGCAGTCTTCGACCGCTTGGGCGGCGCGGCGGGAGAGCGAGCTGTCGTGGTCGCGCACACGGCGTTTTTTCACGAAGCCGAAAGCGGCAGTCTGTGCGACGCGATTGAAGCTGCAAGTCAGGCGGTCCATGACGCTGTATGCGCGGAGACGTCTCTACGCGGCGCGGGCTGCACTGTGGCGGCGCTAAAGCTGGAGCGCGACGCTGCGCGCATCGCCCGGCTCGGTGACGTGCGTGTTGTACTCGTGAGAGATGGGCGCGCGGCGTCTTTGACTCCACCCCACGCGCTCGCGGGCCACTCGGACATCATCGTGCGCGCGCTAGTAATGGCTGCGACTGCCGAACCGGACACGCTCGAGGTCCCCACGCGTGTGGGCGACGTGTTCGTGCTTCTATCAAACGCAGTCTTCACCGCGCTTGGAGAGCCGACGATCGCGGCGTCCATCGGCGCAACTCCAGAGGACTCCGCGACTTCACTCATCGAGCAAGCCATTCGCCGCAACGCGACTGACGATCTCACGGTCGTCGTCATGATTGGCAGGGGGCGAGCCACTTCGAACGTGACAGCGGCGGCGAAGTCGAGAGCGGCCTGGCTTTGAGAGACGGTCTACTCCAAGTAACCGAACGCGCTGAGCAGTGCGACGGCGACTCCGAGCAAGCTCTCTCCGGCGATGAGGCCCGAGGCCACAGGGACGACGTAGCGCTCCGCATGATCCTTGTTCCACTTGCCCCACGCGAACGCGATGAGCGCGCCGAGGAACATCGAGAACGAGTTCCAGAACGGGATGACGAGCGCGAGCCCGAGACCCGTAGCACTAGGGATCCACTTCTTGTGCTTGGGCAACCACAGCTCGAGCAGCGGCAAGATGATCCCGATCGATCCGCCGACGAGCATGCCCCAGCGCGCCCACGGGTGGAGTGACTCGACGCCGTTCGCGAGCACCTCGGCAACTCCCTTCCAAACCTGCGCGCTCGGAGCGGGGAAGCGGTCGCTGCCGATGACGTCCGGCGTGGGCACGAGCATGTAGAACGCCGGCACCACGACGACCGTGCCAATGAACGTCCCGCTCAGCTGCGCGAGGAACTGCTGACGAGGGTTTGCGCCCAACAAATAGCCTGATTTCAGATCGTTCAAGAGATCCGCGGAGGCGGACGCCGCGCCGGCGGTGATGCTCGCGGTCATCAGGTTGGTGACGATCTTCGCGGGCGCGAGGATGCCGTACGTGAGCTGCGTGATCTTTCCCATCGCGCCTACGGGCGTGATGTCCGTCTCGCCTGTTGCGCGGCACGCGACGATCGCGAGGATGAACGAGAGCAGCACCGCGAGCACGCCGAGCCACGGGCGGATGTCGAACGAGATCCATCCGATGATGACGAGGCCCACGGTCGAGAACAGCACGCCCACGAGGAACCAGCTCGTCGGCACCTCGATCTTGTCGAGCTCCTCGCGCACCGCGTCGTCATCCGACAGATCCGGCTTGCCGTCGCGATAGGGAGTGGTCTTCGGCTTCTCTTTGCCGACCGTGAACATCTTGGTGAAGCCGCTGAACGCGCGGAGCATGGTGCGCCACTGCAGCGCGAACGAGAGCAGTCCGCTCGTCACCATCAGCGCGGCGCCGGGCCACAAGCTGAACGAGACGATCGCGCGATAGCCGAGCGCAGGGTCCCCGTGCGAGTCGAGGTGCGTGTGGATGGCCCCGTGGTCCAGCGCGATGGGCGCGACGATGCCGTAGTTGATGATGGCGCCAACGAGCATGCTGATCGTCGTGCGCAGACCGATGAGCGCGCCCGCCGCGATCATGATCGTGCTCGCCTCGAACGAGAGCGTGAACTGACCGAATTTCAGCCCTCGCAGCTTCGCGCCCGGAATTTGGAACTGGCCGGGGATGACGCTGAGCTTCGTCAACAATCCGAGGATGTCGTGACCCGCCGCCGCGTGTGCATCGCGCATCCACGCGACGAGCGCGCCGAAACCCATCATCGCGAACAGTGCGCGCGCCTTGGCCAGCGCCTCTGCGCCTTTGCCGTAGAGCGACTTCAAGGTCTCCGCCGCCGCGGTGCCCGACGGGAAGCGCAGCTTTTCGATGTTGATCATCTGGCGCTTCATCGGGATCGCCATGACCGTCCCGAGCACCGCCATGAAGAACAGCCAGCCCATCAGCGTGAGCATAGGCAGGTGCTTGCCGCGCACCATCAACAGCGCGCTCATCGCGGACGCGACGATCACGGTCGTGGTCGAGGCGGCGCTCGAAGCGGTGGACTGCATCGCGTTGTTCTCGAGCACCGTGAGGTTGTTGCCGAACACCTGCGGCAGCACCTTGCTCAGAGTCGAATAGACCGCGAACGAGAGAATGCACGCGGTAATGGCGACGCCGAGCCCCCACCCCGTCTTGAGGCCGACATATAGGTTGGAAAGCGCCATGAGCGCACCGAGCACGGTCCCCATCAAGAACGAACGCAGCGTGAACTGGCGCTGGTTGCCCTGATAGACGGTCCGGAACCACTCCACCTCGGGATCGTCCGAAGGCTTCTGCTTCGGGTCGGCTCGATGGGGCTTGCCGGGATCGTCTTCGGGCGTCGGAGTCGAGACTGCGTCGGACATTGAGCCGGTTTACCAGAAAAGATGCTAATCCGCAGTCGGTGATGAGCACCCATTTGGCGGCCGAGATCAAGCGTCGTAAGACGTTCGCGATCATCAGTCACCCGGACGCGGGCAAGACGACGCTCACCGAGAAGCTTCTCCTCTACGGAGGCGCCATTCAATTGGCCGGTGCGGTGAAGGCGAAGCGCGGGCGCGCGTCTGCCGTCAGCGACTGGATGGAGATGGAGCGCGAGCGCGGCATCTCGATCACGTCGAGCGTGCTGCAGTTCCCCTATCGCGGGCTGCAGATGAACCTGCTCGACACTCCCGGCCACGCGGACTTCAGCGAAGACACGTATCGAACGCTCCATGCGGCGGACGGCGCGGTCATGTTGCTCGACTGCGCCAAGGGCGTGGAGACGCAGACCAAGAAGCTATTTCGCGTCTGCAAGCAGCGCAGGATGCCCATCTTCAGCTTCGTCAACAAGATGGACAGGCCGGGCCGCGAGCCCTTCGATCTGATTGGTGAGGTGGAGCACGTCCTCGGCATTGGCGTCTATCCAGTGACCTGGCCCATCTATCGCGGCGCGACTTTTCGCGGCGTCTATCACCGTCAAAAGCGCGAAGTGCATTTGTTCGACGCGAAGAAGGCTGGCTCCTCCGCCGCATCTGGCGCCGAGGTCGCCGACATGATCGTCACTGGGTTGGACGATCCCAATTTGAGGGCAGAGCTGGACGAGCAGGGTTATTCGCAATTGCGCGAAGAGGCAGACCTGCTGGACACGGCCGGAGACGCGTTCGATCACGAGCGCTTCATCGCCGGAGACGTAAGCCCGATGTTCTTCGGGAGCGCGATCAACAACTTCGGATTGCAGGCTTTCCTCGACACCTTCTGCGAGTTGATGCCCGCGCCGCTGCCGCGAATCATCATCGGCGGCAAGGCCCCGACCATCGCCCCAGACGACGAGACCTTCAGCGCGTTCGTCTTCAAGATCCAAGCGAACATGAACAAGTCCCACCGCGATCGCGTGGCGTTCATGCGCGTCTGTAGCGGGCGGTTCGAGCGTGGCATGAAGGTCCACGTGGTGCGGACCCATAAAGACATAAGATTGGCCAACCCCACTTCCTTCATGGCGCAAGAGCGCACCATCGTCGAAGAGGGATATGCCGGCGACGTCATGGGCGTCTACGATCCAGGGATATTCGAGATCGGCGACACGCTCACGAGCGGCCCCGAGTTCTCGTTCGAGGAGATCCCCAGCTTCGCCCCCGAGCACTTCGTGCGCGCGGTGATGGCGGACCCCATGCGCCGAAAGCAATTGAAGACTGGATTGGATCAGTTGGCACAAGAGGGGACGATTCAGCTCTATCGCTCAGTCGAGGGCCTCGCAGGCGACATGATATTGGGCGCAGTCGGTAAGCTTCAATTGGAGGTCGTCAAATTCCGATTGAAGGCCGAGTACGACGTAGACGTGCGCTTGGAGTCCCTGAGCGTCGAGTTCGCGCGCTGGGTGTCGCGCACTGACGGTCTGCCGGTGGACATGCGCGCGTTCGATCGCGAGCGCGTCGGCACACCCTGTTTGGACGTACGCGGCCGGGCCGTCGTGTTGTTCGCCGGCGACTGGCAGTTCAACAGCGCCACACGCACCTTCACGGGCATCAACTACGCAGAAACCGCCCAAGGCCAGAAGGCCACAAAACAGGCCTAGCGACCGACCTCCATCCCGTAGAGGTGCTCGTGCCCGACGCCGCGAAGTGACTCGCGCAATCCAATAGGGCATCCTCCGCGAAATGAGCATCCCGTCCGACCGCAACAAGGCCGACCAAGAATGCTTCGACGCCTTCATTCCCGAGGGCAGCGACATGGGCGCATTGATCCGCTCCATCGACTGGAGCAAAACGCCAGTCGGGCCGGTCGAGGGCTGGCCGCAGAGCCTGAAGACCACAATCTCCAACGTGCTGGCCTGCCGCTTCCCCATGATGATCGCCTGGGGAGAGGAATTCACTCAGCTCTACAACGACGCCTACGCTCCCATTCTCGGCTCGCTTCGACACCCGCGGGCCATGGGCCAGAGCACGAGGGAATCGTGGGCCGAGATTTGGGATACGCTGGTCCCGTTCTTCACGTCCGTGATGGAAACGGGCCGTACCAACGGCGTCGATGATCTTCCGCTTCTAGTCACTCGGAACGAGCTGCCAGAGGAGTCCTATTTCAGTTTCTCCTATGCCGCGATTCGAAGTGAGACGGGGCATCCGTGCGGTGTCCTGGTCTCCGTGTTCGACACCACTGAGCGAGTGAGAGCCGAGAGGTCGATCAAGGAGGCGCGTGAGCGGGAATTGCACGCCTTGAACGAGGTCGACCTGGCTCGACAGGACCTCTATGACTTCATCATGCAGGCACCCGCTCCCATGACCGTCTTACTAGGACCGGATCATCGTTTCAGCGTGGCCAATTCCGCCTATGAGGCGATGGCGGGGAGGCGCGTCGTCGGCAAGACCGTCCTAGAAGCCTTCACCCGCGAAGAAGCGGGCGACTTCATCCAGCTCCTCGACGGAGTTTATCAAACCGGCACACCCTTTCTCGGAAAAGAATTGCCGGTCTTCATTCCGGATGGGACCGGAGTCATTCAGCACTATTTGATCGATGTCGCTTACCATCCCTTTCGCGACCGCTCGGGCGCCATCAAGGGCGTACTGGCATTTCACCACGATGTCACCGCGCAGGTCCTTGCTCGAAAGGCGCTCGAGAGCAGTAGGTCTGATCTGGCCTCACAGCAGCTCAAACTGGAGACCATTTTCCTCGAATCGCCTGTGGCCATGGGGCTCTTTCACGGGCCCGACCATGTGTTCGAGCTGGTCAACCCTGCCTATCGACGATTCTTCTCCGAACGGGAGTTCGTTGGGAAGCCTCTCCTCGACGCAATTCCCGAGTTGAGAGATCAGCCCCTTTTCTTCGCCCTCCTAACGAAGGTGAGAGACAGCGGTGAACCCTGTGTCGGTCACGAGGTACTCGCTCGGCACGCTCGAACGACCAATGGTCCAATCGAGGACCGTTATTATAATTTTACATATATTCGATTGAATGATTCGGAGGGCAATCCGTACGGCGTCTATGTTCATGCCTTGGACGTGACGGACCAGTTGGTCGCTCGAAAGGCACAGGAAAAGTCAGAGCGGCTCTACAAGGCCGAACAGAAGAAGTTCAAGTCTATCTTCTATTCGGCGGCAGCTCCGATGGCGCTTTCGCGGACCCGACTTCGTCTACGAGATGATCAACTCTCGATATCAAGAGCTGCTTCCCGAGCGACAGCTCGTCGGCAAGAGCCTGCTGGAAGCCCTTCCGGAGATAGCCGCTTCAGTCTTTCCGGAGACGCTCGCGAAAGTGGTCGAGACCGGGGAGCCACAATCACTTCTGGGCGGCCTGACGCCTGTCTATAACGCACTTACCGGCCTGACCGAAGACCGCTACTTCGACGTTACCTGCGCTCTAATCGACGACGCCGACGATGGCCCCAGAGGGATCTTTGCCTACACCGCGGAGGTCACCGAGCGAACTCTCGCAAGCAGAGCGCTAGAGTTGGCCAGCGGAAAACTCGATGAGACCATCCAGGAGTTGCGGCTAGAACGTGAGATTCGAGAGAGATTCGCGGCAACTCTGACTCACGACTTGAGGACGCCATTGAGCGTCATGAAGATGAGCGCCCAGCTCATTGGCAGTCGCGCAGATGACACTCTGACCGTCAGAAAATTCGCCGAGCGGATCGCGAACACCGTCGATCGAACCGATCATCTCATTCGTGACCTACTCGACTCCAGTCGACTACGGGCCGGCGAGGAGCTGTCGATTGAAGTCGAGGAATGCAAGTTGACGCGGCTCGTTCAAGAAGTGGTGGACGAGCTAGCCACGGTGCACGGCGAACGCTTTACACTCACCAAGCCCGATGATGAAATTGTCGGCCGCTGGAGCGCTATTGCGATTCGCAGGATCCTGGAAAACATGTGCAGCAATGCGGTCAAGTATGGGGACCGTGAACGCAGGATCGCCGTGGTCTTGAGTCATACCGAATCTCGAGCCTCACTCTCGGTGCACAACTGGGGAGCGGTGATACCCCATGAGGATCGCGACATTCTGTTCGATCAATATCGACGAGCGAAGTCCGCTCAGGCCGGGCGCGAGAAGGGTTGGGGGTTGGGGTTGGGCCTGGTCAAGGGGCTGGCCGAAGCTCACGGCGGCACGGTCGCGCTCGAGAGCACGCTGGAGCTGGGGACGACCTTCACAGTCGTCCTCCCGAAGGTACACGCGCTTGGTTAGTGTGGTTCGGCAGGCCTTCAAGAATATCGCGGAGTCTCTCGGCCTGCTTTTCGATCGGTGTCTTCGCCATCGCCTTATCTCCCCGCGGGCGTCTGCCTCGCGTCAACGTCAATGCGGTTGCGAGATGCGCACGAGCGCGCTCTACGCGGTTTATGGCTTCGGTACGCTGGCGATCGGCTTCTGCCCATTGCGCCTCGATGTTCGGCTCTTTCGAAGCATGTCGCCAGCGGCCAGAAGACTCCTGGATCGTTCCCACGCGCGGCACACTCTCATCTTTCACATCGAACCAGCCGACGGCGGGTTGCACCCCGGCCATCTCGGACCCGAAGCGTTTTAGCAACGCGGGGCGAGTCGCTTCGATGACGGCCGAATTCGCAGCCTCAGCGTTTTGGAGTTGACGCTGGGCGTCTTCCACGTCGAACGGATCCTTTGTTGCCATTCGTTCTCCCGCAACCATGTCGTAGATATACTCCGCGCTGACAGCATTTGAGGGCGGCGCTCCCAGCAGCCGTGCGACCTGTATTCGCTGAACCTCCGCCAAGCCCTCCCGGTCCAAGGCGATGGCGATCAGGTCGCCAGTTTGCGGATCCGTCCAACGCGACACTTGTCCAAGCGCTCCAAGTGCATCCGCCGCGGCATTGATTCGATTGATGCTGAGCGCCGTCAGCTCCACGAGCCTCTCAACGCCTACCGTCGTGGTCTCAGTCCGGACGCGTGAGCACGCAAGTTGGATCTCCTCCGTATCGCGCACTAGCTCCGGCCTGGCCTTCATTTGCCGAGCGTACAACGACGTGGCTTCTTGCGCGTCCGATCACGCGGCCATCGGTATCGCTGCCTGGAGATCTGCGATTGCCGCCGCGTGCACGTCCGTCACCTGCTCCGTCTTTCGAGGGTTCGCACGATGCGAATCCCACGACGCCCTAGGAACAAGCCAGACACGACCCCGCTTGTTCGCGCCAGCGATGTTTCTGCACACCTCGTGGAAGCGCTCGCTGCTCGGACAGTCCGGAGGTAGACGCTTGCTCGTGTAGACGTCGCTGGGCGCGCTTGCGTCGACGGTCGCGGCGATCGCTTCTAACGCGTCGGCTTGGGCGCGTAGTGACTTGGCTTGGGCCAGTAAGACTTCTCGCAAGGGGCTCCTTTGGATTTAGGAGACTGCCCTTGAACATCATCGAAAGCCCGCCGATGGGGTCAACGTTCGGCAGTGCCGACCAGCAAATCAGCCGCATTCGCGCCAGTCCGCTTCGCGATGGCTTCTCGCAACGCCCCCGCGCGCGCGTCGAGATACTTCTCCAATGCCGTCTTGCTGACCGCGTCGGCGATCACCTCGCGAATGCGTGGCGACGGATTCGGCGGAGCTTCGTTCGCGTCGAGACGCACCTCGATCCCGTCTGGGACCTCCGGAACATACGCGGTCAGATCGCGCAACTCTGGACGAAACAATGACGCGAGTGTCACGGGCGAGTGAGCATAGCTCAAGTCCCTTTGCAGGGACCGCTGCAGTACGCCTTCACTTCGCCTGTGCGCAGAAAGTGATTCGCTTGGTCCATCGCGTTCGGGAGCACGCGCACGTCGTCGTGTGGGTCTTTGCCATAGTCGGGGCCTGACGGCGGAATGTTGACGATGGGCGCGTTCAAGCCGAAATCGAACTCCACAATCGCAGACCCCGTGAACGGCGCGTCTGTCTCTTCGATGCCCCAAATGGAACGGTTCACCGGCTTCATGTTTTTTGCGCCGATCGTGCGAGCGATGAAATGCGCGCCGAGCGGAGACACTTGATGATCGCCTATCGCGATATGAAGAAGCACTTCGTGCGCAGGTGTCTTTGGCAGCATGTTTTGGCGGATGTAAGGCAGATAGCCATCAGGCTCTGTGCGATCCCAACTCATCTGCATGAGCGCGAAGATCATGCGCAGATCCATTCCGCGCGGGTAGCTGCCTTTGAGCAGGAACTTGAAACCGCTGAAGTCCACGCTGCGGTCGAGCAACAGTGTGTACGGAGCGCCAGTCTCGCCCAGGAGGCCGCGCGTCACGTCCGTCGAGATGGCCATGTACGTCGCACCAAAGATACCGCCTTGACTGTCGCCGCGATAAAACGCGAGCTTCGGGTCGATGATGCTTTTGCCGTTCTGTTGCAAGAGCGGCTCGCTCGTCATGCGTCCCTTCATCATGCGCATCGCCAGGAGCGCGTTGATGAAGCCCTGATGCTGACGATCGACCGCGCGATCAAACGAGGGAAAGTCAGTCGCGCTCGCGTCGACGAGTGTTTGATTGTCTTCGCTCGCCATTCCCACCCAGTCGACCGCAAAACCGACGTAACCGTATTGCTCGCAGATCTGCGCGAAGTAACCGTTGACGCCTTCGCGCTTGCCGCCGAGCAGGCCGTGACCATTCTGCAAGATCCCAAGTTGTCCGCTCGGTGGGATCGTCTTTGGAATCAACATGACGAACTCGTACTGAGCCGTGCCGTTTTGCTTTGGCAGTCCGTCGGGGCCGCGGGAGATCGTCGTCGTCGGGCCGGGGCCTGGCTGATTGAGATAGAGCGGCACCGTCATCATGCCGGTCACGATCTTGCTGAGCCATTGATTGGGCGCGTCTTCGATTTTGGTGATCGTGTAGGCCGGCCCTTGATCCCCCACGACTGCGAGCGCCTGGTCGCGCATGCTGAGCATGTCGCCTACGTTCGTCTTCTGGCTTGCCGTGGTGAAATCCCAGGCAATTTGCAGGTCCGCGCGCGCGATCCCCTTCTTGTCGAGCACCGAAAAAATGTCTTCGAAGTGCGACCGGCGCGCATCGAGCAGCTTGCTCGCGGTCTTGTCTCGAAGGGCCGCAAACGCAGCGCCCGCCGGCAGAGACTTGCCATCGGCGTCTTTGATGTGCCGAATCGCCACGACATATCGCGTGGCGTCTTTGAGTCGGAGCGCGGGATGGATCAGAAACGATTGGTCGTCGTCATGAAAGGTCGAACGGTCAATCTCCGCAAAGTGTGGAACGAGCTCGCCGGTGCTCGTGTCGATCACGATCGTCGGCGAGCCGGTCGTGATCGAGAGCGCCATGTTGTCTTGACCTGGCAAGCCAAGCGCCGTGGCGCGCGGCAGAAAGGTGACGAGCTCTTGTCCTGGTGAGAAGCCGTCGTGCTTGTTCCACGTCGCGGGATCGATCTGTTTGTTCGTGGCGTTGTTGACCGGCAGTGTGGTCGCGCCAAAGTTGACGTGACCGTCTGCAGATCGCCAAAAGTCATTCGGTAGCGGAAAACCGCACTGTTCGGGGACGAGCGGATCACAACCGTCTGCGATGCCCGCGGCGGGATCGACCGTGGGTCCAGCGGCCGAGGAGCATGCAACCAAGAGCGACACGAGCGCGAAACGTGACCAATGCATGCGCACAGTCTAGCGCACGCGAAAATCACTTGGGTCGCTGAGGTCCGTCTCCGATGCGTCTTTTGGTGTGTCGTGGCCCTCGTGTCGGGCGGGTGCTTCGGCCTGCCGTAGGCGCTCTGCGATCTCGATCAAGCGACGCTCGACGCGACCAAACACACTCGACGCAGGGAAGCGACCGGACGAATCTCTCTCTCCCGCTGGAACTCAGGTGAGCAGCTCGATGCCTTGCGACACAGACTCGAACGCCCACAGGTGAAACTGGTCGGTCTCGATCGCGCGCACGACGTCGTCACGGAGCACGAGGTGCGGGAGGTTCGGTCGAGGCATCATCACGCCTTGTTTTCCGGTCAATCCGCGCGCGACGCGCAAGTCGAAGAAGCCTTCGATCTTGGCGCAGAGCCCGCCGATCGCTTGGATCTCTCCGAGCTGGTTGACACTGCCTGTGACTGCGAGCGCTTGATCGATCGGCAACTCGGCGAGCGAGAAATCACCGCGAACAGTTCTGCGCTCGATGCGCTGTCGCCGTCGATCTCGCCATAGCTCTGTTCGAACGCGAGCTGCGCGCGGAGTGACAGCGGCCTCTCTTGACCAAACATGCGACCGAGATACCCGCGCAAGATGGCGACGCCTTTGGTGTGGATCGCGCCGCCGAGTTGAGCTTCGCGCTCGACGTCGATGATTCCCTCGCGACCGAGCGCGACGACCGCGGTGATGCGCATCGGCTGGCCGAACTCGACGTCATCGGCAGAAAATGCGGACAATCCGTTGACCACGCCCACGCGCGCGCCGCTGGTGTCGAGCGCAACTTCGCCACGCACGGTGAGTTCGCGAATGTGTCTCTCTGCGGCTCCGAGTCTCTCTCGACGTTCGCGCCACGCAAGGTCGACATCGTCAGCAGTCACGATCGTCGGAGCTGGCGGACGGATCGAAGCACGGAATGGAGCCGACGAGCTCCTGCTCTACCGTTGGCGAAGTGAAGCGCCGAGGTTCGAAGTACTGGGTCGACGGCTATCCGAAGCTCGTCGAGCAATGGGACGACGAGCGCAACGGCGTGCTCACGCCCGCAGACCTGCGCTTCGCCTCGCATCTTTCCATCGCGTGGAAGTGCGACGTCGCTCCTGACCACAGGTGGCGCGAGTTGCCAAGCGAGCGGACGAAGCGTGGCCGGACCATGCGCTGTCCCTTCTGCACGAATCGAAGGCTATCGATCACCAACTGCCTCGCAACGGTCGCACCCAAACTCGTGCGAGAGTGGCATCCAACAAAGAACCGCGCGCTCACACCGAAGAAGGTGATCGCTGCTTGGCGATCGCGTGCGGCGGCGCTGCTGTTGCGCCAGCGGTCCAGCCGATCGTGCGGTTCTCGCCGCCGCACTTCCTGCCGTCAGGCGACTGATCGCCACGCTTCGTTTCGAGGCGCGCGGTGACCTTCCCATGCTGCGTTCACACTGAAATGGACCTTCCACTACTGGACGCCACCGCTGCCAGAAGGAACACTGGAAATCACCCTTCCCGAGCGCTGACGAGCACCGCCACGACGCCCGGATCGGATGTTGCTGTAGTGGAGCGGATGTGGCGTCACGCCGTGCTCTTGTTTGCGATCGCCCAGCTCCATTGCAACCCGCTGGATATTGCTGCTCCCGGCGAGTTACCGCCAGACGGTGGGCCTGACAATCCGCTCGTCGACGCCGGACTCGACGCAGCAGAGACCTCGAACATGGACGTAACGTCCGATGCGCCGCTTGTCGTCGCGGCATCTTGGTCCCCCGCATCGCCGACGTTCAAGGGCGATCTCGACGGACTCTGGGGCACCAGTGTCTATGACGCGTGGGCGGTCGGAGCAGGCGGAACCATCTTGCGCTGGAACTACGTCTCATGGACTCCCCAGCCAAGCGGAACAGTCCTCCCACTCCACGGCGTATGGGGCACGTCGACGACAGACATCTGGGCAGTCGGCGACGGCGGACAGATCCTTCAGTACAACGGCTACACGTGGAGCCCGATCGCGAGCGGCACCACGCAAGCGCTCCACGCAGTCTGGGGTACGTCCGCCAACAATGTCTGGGCAGTCGGTGACGGCGGAGAGATCCGCTTCGTTAAGATACACGACGGTCGCGGCGAAGGCCTGGGCGCTTTCGATGTGGCCGTGC
>ENA-OFCD01000902-OFCD01000902.1-metagenomes-genome-assembly--contig:-NODE-902-length-17097-cov-4.240934_pt1:7500-17097 | contig 17097 bp, 12 predicted proteins | sample MGYA00153392_OFCD01 | MGnify analysis MGYA00153392 | reverse complement strand
CCATCGCAAGAATTTTAGCTTCAAGCTTTGCTTCTATGTAAGGACCTTTTTTTAATGAACGACTCATATTATATTTGTTTTTGTTTATTTCTCTAAAATGTTTCAGAGCATTTTAACAATGAAAACTATTTACTTAATTTCTTACCATTTTTACGCTGGATGATCATTTTATTTGATCCTTTTCCACGTGTACGTGTGATCTGACCTTTTGCGTATTTGCCTTTACGGCTACGTGGGTGGCCACCTGATGCTCTGCCTTCACCACCACCCATCGGATGATCAACAGGGTTCATCGCTACAGCTCTTGTACGAGGACGAACACCTTTCCAACGGTTACGGCCTGCTTTGCCTGCACTCTCCAAACTATGATCACTGTTTGAAACAACGCCTACAGTTGCATAGCAGTTTATTAGAACTCTTCTTAATTCACCACTTGGCATTTTAAGAATCGCATATTTTTCTTCTTTGTTGCTTAGTTGTGCTGAAGTACCGGCACTTCTTACTAAGATTCCACCCTGTCCCGGCTGCATTTCAATGTTGTGAACATTTGTACCTAATGGCATGTTTTTAAACATCAAGGCATTTCCTAATTCAGGAGCTACTGCATCACCACTCATTACACTTTGTCCAACCTGTAAACCCGCAGGAGCAATGATATAACGCTTTTCTCCATCGGCATAAGATAATAAAGCTATAAATGCAGTACGGTTTGGATCATATTCAATTGTCTTAACAGTAGCAGGAATGTTCTTCTTGTTTCTTTTAAAATCTACAAGACGATACATTGTTTTATTTCCACCACCCATATAACGCATACTTCTACGCCCCTGAGAGTTACGACCGGCTGAATTTTTCTGAGCTTCAAGCAAAGATTTTTCAGGGATGTTCGTGGTTATTTCGGCATAAGCGTTACCAATTCTCCATCTCGTTCCGGCTGTGGTTGGTTTGTATTTTCTAAGTGGCATGTTATTTTTTATTTCAGACTTAGCGGCGCTGATAGCCATTCTTAATAATATATGAAATCCCAATCCTTAGCCAGCACTGTACACATCAATAGTTTCACCTTGTGCTACAGTAACAATTGCCTTTTTCTTTGCAGGCTTGCGACCTACAATAAAACCAGCTTTGGTATATTTAGCTTTTAGTTTTGAAGGAACAACTTGTGTGTTTACCATCTCTACCTGTACACCATAAAACAATTCAACAGCTTTTTTAATTTCAAGCTTATTAGCCTTTCTGTCCACTATAAAAGTGAAACGGTTCATTTTCTCAGCTTGCTTGTTAGCTTTCTCTGATAATACAGGCTTTATTAATACGTCAGACGGTTTCATAATTCTTTATTTTCAAATGTGCAAATACGCAATTGTGCAAATTTATACATCTCGTTTATTACTTTTTTAAGCTTCTTCTTCTACTTCTGCAGAAAATAATTTTGCAGCACTTTCAGACAATACCAAAACATTAGCGTTAAGGATATCATATGTATTCATATCGCTGATAACAGTTCCATTTACACCGGGTACATTACGCAGACTTAAATAAAAATTGTCATTGTATTCAGGAACAACAAACAAAGATTTCTTGTTACCAATGTTTAAACATTTCAGAACACCTGTAAAAGTTTTGGTTTTTGGAACATCCATTACCAAGTCTTCAAGTATAAAAATGTTGTTTTCTTTTGCTTTGTAGGCAAGTGCACTCATTTTAGCAAGATCTTTCACCTTACGGTTAAGCTTGATATCATACTTGTGCGGCTTTGGGCCAAATATGGTACCACCACCCTTATATATAGGGCTACGTAAATTACCTTTACGAGCACCTCCTGTACCTTTTTGCTTATGAAGTTTCTTAGATGAACCCTGTACTTCAGATCTTGTTTTTACTTTATGTGTACCTTGACGTTGAGCGCCCATGTACTGCTTTACAGCTAAGTATAATACGTGATCGTTTGGTTCGATTCCAAAAATTTCTTCCGGTAATTCAACCATTCTTCCGGTCTTTTCTCCTTTTGCGTTTATTATATCGAGTTGCATAATTATTTCTGTATTAAAACGATTGAACCAATATGGCCCGGAACCGAACCACTAACCAAAATGTAATTTTTTTCTGCGAAAATTTTCACAACCTTAAGTCCTTTCATTTTCACTCTATCACCGCCCATACGACCACCCATACGCATACCTTTAAATACACGGCTTGCGTCAGAAGAGTTACCAATAGAACCAGGAGCTCTCGAACGATCATGCTGACCATGTGATTGTCCACCGACACCGCTAAAACCATGACGTTTAACAACACCCTGGAAACCTTTACCTTTTGTAGTACCTACGACTTCGATACTGTCGCCTTCGGCAAAAATATCTATGGTAATGGTTTCACCTACATTTTTATCTGATTCGCTATTGCGTATTTCTTTAACTGTTTTTTTCGGAGTTGTGTTAGCTTTTGCAAAGTGTGCAATTTCCGATTTGAGGGAATGCTTCTCTTTCTTATCACCAAAGGCAATCTGGAGAGCATCGTATCCGTCTGTGGCAACGGTTTTTATCTGTGTGACTACACAAGGTCCAGCTTCTATGATGGTAACCGCAGTTTGCTTGCCGGTTGCATCGAAGATACTGGTCATGCCAATTTTCTTACCAATAATACTTTTCATTGTATCTTATTTTTATCCAGCGCTACATTGGTATAAACTTTTCAGTTTTACAATCCGTAGATGGATGTTTAATTTTCTTTTAAGAACTTGCCTTTTGCCTTTCTCCTATAATGGAGAAGGTTCATTAGGCCTTTATTTCAACGTCTACACCACTTGGCAAATCCAGTTTGCTTAATGCATCTACTGTACGGCTGCTACTTGTGTAAATATCCAACAAACGCTTATGTGTACACAATTGAAACTGCTCACGAGCCTTCTTGTTTACGTGAGGAGAACGAAGTACGGTAAAAATTTTCTTTTGAGTAGGAAGAGGAATTGGTCCTGTTACTACTGCGCCTGTACTGCGTACTGTCTTTACAATCTTTTCAGCCGACTTATCTACTAAGTTATGGTCGTATGACTGTAATTTTATTCTGATTCGTTGTGACATATATAAAGAACTTTAAAATTCCGATTTTAAATGGAGTGCAAAAGTAAGAGATGTATTTTAAATGACAAAGTTTTTTAAAAGTTTTTTTCTTTAAATGTTAAAATAGACTCCTTTGAAACCAATAAAAGTTCTTTATTAGGATATTTTTATAAGTTGAAAATGATGCAAAACTTTTATTCTGCACTAACTGATCCTCCACTACTTACATTTTTTACTACAGAAGCTGCACCACCTTTATATTTTACATTGCCGCCACTGCTTGCATTTGCATTTATACCTACGCTTGCAAAAACTGTTATTTCAGCTCCGCTGCTTGCAGATGCTGAAACATTTTCTGCCTGCAAAGCAACTAGATTAACCTTACTACCACTACTTGACTGAGCAGTTAAATTTTTTGTACGACCAGCTAAAATGATATCTGCACCACTGCTGCCATCTGCAAATATTACGGGTGCGTCTACATTTACATTTATTAGAGAGCCGCTGCTTGCCACAAAAGTTACTTTTTCAGTGTTTGTAATAATTTCAGAAGTTCTTATTTCAGCAGATGCAGAAGTTGTAAGTTTTGTTATAGCGGGTACAATTAAATGAATATTTATTGTAGCATTTCTTAAATTATTAATTCCTTTTAGTTTAATATTTAAATTATTATCTGATACATTGGTTACAACAAAGGGCATTATGTTATCATCCGCTTCAATAATCAACGATGGTGTTAAACCGATTTTTACATCAACTTTAATTGGGCCAGATACAGTGACAGAACTAATCTCCGATACTTGCCGTGTTTCTCTAATCATATTTCCGCTTCCCCTTATTCCATTTTTGCAGGATACAACTGAAAGCGTAATTAAAAGAAAATATAAATATTTCATGTTGAACGTTTTAAAAGTAAAAATATGTAAACGAATCATTTTATTGCCTACCGTTCGTAAAAACTTTTAAACCTGCATTATTATCATTCTAATTTCAAATTTTGAGAGACTAAATATTTACATTTGCCGAAATGATGACAGATAAAATTTTAATACTCGATTTTGGTTCTCAATATACACAACTCATTGCCCGTGTAGTAAGGGAAACAAATGTTTTTTGCGAAATAATTCCTTTCAATAAAAAGATAGAATTTGACGATACTATTAAAGGGATAATTCTTTCGGGTTCTCCCTGCAGCGTTAATGAAGACGATGCACCCGAAGTTAATATTGCTGCCATTGCAGAAAAAGTACCGGTGCTTGGAATATGTTATGGTGCACAGCTAACAGCAAAAATGTATGGTGGTCTGGTTTCAAAAAGTAATAAACGGGAATATGGCAGAGCCAATTTAGAAATTACTCAACAAACATTGATTACTGAAGGAATTGAAAACAATTCTCATGTATGGATGAGCCACAGCGATACTGTGAAAACGCTACCTACAGGTTTTAAAGTTATTGGTAAAACAGATAATATTTCTATAGCGGCATTTGAAAACGAATCTATAAATGAGAACAAAATAGTTGGTCTGCAGTTTCACCCCGAAGTATACCATTCTGCCGAAGGCAAAAAAATAATTGAAAACTTTTTGGTTAAGATCTGCAAATGCAAAAAAGACTGGACGGCTGCTCATTTTATTACAGAAACAGTTGCAAAACTAAAAAAACAGTTAGGCGATAGTAAAGTGGTGATGGGTTTAAGTGGCGGCGTAGACAGTACAGTGGCAGCAACATTATTACACAAAGCAATTGGCAAAAATTTATATGGAATTTTTGTAAATAATGGTGTGTTGCGCAAAGATGAATTTGAGGAGGTATTAGAAATTTACAAAGAACTAGGTTTAAATGTAAAGGGAGTAGATGCATCACAATTATTTTATGATAACCTTGCAGGAAAAACGGATCCTGAAGAAAAAAGGAAAGCCATCGGCAGCAGTTTTATTGACGTGTTTGATGATGAAGCAAAAAAAATAACAGGCATCAGTTATTTAGGTCAGGGCACTATTTATCCTGATGTAATTGAGTCTGCAGCTGTTCATGGTCCCGCAGTAACAATTAAATCGCACCACAATGTCGGAGGGTTACCTGCAAAAATGAATCTTAAAATTGTTGAACCGTTACGTTCCTTATTTAAAGATGAAGTAAGAAAAATTGGTGCTGAAATGGGCATTCCCGCCCGTATGCTGGGAAGGCATCCTTTCCCGGGTCCAGGCCTTGCTATAAGGATTTTAGGAGATGTAACAAAAGAAAAGGTACAGTTATTGCAAGAGGCAGATTCAATTTACACAGCATTGCTAAAAAAACATGGGCTGTATGATAAAGTATGGCAAGCGGGTACCATTTTACTGCCGGTAAAAACCGTTGGAGTTATGGGAGATGAAAGAACATATGAATTTACAATTGCATTAAGAGCAGTAACTTCTGTAGATGGCATGACAGCAGATTGGGCACATTTACCTTACGATTTTTTAGCAGAGGTAAGTAATGAAATTATCAATAATGTTAAAGGTATAAACAGGGTTGTATACGATATCAGCAGTAAACCACCGGCAACTATTGAGTGGGAATAGAAAATAAGAGATTTAATTAGTTAGGTAAGATTCAAAATATGACCATGAAAAAAAGTATACCAATTACGATAGGATTTTTGTTATTAATGCTTTCTTCCGGCTTTGGCCAACAGACTCCTTTAAAAACATATCGGGTTGGTATCTTTTCAGCACTTTATTTAGATTCTGTATTTTCAAATACCGAATATAATTACGGTAAAAAATTTCCAAAATTTACACAACAAGGGTTGGATTTTGTACAGGGTGCTGAAATTGCTTTAGATAGTTTGCCTTTGCCCAATGGAAACATAATAGCTACCGTGTTTGATTCAAAGGCAAGTGTAAACAACATTCCTTCACTCATCACAAATCACAAACTGGATAGTTTAGATTTAATTATTGGTTCAGTAAAAGACATCGATTTTATAGATCTAGCAAAATTTGCCAAACAAAAAAACATACCTTTTATTTCTGCTACTTATCCAAATGATGGTGGAATTGTTGAAAATCCTTTTCTGGTAATTGTAAATCCTACTTTACGGGCTCACTGCGAAACTATTTACAGTTATTTATTGCAAAATCATGGCACAGATAAGATTTTTCTTTGTAGAAAAAAAGGCTCTCAGGAAGATAAAATAACTGACTACTTTAAACTAATAAATGGTACCGACGGAAAACCTTTACTAAACATTCAGACATTAAATTTTGAAGATGATTTTAGTAAACTTGTTAACAACCTAGATAGTAATCGAAAAACAATTATTATTGGTGGCAGTCTAAATGAAACTTTTACTACTGGTTTAGTTAATGCAGTATACCAACTTAAAAATAGTTATCCCATAGAAATTATTGGAATGCCTAACTGGGATGCGTTTTCATTTTTAAAAAAATCGACGTTAAAAGATTTACCGGTGTATTACACAACCGCATTTATTAATAATAAGGCAAATGCATTCACTAAAGAAATTGTTCAGGTATATGCAAAGAAATTTAAAGGTGTTCCATCAGATATGGCATACAAGGGCTTTGAATCAGTGTATATTTTTGCAAGATTAGTTACCAGATACCCGGATGATTTTATGAGTCACTTAAATGAATATGCTTACAAAGTATTTAACGATTATAATTTTAAGTCGGTTTATGTAAATAAAAAAACAAAAATCCCTGATTACTTTGAAAATAAACGTCTTTACTTTATGAAAATATTGAATGGAAAAACGAGTAGAGCCTGGTAGTCATTAATAAATAATGGTGATTAATTAGTTTAATAAGTAATTTTATTCAGTCCACAAACTACCAATTGAGTACGTTTTCGCCTGTCCCCTTATACTGACTCTGTCGGTTTTGTCAGTACAATATAATTCTCCCACTCTTTCTGAAACCTGCATAGCAAATAATTCTTTCTTATTAAGTTTTTTTGACCAATAAGGAATTAGTGAGCAATGTGCAGAACCAGTAACAGGATCCTCTAAAATTGCGGATTGTGCAGTAAAAAATCTAGATACAAAATCACAATTATCTCCTTTTGATGTAACAATTACTCCGCCTGTTCCGAGGTTTATTTCATCAAAAAAATTCCTGTCAATTTTAATGTCTTTAATCTCAGTCTCATTATCATAAACCAATACGAAGTCTCTAGATTTTAAAACTTCATTCGGTTGAATATTTAAAGACTGTGTGATATTTATGGGAAGAAGTGCGGGCTCAGGCATTCTGGAAGGAAAATCTAAATTATAAAAATCCTTATCAACAATAACGGTTAGATCACCACTTAGTGTTTCGAAAACTATTTTGTTACTTACATAATTGAGAATTGTTTTTAAACAATGTGCTGTAGCAAGGGTGGCATGCCCACATAAATCCATTTCTATCTCCTGGGTAAACCAACGAACATGAATTTTATTTCCTTTATTGATAAAAAAAGCTGTTTCAGCAACTGCATTTTCCTTGGCAATTTTTAATAAAATATCGTCATTCAGCCATGCTGTTAAAGGAACTACACAAGCAGGATTTCCCCCAAACATTTTATTTGTAAAAGCGTCTATTTGATAAAGGTCTAGTTTCATTAAGATTCGAAATTTAAAGAATAAACAAAAGCTTTTGAAAATAAAAATTCAATATAATTTTCAATTTAAAGAATTTAAAACTTTATGTTCGATCATTACATATTGCCCATAAAAAAACCCTTACATTTTATTGTAAGGGTTTTAATAAATAAATATGGCAACTACCTACTCTCCCACATTTTTGTGCAGTACCATCGGCCATGAGGGGCTTAACTTCTCTGTTCGGTATGGGAAGAGGTGAACACCCTCGGCAAAATCACCATAAAGAGTTCAGATAATCAGTATTGAGATCTAAGTATTGAGTATTGAGATTTTAGGCACTGCTGCTCTTTTGTCTTGATACTTGATACTATTTTCTTGCTACTAACTACAGTTAATAAAATTACATATTGGGATAAGTTGTTTTTGTTACAGCAGTTGTATTTTGTTGCCTTATCCTGTTCCTTCCTTTTGGGGAGGTTGGGAGGGGCTAAAAATAAAAAATAAAGCTTACGGGCAATTAGTACTACTCGGCTTCGATGTTACCACCCTTATACCTGTAGCCTATCAACGTGGTAGTCTTCCACGGCCCTTAAAAGTAAACTCATCTTGAGGAAGGTTTCACGCTTAGATGCTTTCAGCGTTTATCCTTGCTGTACGTAGCTACTCTGCATTGCACCTGGCGGCACAACAGATACACCAGCGGTACATACGACCCGGTCCTCTCGTACTAAGGTCATGTCCTCTCAATTTACTAGCGCCCATCACAGATAGGGACCGAACTGTCTTGCGACGTTCTGAACCCAGTTCACGTGCCACTTTAATCGGCGAACAGCCGAACCCTTGGGACCTTCTCCAGCCCCAGGATGTGACGAACCGACATCGAGGTGCCAAACCTTACCGTCGATATGAGCTCTTGGGTAAGATCAGCCTGTTATCCCCAGAGTACCTTTTATCCTTTGAGCGATGGCCCTTCCATACAGAACCACCGGATCACTTTAGCCTACTTTCGTACCTGATCGGCTTGTAGGCCTCACAGTCAAGCTCCCTTATACTAATGCGCTCTATGTACGATTACCAACCGTACTGAGGGAACCTTTGCAAGCCTCCGTTACATTTTAGGAGGCGACCACCCCAGTCAAACTACCCACCATGCACTGTTTCCCGTGAGGGATTAGATTCTAAATGTTTAAAGGTTGGTATTTCAACGACGACTCCATAATGCCTGGCGACACTACTTCAAAGTCTCCCAACTATCCTACACATCAAAAATTCAAAATCAATGCAAAGTTGTAGTGAAGGTTCATGGGGTCTTTCCGTCCCGTGACGGGTAACCGGCATCTTCACCGATACTACAATTTCACCGGGCTCGTGGAGGAGACAGTGTACAACTCATTAGACCATTCGTGCAGGTCGGAACTTACCCGACAAGGAATTTCGCTACCTTAGGACCGTTATAGTTACGGCCGCCGTTTACTGGGGCTTCAGTCAGAAGCTTTGACTTGCGTCGAACATCCTTCCTTAACCTTCCAGCACCGGGCAGGTATCAGGCTCTATACGTCATCTTTCGATTTTGCAGGGCCCTGTGTTTTTGCTAAACAGTTGGTTGTACCATTTTACTGAGACCGACCGAAATCGGTACGCTTTATCCCGAAGTTACAGCGTTAATTTGCCTAGTTCCTTCTCCACGGCTCACCCGAGCGCCTTAGAATACTCATCCCACCCACCTGTGTCGGTTTGCGGTACGGGCTGCTTTAAACATAACTTAGAGGTTTTTCTCGGTGCTCTGATTAGGATCACTATCTACGCTGCCGAAGCTTTGCAGTACTATCAGGTTCGACATTCTCGGCGGATTTGCCTACCAAAAATATATCTACACCCTTTAACCCGGTATTCCGTCACCGGGCGGATCTTTCACTAACACGTCACCCCATCGAATTTAAAG
>ENA-OFCD01000902-OFCD01000902.1-metagenomes-genome-assembly--contig:-NODE-902-length-17097-cov-4.240934_pt1:0-2500 | contig 17097 bp, 12 predicted proteins | sample MGYA00153392_OFCD01 | MGnify analysis MGYA00153392 | reverse complement strand
ACCGCGCTTAATCATTTCTTGTTGCATGAAAGTTTTTACTTCCAAGCCGTTACCTGCCTCTGGGGTGAAAATTACCATTGAGCGACAGTTGTAACCGAAGCATTTGGTATATTTATCTACGCCATGTTTTTTGGCAATACTATTATAACCATCTTTCAAGAGCGCGCCTTTCTCGTCAAGATATTTAGGCACGTTGTGTTTTATCAATTCATTTATGGTTGCTTTGCAAGCTGCGAGAGAAAGTGTTTCGCCACCAAAAGTGGTGTAACTGAAAACTTCTTTATTGAAAAGTTCCATGACATCGGCACGACCTGTTAAAAAAGCAATTGGCATACCGTTAGCACACGCTTTTGAGTAAACAGCCAAATCGGGTTTTACGTCAAAATATTCCTGCGCGCCACCAATCGCAACTCTGAAACCCGTCCACATTTCATCAAAAATTAAAAGCGTGCCGTTCGCTTTACAAACAGCAGCGAGTTCTTTTAAGAAACCAGGCTTAGGTGCTTCAAAAATAAAAGGCTCGAGTATGAGAGCAGCGACATCTTTATCGAGTGATGCTTTTATACTTTCAATATCGTTATACTCGAAAGTATAAGTCAAATTTTGTGTAGATTCGGGAATGCCGAGATTGCGCGAAGTGATTCCAATATACCAATCGTGCCAACCGTGATAACCACAACAAAATATTTTATCGCGCTTTGTGAATGCGCGCGCCACCCGAACTGCTGCAGAACAAACATCTGCACCCGTTTTTGAAATTTTCACGGCTTCGGCATTCGGAATAATACTTTTTATCAGTTCACTCACTTCAACTTCGAGTGGGTGCATCAAAGAAAAAGTTATCCCATCTTTCAATTGTTTTTTAATCGCATTATCCACCGCAGGGTAACAGTAGCCCAGAGATAAAGGACCAATTGCTGCGTTATAATCGAGATATTCATTGCCGTCAAGATCCCAAACACGGGCGCCTTTTCCACGTTTTAAATAAATAGGCGATGCGCCTAAAGAAAACTGACCTGGACCTTTCGCCAAAGTTTGCGTGATTGGTTTTTGAACTTTCAATCCGCGTTTATACATTTTGAGCGATTGCGTAATGTTCGGATAATCGGCGTTAAAGCCTACAATATTTTTTGCCATGATAAAAGATTTTATAATTTTAACTACAAGTTCAAAATACGAACCCTTACGATGTCTAAACCTCGCAGGTTTTAAAAACCTACGAGGTTTATTAAAAAATAAGACTACTCATCGAAAGTATTTTCTAAAACTTTTGTTTTTGTTGCGGATACTTTTTTACCGAGAACTTTTTCAGCAATTTGTAAAGCTGTGAAGCCTTCATATTCTAAAACAGCAGGTAATAAAGCTGGTTTAAACCATTTATCGTTCAAAGCAAATGGAGTTACGTCCGCTTTTAATCCGTGTTCTAATAAAACTTCAGCAACGATGGAATACAAACCACCCGTTTTGAAATGATCTTCAACGGTTATAATTCTTTCGGAAGTTTTAACTGCGTTTAAAATCGCGTCAACATCAACGGGTTTAAGCGTGCGCATATTCACAACACCGACAGATTTACCCGCCTGGCGCAAAATTTCTGCAGCTTCAACAACTTGCTCGAGCATTAAACCGTAAGTCAAAAAAGTAATATCCGACCCTTTCGATAAAACTTCTGCTTTACCAATTTCAAATGGCGCGTGATTAATTTTTGATGGACGCGTATTAATGCGCACATACGCTGGTGATGTACTCGCCCAAATAGCTGGCAAAGATTTTACTAAATCATCTTCATCGGCTGGTGCAAAAACAGTCATGTTCGGAATGCCGCGCATTAAAGAAATATCTTCAATTGCTTGGTGCGTCGGTCCATTTGCGTCGCTCAAAAAACCTGGAATAAAACTGCTGAGTTTTACGGGAAGATTGCCTATGCCCAAATCTGTTCGCACAAATTCGTAAGCGCGCATACTCAAAAAAGCCGAAAGGGCATGAATAACAGGTATTCTTCCTCGCAAAGCTAAACCAGCAGACATACCAACCATACATTGCTCGGTTATACCTGTATCAATAAACCTTTTACCTAAAACGGCTGGTAGATTGCGCACCAAAGCGCGATTTTCTGCCGTCATCACTACAAATCGCTCATCGGCGAGCGCAGTTATTTTTAATAATTCCTCGTAAGTCATATTTTTATTCTTTCGGCTTGAATTAAAATTCTTTTTGTCAGGGCTAAAGCCCAATTCTTTTTATTAATTCTGTCAGCTTTAGCGGACGGCAATTGAAAACTATCGCACAACTAAAGTTTCAGATTCTAATTCAGTTACTACTTGACTATGCAATTCACCTAACAAAGAATCAATCTCTGTGTGTGAAAAATTACAAAACCATCTATCGGCGCGCGCTTCAATGCTTGGCAAACCTTTACCGCGTTTAGTATCGCAAATCACAACGCGCAATTTTCCTTCTTCGGGTTTCCATTTTTTAAATGCGCGCTCCAAAGCGTTGA
>ENA-OFCD01000901-OFCD01000901.1-metagenomes-genome-assembly--contig:-NODE-901-length-17097-cov-4.854360_pt1 | contig 17097 bp, 14 predicted proteins | sample MGYA00153392_OFCD01 | MGnify analysis MGYA00153392 | reverse complement strand
GTCGTGAGGGATTCGCGGTCAATCGTAAGCGCGTGTACCGGCTGTATGCGTTGCAGGGCTTGAATCTGCGGCCGAAGATGCCGCATCGTAAGCGCGCCGCGGTACCTCGATCAAAGCGCGAAATCGCAAATAAGCCAAACGACATTTGGGCGATGGACTTCATGCATGAGCGACTTGCTGACGGCAGCAAAATCAGGCTGCTAACGATCGTCGATCTTTATTCACGTGAATGCGTCGCACTGAGCGTCGCGAGATCGTTTACATCGCTCGACGTCGTGCGCGTGCTTAATCACGTATGCGCTCAACGAGGGAAACCAAGCTCGATCCGCTGCGATAACAACACGGAATTCGTTGCAGAACCGGTTGACCAATGGGCTTTCTGGAGGGACGTAAAGATCGATTTTTCCAGACCGGGAAAGCCGACCGATAATGCGTTTTGCGAGTCGTTCAACGGCCGCGTGCGCGCTGAATTTCTCAACCCTTCTTACTTTGAGACTCTTGCACAGGCGAGAAGAGCAGCGGGGATTTGGAGGCACGAGTACAATGAATTTAGACCGCATTCAATGTTAGGAAATCAGACACCAGGATCGTATGCACGAGCAGCCCTTGCGCTCAAAGTCAGCTGATTTTCCACAGTCGCCGCTGGTCCAGAAATTGGTTTAGGGTCACCGGACATTCGCCGGCACTCTGAATGTGTCCGGGAAACCGGGACAGGCTCAATACGCAATTTGTTTGCACTAGAAAAGCGACGGCGCTTGGCCTTTCCGACGACCTCGGTATTTGGTGCGTTCTCGCCGTTTGCCGATCGCGAACCATTGCGCGATGTTCCACTCATGGTATGCTCCTGGCAGCCCCGGATTAAGCGAAGATTTCAACGGCTGCTGGTACCAGATCATCCTGACACATGGGGAACGACATGAAACGACTACGCATCGGAAGTCTCGTCCTGGGTGTGGTATGCATCTATGTAATGAACTTTCTTGCACTCGTTCTCCATTTCTCAGACCAACGTATTCTAGCTCCTTTCGGTTTTAGCGGTTCCTTACTACTATTACTTTCTTTCGTACTCCAACTTCGCAAGTAGTTCAAGGGAGAATGATTACATGAATCGCTCAACTTTTATTGGCTCGGGAATGGCCCTTACAGGTGCTGGGTTACTATCATCGTGTTCCACTCAACTCGCGCATATAGCGATAGCAACAGCATCGCCGCAGACGTTAGATCTCGTTCGACCAAACGTTCTTACAGCTATCGAAGGTTACCAAGAGGCGGGACGTAACGATCTATTCTGGAGTCAGTATGCCAAGACGTCCGCGCCGACTCTCATCGTGCCAAAAACAATCTGGAGCTGGCCCGGTTCCGTGGACACTTTCCGCTTAGCGGAGAAGGGTCCGAGAATGGCCAGAAAACATCCTAAAGCCTACCCGCCGGAATTCCGACAAGAAGATCGTCGAGCTCGCGCGAGCTGGGCGGCAGCCGGACGACCTGGCGCACGAAGTCAGTCGTGCGCGGCAAACGGTGCGGAACTGGATCAGTGAGCATGAACTCGATAGTGGCGATCGGCGCGACGGGCCAACGAGCGAAGAACGTACCGAACTCTTCAAATTGCGCAAGTGAGTGAAGCAGCTGACGATCGAGCGTGAAGTCCTCTCAAAAGCCGAGGTCTGGTTCGCTCGGGAAACCGACGCGGTACCGAAGAGATCTTCGGATTCGTGAAGAGCAATCAGGGCTAAGATTCGTATTTCTACGCTGTGCCGTACGCTTCAAATTTCTGCGAGCGGATACTATGCGTGGGTAACTCGTCCGCCGTCGGCGCATAAGATTTCCGATCTACTATTGGGTGATCGGATTGAAGCGAATTGACGCGAATCGCGCGAGACGTACGGACGCCCGCGCATTCCAGCCGATCTCATCGACGAAGGCATTCACGTCAGCGATAAACGCGTTGCTCGTTTGATAAAAGAACGCAGTATCCACGGGGCTTCGCGGCGCAAGGGTATTAAAAAAACCATCTGCGATCACGATGCACGAGTAGCGCCGGACTTGGTCGATCGTCAGTTTACTGCAACGAAGCCCGAGCAACTTTGGGTTGCCGATATCACGAACTTTCCAACATGGAGCGGCTTCCTTTTTGTAGCGATCGTGTTCGATATCTATAGTCGGCGCGTCGTCGGTTGGGCGATGGCAACGCATTTGCCTACCGAGTTGGTTCTTGATGCGTTGAATATGGCTATCTATTGGCGCAATCCGACCAACGTGATCCATCATTGCGATCAAGGCACGCAGTACACGTCGATCGCATTTGGCGTTCGCTGTAAGGAAGCCGGCGTTCGTCCGTCGATAGAGTCAGTTGGCGACTGCTACGACACAATGCGATGTGTCAGAGCTTCAACGCAATTCTCGAGTGCGCGCTGCTCGTCAAGCATCACTTCAACACTCCGCGCGAAGCGAGTCTTGCTGTCTTCGATTTCATCGAGGGCTTCTACAATCCGCGCCGCCGACAAACGTCGATCGGCTCGATCTCTCCGATCGAGTACGAGCGCAGCACTCAGGCGGCTTGATGTCTAATCGACAACTCTCCACGGAACCGGGCCAGTTTCAAGATCGGCAATCCGCCGCGTTTCGTGTCGCAGTCGTTCTGTGGATCGCGTCAATGGTGGAGCTTGGCATTGTTCGCGATTGGTTGATGTTTACCGTCGCGGGCGGGTTCGTCGTCTTCCTATCGCTTGCGCTGTTCGCAACGACGCGGCTTGCGCCACTTAGCGCGGCGCTTTCATCGCGCCGATCGGCAATCGTGAAGTAGCGTACGCGCAGATCACGACCTTGCGCGAACGTCCGTTGGAGATTCGCCAGTGCCGTTCGTGTCGTGACGCCCGAATCGAGTTGCCTTCGCATCGTCGTGCCGTCTGCGTTGTCGAAGTTGGCAGCGTCATCGCGCGCGAAACTTTGCGTCGTCGCGTTGCCCAACGCGAACGCGTACCCGATATGTCCGGCGCTGCCGGTGGCGTTCGCAGCGATGGTCGCGGGTCGGTGCGAGCGATTGCAGATTTACTTCGCCACCGATGGTATTCGCCGCGCTCGCGCTCTCGGGACCGAGACGCTCGGTCACCTCGATCGCTCGAAAGGGCGAGATCGGGAATTGCGGGAGATCGAGATCTTTCGTATTCGTATTGTTGAGAATTTGGCCGTCCAATGCGACGAGCGTCTCCGAGGGATCCGGGGCACGCAAGGCGACGACGGCTACGGCATTCGGCGCACCGCCGTTCGGTCTCGCGATGGTTGCCGACGGCAGCTGTTCGAGCGCATCGGTGATATGGTTGAATCCCGCTTCTTCGAGCGACTTGCGACTGAAGAGAACCGTCGGAATGGTTCCGCTCGGCAGTGCCAGACGTCTATCGACGGTGATGCGGCTAATCGTGCGCAATTACTTTGCGTCGAGCGGATGGAGTTCGACGTCGAGTCGCGAGCCGCCATGAACGGCGACGCGCTCGATGGTTGTGGCGGCAAACCGGGCGCTACGACCGAAACTCGATACGTTCCCCGATCGACCTCGATATCGAACCGGCCGAGGCGTCCGGTCTCGATCGATGCCGGGGCCGTGCCGACAAGCACGACGCGAGCGTGCTCGATCGGCGTACCGTCCGGAGTATGGACAAACCCGCTGATGGCACAAACACGCAAGCGCGGCAATGATCGGAAGATCCACGCGTCATTCTTCGCAAGTGCTCGTGCGTCGTCCGTCAGTCGAGCCGACTGCGATCGTTTTAAGGTGTCGTGTTTTTAAGGAAAATCGGCTACGCGTTTTCCGCAACGTGCGAGAGCGTCGACCGCAAATTGAAGGGCATATTGGCGAGTACGCGCGGGGATCGAGGGCGGCGAATGCTACAGATTGCCGACGATTCGGGTGCGTGCAAATCTTCACGATAATCCGCACGACCCTTATGGCCACAGCTCGACCGCGCAATTGCCAAAAGCCTGGTCGGCGACTATCTCCGTTCGCTTGAAACGATGAAAATCCGAAGCGAAGCGACAACCGCAACGTAGGCCTTCGCGCAAACGCGCAGAGGCTAAATGTGCGACCTTGGAGTTGGCGGGGCCGAACCGGACGCGCGTCCGGAAATCCCGTCTCCGGTCGGCAGAGGTCCGAATCCGGGCACCGCCCCGCCAAACGCCGCAGAGACGGCTCGCATCCGAGCGAGATCGCGTTGCAGTTTTACTGAATCAGAAACCGATCGAATCAGCGGAACCAGCCTCGGGCGCGTCCTGCGACCGATTCTCCAATCTTCCCCCTTCACGACATGTGGCGTGGGAATCTGCAACAGGCGTGTGTCCGGGCGGCGCACCACAGCTGGCATGTTGGCGTGAAAAATCTTGAGTTGCGCGGCGTTCATCGGTGGCAGTCTGTCGTCTTCCGATTTGACGACGCGCGCGAATACCGCCGGCGTCAGAACGTGCGGAAAACCGGGCGAATGTTTCAGCGTTCCCAGCGTCCGCACGGGTCCCCGCGCTACGCCGGTATACTTCAGTTCCAGCACACCATCGATCAACGCGTGTTTATCCGGAGTTGGCATGTTGAACGTCAGTTCGACCCCGACGCCCGGTACGATGCTTGCGACTGAGATCGATACGGCGCTGCTATTGCTGGCGAATGCCGTCTGGTCTCCAAAAACCACGGACGTTGCGCCTTGCGGCCACGGCAGCATAACGGTGTACTGATTGTTGGCGAGCATGAGCTCGTGATCTTGCGACGAGCATCCGCCTTCGTTTCCCCAGTTGCGCACGAACATCGCCCATAGTTCGTAGTTGGAATCGCCGATTGCTCGAACGGAGAGCCCGTACGCGGGATGCAGCTCTCCGCTGCACGGGTGGGCGCAATCTAAATCGACGAGACCCGTTACGACTGCGAACTGGCCGTCTAAAATGCCAGACGGTGTGGGGAAAGTTCCTTCGTTATCGACGGCATGCTTGAGGTCGGTCCACCATTTTGACGTGAAGTTGTCGATGGTTTCGTCCGAATCGAACTCGATATGATACCCCGCCGGACGGCCTTCGGTCGCCCCCGCGTTATTGGTCGTCGCGAGATCGATCGAGTAGTCGTCATCGAGACCCGCATCGGATTTGGAATCCCAGGTCAACGATCCCGTGTACGTCCCCGGCCCCCAGTTCGCGTGTCCGGATAGTGGACCACCTAAATGATCGCAGGAGAAAGTTGAATTTGGAAACGACGATAGGTCGACGGAGGGAGCCTGCGTCGTGCATGGCAGCAACCACGGCGTTGCGCAGGTGTCGTCGCCGGCCAAACCGGTCGGATGAAATCGCGGATTCCGATCGTGATTGATTTGTTCGCCCCAACGCGCGTCCAGTGGGATCGCGTTCCCGTCGACTCGATCCCAGAAAAGGTCGAATGGCGCAACGTCTCCGGTCGGAGCGGGCGTTGCGGCATTGTGCGTGATCGTGAGCGTCACTTCAGCCGCGCCGCCGTCGGCCCCGGCACATTGATTTTCGGTGCCATTGTCGTGGTCTTGGTAGCCGTTATCGTCGTAGTTGTCGTCGGAATAGCCAAGGCGCAAAAAGAGACCTGCGCTCCCCGTTCCGCTTGTTACGTGCAGGGGCTTTCCAACGATGCCGGCGATCGGTATCATCACGCCGGTTGCTCCGGGAATCCAGATCTCTCCGAAGTAGTATCGATCGGAATCTTCGCCCGATGGATTCACGTAGCGTTTCCAGGTGTCGCCAAGGCCACCGGTTTGCACGCATCCGCTCGCGTTGACGATAACCGAGTCGCCCGGCGCGAACGCGATCTGAGGGTAGCTCGTCAGCGATCGCTTCACGTCCGGCTGTCTGATATGGACGATCTCAACGTTGGGCGAGGGATTATCGATGCTAATGATGTCGAACGTGTCATTCGCGGCCCGCGCGCTAGGCGAGAAAAGCAGCGCTGCAAGAATGAAAGAAAACCATGCGATGGAGCGTCCGAGCATAGCACCTCCGCCCGCGTAACATCAATTTGCTTAACTACGAGGACGTTTTCTGCGATTCGTGTCTTGATATGATTGCCCTCGCGCTGCTCAATGCGATCGTGCGAGTGGTTTCCGTCTCATCCGCTGCCGTTACCGTTTGGCGCGTCCGCTAGGCGATCGAATCGGAGCGGGCGCCGACAAGCAGACGTCGCGGTCGTTGCAAGAATTGACGGCCACCCGTTACGGGCCGAGATCGAAAAACCGAACGGCGTCGAAGCGCTCCCTCGGGCCACGATTGCAGCACCGTCGTCGCGTCGCCGAAACCATAGATGTAGAACGAAAAGTTGCCGGCTACGCACTCGATGCGCAGAATGAGGTTGGATAGCTCGAGGCGTGCGTGTTTAAGTCGGTACTGGGTGCCGATCGGAGCAGCTTCGGGAGCTGAGCCGCACGAAATCCTCGAGACGTTCGGTGGAGCTTGGCCGATCCCGGAGGCATCGTCGGAGCGATTTCGGGAAATCTGCGATCTCGTACGCTCGAAATCGCTCGCGCTTGCAAACGAACTCGAAAGCCAGGCGAGTCGCGTCTAACGGCCGTTGCGAAGCGGTGCCGTTCTACCGCTCGCCGAACGCGATTTAGCGATCGTATTGAGGAGTTAGTGATGGCCGTCCGAACGCGCCCCGACCCGACATTGTATCCCTCGCCGAAAATCGCGATGGAGTCCCCTCGTGAACGCTACGGATACGTCGCGTTACTGAGACCGGGGGGGACGGCGGCCGATGCGCTCGGCGTGATCGACCTCGACCCCGCATCAAAGACGTATTCTCAAGTGGTTCACAAAGTCGAGCTTCCGAACATCGGTGACGAGTTGCATCACTATGGCTGGAACTCGTGTAGTTCGATGCTCTGCCCCACGAGCGGCCACCCATTTACCGAACGTCGGTATCTGATCGTGCCGGGTATACGCTCGTCGCGCATCTACATCATCGACACGAAGCCCGATCCGCGCCAAGCTCGTATCGTGAAGACGATCGAGGCGGATGAAATTTTGCGCAAGACGGGCTACTCGCGACCGCACACCGTGCATTGCGGGCCCGAGGGAATTTACATCAGCACGCTCGGCGGCAGAGGCGAGCGAGGCGATGAGAGTCCGGCCGGTATTTTCGTTCTCGATTGCGAGACCTTCGAGATCCGCGGCGCATGGGAAGCCGATCGCGGATCGCAACGCCTCGGCTACGATTATTGGTGGAATATTCCGCAGAACTACATGGTATCGAGTGAGTGGGGAACCCCACCGCAGTTCGAAAGCGGAATCGTGCCCGCCGATCTTCTCGCGAACCGATACGGCCACAGCATTCACTTCTGGAATCTGCGTGAGCGGCGGAACATCCAGACGATCGATCTTGGCGCCAATCATCAAATGGCACTCGAGATACGCCCGGCACACGACCCGGCCAAAGAATATGGTTTTCTCGGCGTCGTCATCGACTCGACCAATCTCGAAGGCTCAATCTGGACGTGGTATCGCGAAAACGGCACGTTTAAGGCGCGCAAAACGGCGGTCATACCGCCCGAGCCAGCGGACCCCGCGCATTTACCGGAACTGCTCAAAGGTTTTGGGGCGGTGCCGCCGCTCATCACGGATATCGATCTCTCACTCGACGATCGCTATCTTTACGTCGCCTGTTGGGGCACGGGCGAACTTCGTCAATACGATGTGAGCGACCCGATGGCGCCGCAACTCTCGGGCTCCGTGCGAATCGGCGGGATTGCCGAACACCGGCCGCATGCCGGCGGGCAGCCGTTCGCGGGCGGTCCGCAGATGATCGAGATCAGTCGCGACGGCGAACGCATCTACTTCACGAATTCGCTTTACAGCACGTGGGACGACCAATTCTACCCCGCGGGGATGCCGGGACAACTCGCGCTAGCAACGATGACGGCCGGTGGCGGTTTTGCGCTCGATCCCAAATTTCTTATCGAGATGGATGATGGCTACCGCGCGCACCAGGTGCGCTTGGAAGGCGGGGATTGCTCGACGGAAAGTTTCTGTTTCTCGTCCTGATGGACCCGATGCTCAACTGGTCGATGATCGTTGCTATGGGATTGTACCAAGGCGTCAATCCGCCAATGGGTTGGCTCCTGGCCTCCGGGCGCTGTTTGCAACAGCGCTCGGGGCGCCCGCTGCTGGGAACGATTGCGGCACTCGCGTGGGGGCATTATCTCGCGATGGTCGCGGTGCTCGTTCCAGCGGCACTGCTCTTGCTGTGGAGTACGCTGCATCCGCACTCGCTCGTCGCGTCGTTCGTGCTTCGGCTCGACCGCGCGTTCGTCGCACTTGCCGTCGTTTACGCTGCCTTCGGCGCCTACAAAATCATCCGCCCGCGTCATCCCATCATGCTGGCTCGCATCCATCCCGATCGAAAAATTTGGTGGTCGTTCGTGATGGCGTTCTTGCATTGCGGCTCGCCCGTTATGATGCTCGCACCATTCTTCGTTCTCGCCGCGCCCTACACTACCCCGATGTGCGGTATCAATGGTACGGCGTATGCGATGCTCGCCCTCGCGCTCGTCGTACCGGCGGTCATGGTCGTGCCGTTGGCTTCAGTTGCTCTGGGCATCGCGTGGTTCGTATGGCGCCGACTTGGTCTGCGCGCGCTTACGCGCGTGTGGCTCAATTTCGATCTCGGCTGGGCCGTAAGCTACCTCGTGATGGCATGGATGGCCGTCGGCATGGGTCGGGTGGGCATGGGAATCGGCCACTAATGCCGACCGTTCTCGTCGCGCGCGAGACGCTGCACGTCTTCATCGGGTTCGATGCGGATACGTTGCTGAGAAGCCCCGCGTGCGCGTGGCGCAGCGACGAGTAAATTTTAACGCACCGCGTCCGCGACTAATCGTCGAATGTCCGCGGCTAGCTCAGCCGGACGTTCGCCTGGGAGAAAGTGACGCGCATTTGAGTAGATCGAGAGGCGACCGAGGCGTGCAGCTGACGCAGTACGTTGTGCTTGCCGTATGGCGAAGAACGGATCGCGGTCGCCCCAGGCGACCAGAACTGGAATATCGAGTTCGCGCAATGTTCCTTCGATGGGCGCATAAAGTTCACTGAGACCGCGCAGGGCGTTCCTGAAAATGGTCCCGATCGCGGCGGTTTGTCGCTCATCGCCGAGATAGTCGGCGCTCTTTAGCGCTTTACTCGAGCCTTGACGGATCATGAATGCGAGCGCGGACCGTGAGAACAAAAGCCGTGCGGCCAGATTGCCGACGATCGGCCACGTGACGCCTCGAATTGGAAACGGAATCGGAGTGTCGCCGAAAACATTTGCCGCGACGAGGCCGACACCCCTCACCGTGCGGCGCATCTCGGCGTCGCGCAACATCGCTAGCGCGACGGGGCCGCCAAAGTCGTGTCCCACAACGATCGGCCGAACTGCGCCGGCTTTCGTAAGCGCATCGCGCAGTGCGCTCCCTTGGGCATCGACCCATAAATCGTCGAACGAATGGGGCCGTTCGCTTTCGCCGAAACCCAAAAGATCTGGAACGAAGACGCGGTGCTCGCCGGCAAGTATCGAAGCGACTTCGTGCCAGACAGCACCAGAACCCGGGATGCCATGAACCAGCGCCACGTGCGGGCCGTCACCTTCAAAGACATCGACGTGCATTTTCATCAGTCACCGCAAGGCTATGGAGCGACAGCGTCTTATCGCGCATCCCGAAGAGCTTGCCATAGGTACGCGAACATGGGGCAATCGCGCAAGTTGTAAGGCGCCAGCGAGCCGCAGGGCCTCATCGTGCGGGTTCGAGCCTCGAATATTTTTAACGCGGCTCGGGAAGCGCATCTCTAACGCCCTGCTGAGAGTATCCCGATGCCGTGGCCGATGAACTGATCGTCGGGTTCGGCTGTTATCGATTCGCCGCACGGCGGGCGGCCGATCGAGCATTTCGTTACCATAGCAATCTCCTATTCCGAGTGAGGGCGGAAGACGTCTGGAGACGATTTGCTTTCGAAGCGTTCCCCGGAACCCTGCTAGCGCCGCCTCCACCAACGGGCATCTTAAATAAAGCTGGCCTGATCGGCTGACGCCTCAGCCCTTATAGCTGCACCCGCTTCCTAGGTGCTTAAGTCGGGCCGAACAAGATAAATAAATGTCGACTTCAACGGACGTTTTAGAACAGCAACGCACGAGCCACGCCACGGTTGGCGAGCGATTCTTTGCGTGGAATCCGATTACTTCCGAGAAGCGCACTCGATCGACTCGGCAACGTAGTAGCCGATCTTCACCAAGCTGGCAAAACCGTCCGATAGAAAAATCTTGCCTTTGATTCACGAGTATCAAACCGAGCTGTGCCGAAATTTTCGGCAAGCACCAAGGTGGGCAACAAAATTACGACTCATGGCCGCGCCGACTTCAAGGAGCGAGCGTTGCGGCTCGCCGTCGATCGTGGCTTTCACGTCAACGACCCAGAGCTACCTCGATCCGCATTCAAGCCAAACGCTTGCGAGCACTCTCGCTAGAGAACGGGTCCATGAAAACGGCTTCGCCACAGGGCGGGCCTTGCTTTTCGTGATATATCTCGAAGTAGTCATGAAAGGAGCGCCGGTCGTACGAAAGACCATTATTTCGAGCTTGACGGACCAAGCGTACGAGCGTCTCGAGGAACTCATTGTCACGCTCGAGCTCGCGCCAGGTTCTCTTCTATCCGAACCGGATTTGAGCGCGCGTTTGCAGATCGGACGAACGCCGATTCGCGAAGCGTTGCAACGTCTCGCACGCGAAAAATTAGTCGTGATCTTGCCGCGGCGCGGCATGTTCGTTTCCGACATCAACGTGCAGAATCAATTGAAGTTGCTCGAGCTTCGCCGTGAAATCGAACGCCTTCTCGCGCGCCTCGCTGCACGTCGAGCATCGCCGCAGCAGCGCCGCGCGCTCGATCGCGTTGCCACCGCCATGGAAGACGCAGCCGCGAGTAACGACGATCGGGCTTTCATGCGTGCCGATCTCAAGTTAAACGAACTCATTACCACGAGCGCGCAGAACGTTTTTGCGACGCAATCGATGAGTCTCTGGCACGGTCTTTCCCGGCGCTTCTGGTATCAGCATTACCGCACCGTGGCGGATTTACCGCTGGCCGCAGAGCTTCATGCGAAACTCGCACGTGCGGTAAGCGGGCGCGATGAGGAGACGGCAGCGGCAGCATGCGATCGCCTCCTAAACTATCTCGAAGAATTTACGCGCGCGACGGTCTCCGGGACTTGACACTGCGCGTGAAACTAATATACTGCTGATATATCAGATTTCCCGAGGGGGTTCGCTATGACTGCCATCGCTGTCGCTCCTATCACCGACGCATTTATCGAGCGCGATCTCGCGCGAATCGACGAATTCCGCACGGAATACCGCTCGCGTTTCGCAGACAAGCCCTATTTTGGGCCCGCTCACGCTGCGACGATCGCAGCCATCGGCGCGACCGCCCTTGCAACCTACTTTACCGCACTTCGCAAGCCGCTCAAAGCAGCGGAGCTTGCGATCGTACCGGCGACGTTCCTCGCGTGCAATCTCGTCGAATGGGCGATGCACAACTACGTGATGCACGTGCCGCGCAAGGGACCACTCGGCGCCGCGATGGAGATTTATACGCGTCACACACTCAACCACCACCAGTTCTTCAGCCGCGAGCGCATGACGTACGACGACGTCAACGACTACCGGATCGTTTTCTTCCCGCCGGTCGCGCTGTTATCACTCATCGCGCTTTCCGCGGGGCCGGCGGCACTGCTCGGAAAACTGTTTAAGTCCCGTAACGTCGGATTACTCTTTATGATGACGACGACGGGGATGTATCTCGTTTACGAAACGTTTCACTACTGTTGCCATCTCGAAGACAATTCATTTCTACGCCATATGCCGTTCATCAATACCATCCGCCGCCATCATGCCGCCCATCATGACAAGCGCGTGATGAAAGAACGTAATATGAATCTCACGTTTCCGATTGCCGATTGGCTATTCCGAACGAGCGACCTCGATCGCGGGCTCATCGGTCATATTTTTAACGGCTATGACGAGACGCACGTGAAACCCGAGTTCACCGCGGATGGACTGCGTCGGCAGGCTGTCGCCGCTGCGAACGAACGCGCCGCACGTGCCGAAATGTTTATGCCGGCCTAGGTGTTCGGGATCCATTCTCTTCGCCGCCGGAAGCAAAGGCGATAACGCTCGCGGGAAGCTCGCGACGTGCGGGTGCGAGCACGGTGACGCAAAGCAGGGTGGCGGCCGTAACGAGCCTGGTGAGAGAAGCGATGACGATCGTCGTGAGTTCGAACGAGACAACGCTCGTGCTCGCGATCCTTGACCGAGTACGAACGGTCGGCGTGTCGCCCCTACAGCACGATCGCGGCCCATGCCGAGTCGTGACTGCGGAATGCTTCGCGGGGTGCATCCACTCCGAAACGACGGCCCTCGGCGAGAGCGAATTCTGCCAGCGCGTCTCGCATCGTGTCTTCGCCGCCGAACTGAAACCCGAGCTGCGATGCGTACGCCGCGCACGCGTCGAGTTTGGCTGCAAGCGCGCGGGCGTCGAGCGCGAAGGCGACCGTCGTTGGCGTTTTCGATGCGAGCGGTTCGCTCGGATCCGCGAGCGGTTCGCGCAGTACGTATGGCGCGTCCCGATACCACATGGTGCGTGGCGTATGCGCGGGCGCGTCCGCTATCGCGAGGACGGCGTCGCGCACCCGTCGATGATCGACGTGTGCGCCCAGTGCTTGCGGCGCAAAGATTGCATCGGAGCCACGTACGCACTCGCGTAGCCGCTCTTCGAGCGCGCCTGCAATCGTATCGGTCGGCGTAAAGTCGCCGAAAAGGGCGGCGGCGGAGTCGTAGCCGCGATGCGGCGCTTCTGCAAATTCGAGCCGTGTTACCTCAGAGAACGCGAGCGCATGCGCCGCACCGTCGTCTTCCGCACGTCGTAACGAGAGGTAATCGACGTCGGCTGCGAGTCCCTTATCGAGCTGGCACGCGAGAGCGAAGCCGGTTGGGCGCGGGACCGATTTCGTGAAGACGGTACAAAGCGTCGTGGTCCACCCGCGCATCGCGAGTGCGAAGGCGGTCCCACCGCATGAAAACGCGACGTCGTCGTAATGGGGCGAGAGAAAGAGCGCGCGCGGCATCAGAGCAGATGCGGCGTCGCGCGGAAGCGGCACGCTTCGATTGCGATCGGCTCGAACGGTTCGCGTGATGGCACGCCGAGCGCGATCGCATCGCGATAGGCATCGAGAATGAGCGCTGCGACTGCGAACCACGAGTAGGTGCGGCGACATTCCATCAGCGCGGTCGAGGCGAGACGTTCGCGCAGCGCACCGTCCGTCAACAGTCGTTCGAGCGCGGACGCAAGCGCCGCACGATCGCCCGCTTCGGTGAGGAGGGCGTTTTCGTCGTCACGCAGACAATCGACCACGCCGACCGAGCGGCACGAAACGGTGGGCAAGCCGCTCGCCATCGCCTCGAGAATGGTATTTGAGAAGCCCTCGGCGTATGTCGGGCTCACGAAGATATCGCCCTCGCGATAGACCGCCGAAACGTCATCGTACGCGACGTACCCGCGCATCTCGACGCGGTCTTCGAGTCCAGCTTCGGCGATCGCATCGCGCGTCGCTTGGACATCGGGACCGATCCCGGAAACGATCGCGCGAAACGAGTGGCGCGTTGCGAGCATACCGAGCGCCGCGATGAAATCGAGGACGCCTTTGCGTCGATCGACGCGCCCGTGATAGAGCAACACGGGGACAGGCGCGAGTGCGCCCGGAGCGCGTCCGGCAAGCGGATGGAATCGTTCCGTATCGACCGCACCCGGAACGATCGTGAAACGTTCGCGTGCGATGCCGAGGCGCTCGGAAACTTCGGTACGAAACGAATCGCCGCCGATGAGTACGGGGCCGCCGCAATCGAGCACGCGCCGCATCGCGGTCTCGTGCGTACGGCAACACGATCCGACCCAATGCCCGTCGCCGCCTTGGATGCTCGTCACGCACGGGACCCCGAGCTCGCGGCTCGCGAGTAAAACGGCGTAACCGGTCGGATAGCCGTATTGCGCATGGAGGACGTCGAAGGGCGCGCGCGCGTGTTCGCTCCGGATCGTCGCGACGAGGTCGGCGACATCGCGCTCGAAGTCGCCGCCGTCCTGTTCGCCGAGTTGCTCGCGCCCGATGACGCGGACGCCGTCGACCGGCGGCGGCGGCCCGCCACCGTACACCGAGACGCCGAAGGCATCCCCGCGATACTGCGCGATCATCGTCACGTCGTGGCCGCCTGCGACCAAACGCCGCAAGAGATTCTGGGCGTACACGCTCATGCCGGAGATCGCCGGGAAATACCGGCGACTGACAAAGCAGATGCGCATCGCGCTACGCTTCGTGGTCGCGAAGATACTGGAGGGCCAGCGGCACCATGACGTCGGCGCGGTGTGCGTCGCGCGAGAGTTCCACGCACACGAGTCGATCGTAGCCGATCTCGCGTAGCGCCGCGAGCACGCTCGCGATATCCATATCGCCTTCGCCGAAAGGGAGATGCACGTGCTCGCCACGTCGCATATCTTCAACAGATACGGTCGCAAGGTCGGCCGCCGTTTCGCGCACGGCGTTCGCCGGATCGCGCTCGCCCGTGACGATCACGTGGCCGGTATCGAGCGCGAGCCGCAGGCCCGGCACGCTACGAGCGATCGCGCGGAAGTCGTCGATCGTTTCGACGAGCATGCCGGGTTCCGGTTCGAGCGCCGCAATCGTGCCGAGTTCGCGCGCGCGTTCCGCGACGCTCGCGATGCCCTCGACAAGCCACGCATGCGCGCGCTCGCGCTCGACTTCCGGCTTCGGAACGCCCGCCCAAAAGGACATCGCTTCGGCTTCCGTCGCCGCCGCGACGACAAGCGCGCGTTGCAGAAAATCGACGCGTCGGGCGCGGCCCTCCGCAGTCGGCGAGACGAGCGTCGGCTCGTGTTTGGCGCGAGGATCGAGGAGAAAACGCGCGCCCGTTTCGACGACGCAGCCGAGCCCGAGATTATGAAGTCGCTTTGCGAAACGCGCGAGCGAAGCATCGAAGTCACTCGCGTACGGATCGAGGTGATGATGATCGAGCGTTATCGCGACGCCGTCGTAGCCGGTCTCGGCGATGAGATCGAGGGCATCGTCGAGGCGGTGGTTCGCGACGCCGTTGGTATTGTACGCATAGCGCAGACTCATCGCACGAGCGCCTCGCGCGCGAGCGCAGCGGCATGGACGCCCGGTTCGCGATAGAGCGGATAGAGCGGGCCGACGGTGCGATCGACGGCCGCGCGATCGAGCCAGAGCGGCCCGCCGAGGCGCGCTTCGGCTTCGGGTAACACGCGGATGCGTGCGCGACCGGGGCCCGGTTCGCGAGCGACGAGTGGAGAATGTGCGTCGAGGAGTTTACGTGCGTTGCGTTCGCCGATGCGGTAATAGCTCATCGTTTCGACTTCGAGGCCCGGCACGATCGCTTTGACGACCGCGACGCCGTGCGCCGCCATTTCAGGCGTCGTGAAATCGACGTAGAGGACGTCGAGCCCGGCGTCGTGGAGCCGCTCGTAGAGCGTCGTAACGAGTTCTTCGCCGGGACGCGCGTCCGGGCGAAGCGTCGGTTCCCAATTCGGAAGCGACGTCGCACGTCGCGTCTCGCGTACGGTCAGTATCGGATCCGTGATCGCGGCCCGGAGTCGCGCGGTGTCGCATGCGAGCCACGACGACATCGCCTCGAGTGCGCGGTCTTCTTCGTCTGCAAGCGACGTGCGTTCGCGAACGCGTGCCAGATAGGCCGCAGGTGCGATGCCCTCGAGATCCGCGAGCGGCCCGTGCGCGAAACGCTTGCGCGATCGAGCGGAGCCAAATTCCAACAGTGCCTTACGAATGGCGACGGCACGCGTCGGCGAGGCGGCTTCGCCCGCGGCCGTGATCGCGAGCGGGAACGGCGCGGTGGTGCCCGGCCGTTCGGCGCCGACGACGAAAACGTTCGCGATGCCAAATTCGTCGTCGGCGAATTTCACGATCGGTTCGATTCCGGCGCGGGCGAAACGATCGAGAAGATCGCCGACCACCGGATCGTCGAGGCCGTTGAGGTCGAGGGCGATACCGGCATCGAGCGCGCGAAAACGCACGCCGTTTCCGTCGCGTTGGAGCAATTCTTGAATGCCATGTGCGAGCGCGAAATCGCGCGTCGGGCCCGCGCCGAGGCCGTTCGTAATCGGCGTCGCGAATGGGGTATAGTCGCCGAGATCGGCGCGCGTTACCGCCACGACGTCGAGCGGCACGAAGACCTCCGCGCCGTCGGGATAGCGGCGCGCCGCTATCCACGCACGTTCGGTTTCACCATCGACGTCGGAGCCTGCAGGCATGCCCAAACGCCAAGGATGCACGACGAAATCGGCGCCGTACGCGTCGGTGAGCTCGCGATACGATGCCACCCGGCGCGGCATTTCCGCCCGCAGCGCCCGCCGCGCGGCGCGCAGCACCAGCTTCTTCTCCTCACCCTCGGCCAACGGGTCGGGCACAAATCCAAAGCCGGCGACATGCCCGACCGGATGGCCTTCCACCACCACCTCGCCCCGCATTGTCACGGCCGACAGCAGCTCCTCCCCTTCCGCCGCATCCAGCCGGCGCATCAGATGCGCCGAACGGCGGTCAACGAAGCGGGCGGTCAGGCGTTCATGCAACGCATCGGACAGCGCATCCTCGACTTTGCGCGACTCCCCCTGCCAGTGCAGCGCGTCCTTCACCCAATCGCTGCGCGCGGCGATGTAGGACCAGACCCGCACGCCCGACAGGCGCTGCATCAACGTGTCGATATCGCCGTCGGCCCGCGAGATGGAGGCGATCTGCCCGGCCAGCCAGTCGGTGGGGATGTGTCCGTCGCGCGCGATATGGCCGAAAATCCGGCCACACAGATGGGTATGGGTTTCATCCGCCAGCTTGCGGAAATCCGGAATCTGGCAGGCCTCCCACAGCAGCCGAACACGAGAGCGGCTGGAAGCCAATTGACGAAATTCCGGTTCGCGCGCCAGCGAGGCCAGGGTTTCGACGTCGGTTGCATCATTGCCGCGGATCAGCCCCGGCCCCGGCGGCGGCGACGCCGTC
>ENA-OFCD01000900-OFCD01000900.1-metagenomes-genome-assembly--contig:-NODE-900-length-17101-cov-3.772674_pt1 | contig 17101 bp, 20 predicted proteins | sample MGYA00153392_OFCD01 | MGnify analysis MGYA00153392 | reverse complement strand
TACGACACCTGTTAAGTTAGCATTAGTCGTAACAGTTCCAGCAGTTGCAGCACTTCCTAATGTGTTTTGATTAAGAATAGGAATATCCGCAGCTACAATTGCTCTAAATGAGGGCACACCCGCAGACCCACTTGGTGCAGCGAATATTTGGTTTGCTGTTTGAGATGCGAAAGGTGCAAGGTAATCTGTACCCGCTGTTGCAGTTGTAAAAGCAGTTGTACCGTTACCTTTTAACAAACCAGTTAATGTTGTTGCGCCTGAACCGCCATTTGCAACTGCTACCGTTCCTGTAACATTCGCTGCATTACCAGAAATATTACCTGATATTGCCCCTCCTGCAATAGTAGTTGATGATGTAAGTGCACCTGCCACACCTGCTGAACTTACAAAACCTGCTGCTAAGTTGTTGCTAATTACAATATTACCCGATGTTGTAATCGCTGAACTTGTAACAGTTAAACCTGTTGGTACGGTTGCGCTTACCGATGTTACCGAACCTGAACCTGTACCCGCTACTATTAAAGTTCGCAAAGTACCTAAAGTCATGTTAGAAGCTGAATCCGCATTTGGCGATTCAGAAGCAACTTTCCAATTAAGTGTAGGTGTTTGCGCATAGGCAAAACCTGTAAATACTAATAAGGCGCATAACGCCAAAATTACTTTCGAGACCATACTCCGTTATTTTGAAAATTAAAAAAATTTTTTGATAGATAAGTGAATAAAACCGTACCATCTTGCTTTTTTATAGTAAGTGAATTAGCCGAATTATCATTTTTAGATATAGTGAAAATCCAACCTATTGTACCTGCTTCTGTTGGTAGCGTGGCTACCATATTGCCACTTGTACAATCAAATTTCCAAGAGTTATAATTACCATTTAATGTACTATTCGCATTTACAAGAGTGTCTCTTTGAGATACAACACCTGTAATAGTAATAGATGCTGTCGTTGAACTACCGCTCGAATTAATACCCCCACTCGAATTTATTACACCACTTGAATTTATCCCACCGCTCGCTGTTAACGTTTTAACCAAATTAACCGAATCAGTGAAAGTTTTATTTCCAACTATTGTCTGTGCGTTTTTATTTAAAATTTGACCAACGTATAACCATAAACTACCTGTATAATCCCAGTTGTATAAATCACCTGACGAAGAAACAGCATAACGAGAAATTGCAGGGGGCGTTAATGCGGGGGGAATACCGTTACCTATGTATTGATAAACTCTTGAAGTATCAAATATATTAGATATTCTTTTTTCAATATCTAATACAGTTGCTCTTTGTATTATTTGCTGTAAAGAAGGTGTAATTCCTGAAATATAAGGTATAATAGAATTTGAGCTATTCTTTTTGTAAATTATTCCTTGCCCCGTTACGCTACCATTTAAGCCCGAAAATCCTGTAATATTTACACGAATTAAAGGTTGCGTTATTGATGCCGTTACAACCGAAATAATGGGCAATTCGTAAGCCTTGTTATCATTTATGTTGAAAAAAACTAAAACACACGTATTATTAATATTCGATCCATCAAACACCATTGTTTCATCGGTAAACGTTATGCGAATATCTAATGTGGTACTTGTCCCTGCAATTTGGTTTAATGTACCTTTGCCAACAACATAATCCGCTAATTGCTTTTGTGCAATCGCTGCGTTACTAAGAAATAATAATGCAAAAAATAGAAATTTCTTAAATGTTATGGATATTATTTTTTTTTGCATAATTTTTATAATTACAAGCCCGAAATACTCACTACATAGTCATTTGAATTAACCATGTTTGTACGCCTCCATGTAATTGTTGAAGTGCCAACGGTCATAAAAGATTCGTTTGTTTCATTATGTGGCGCAGTGTTCGTAACCGCCCAAGTTCCCGAAGGAATAACATAGCCATCAAAAAGTGGCGTTCTATATGCGCCCGTTGTACCACCTACACCATTTGAATTGATAATAATATTAATCCAATTCATTGCGCCTGAACCATCCGCGCCTGTTTGAATATCCGATGCTAAAACATTAACCGTTGCCTTTGTACAATGCACACCTGCTGGTACTGTTATTGTGAACACACCACCTGATTTAGTTGCTGTTACCGTATTAGCATCTGCAACTACCCATACGCCCGAACCTGCGTTGTAAGCGTCTAATAACGAACTACTCGAAATAACTAAATTGCCCGAACCAAGTATTGATGTACTATTAATTGTTTTAATATTCGTTCCTGAAACTAACACATCCTGTTTAAGATTTAATGCCGCAAGCATATCTGATTTGCGAGCAAGTAATACCGTATCAGTATTGTTTAATTTATAATTTAATTTTGCATTTGTGTAAATTCTGCCGTTTGTTGTATCGGTAGCATAAGATGCCTTATTTACATATAGCGCATTGGAATAAGCCCTTTTAGTAACTGTATCACTTGCGTAACTAATTAAATCTTTGTAATACGCATTTGTCATTGTGCGCGTAACGGTTTTATAAACAGTAGAAGTATCCACACCCGTAGTCATTGAATTAATTTTAGCAGAAAATGTGCTTACTAAAATTGCCCGAAATGATTTTGTCGCGCTATCAATAGACATGATTTTATCGCCATTATTTAATACCGTTTTAATAGGTATTACGTTACCGTCAATGATAGGTACGGTATCGAGTACCGAATAAGCAAAAGCCTTATTCACGCTCAAAAAAACTATCAAAAAAAATAATGCTTTTTTCATATTCCTACTTAAAAATTGCTCAACCATTTTAAACTAAAAATCAGACACACGCTATTAAACGTGTGTCCAAATTTCAATTATCATTTCTCAATTCTAAAAATCCGTTGTTGCTGAACCGCTTGGAATCGCGTTGTATTCCAACTGACCATTTATGTCAATCTCAAACTGATATACTTTATTGTCCGCGCCCTTAATACGGTAGTATGAAGCTGTGCCGTCAAACAATTTTTTTGCGTATAATGAAATACCGTCTGCATACGCCTGAACTGTTGATTCATAGTTTGCACCGTTTTTCAAAACGCCATAAGTATCAAGGATTGCACCATTTGCAGGTGTAACTTTTAATCCGTTTGCTGTAATCGCTGCACCCGAACCTGAATCATCAAGGGTAAGTGCAAATTGTCCCGACGTTGTATTGTAAGCAATACCGCCGTTTGTTGAACCGAACCATTGGCGCGTAACTGATTCTGTAATATCTGCTTTTATTTCTACAAAATCGGCTGCTGTACCATTTGGTGTATCTGTAACACACATCCAAGTTGCTACATTTTGAGTATCAATAACAAAATCGCCAATGCGCGGTGCTACTACACCATTTGAATAATTTGCCGTCGAATAAACGGAACTAATCCATGTTGCAAAACCCGATGCTGCAACAATTTTTTGATTGTGACGAATTGCATTAATGCCGAGTGTATTTGTTGCTGCATCAAATACCAAAAAATCTTGTGCATTTGTGCCGAGTGTGAGCGGTGCTACTTCTAAACCGTTTGCCGAAGACTTCAACAAATTGTTTGTAAGTGTGCTAATCTTAACAGAAGATGTTAGTTGACCGTCTGCGGCAACTGCTAAGTTCGATGTTTCTGTATTGCCTACCACTGTTACATAATTTGTAGGAATCGTAGTGTAAGAAACGCCACCCGTTCCATTTGCCGTTAATACTTGTCCTGCTGTTGCGCCTGTTGAATTTAAAGAAACTGTTGCTACTTTGCCCGACAATGAAACGCTAACCAACGAACCTGCATTTAATACCAATACATCACCGTCTGCAAAATCGCTTGTATTTGTGCCGTCTGAAACAACAAACTTTTGCATTGAGCCTGTTTTCTCAAGATTATATTTCGATCCGTCATTTGCTAAATAAATACCGTTCGGGTTTGGTTTTGCCCAATACATAACGGAGTTTCCGTTTTCAGTAACGATATAGTTCTGATATGGCTGAATCTTGTTAGCTTCAATGTGTGCTTGTATATTTGCTAACGTGTCATTAATGACTACAACAAGTGCCTTCATGTTAAAAAATTATGATTAATTAAAAAAATCAAATTCAAAATCTGGTAAACTAATTTTTTGTATCGTTATTGGTGCATCTACGTATTCGTCTAAAAAAACGTCTCTTACTTCAAATTGCATTACACGCTCTATAAAATCAAAATTGGTTGCATCGTACTCATTTACCTTATCAATGCGAAAAGTTAAATTTTCTGTTCCTGTCCTACCCGATTGACATTGTAAAACTCTGCGCGTTCCGAGTGCCTTTGAAACACAACTAAACATTATCCTATCGTATTCTACTAAGTTACAAGCTATGCGAATTTCGTAAGTTACGGTAATTGCGTTTGCAGGTAATTTATATTTTTTATAGGTTGCGTCCAAATTTTTCTCGAAAATATTTATGTCTGCGCCTATTTCACCGCTTTCACGTTTTTTTCTATCAATCGTTATTTGTGCTGAGCGTTTTTCCCCACGTGCCTTTGCTGAGCCTACCCCTTGCACATAAATCAACTGTTTTTCTGCATCTACTGTTTGTGGCAATGATTGCCGTAATGCCTCTAAATCTATCGGAAACTGCGTTGCGCCGTTATTCATTGTTTGATACGGTGTTACGTCTAAATAGTACCCTGCGCTATTCACTTGAAGTTGAATAGCCGTTTTAATTGTTCTATCTATATCCGCCGTATTCAAAAATATCATTCGTATTTATTAAAATATTATTTTGAGTGTTTTTTTAGTAATTGTTTTATGTATGCTTCCGCCATTCCTGCGCGCCATGCCCCCACATCTTTTGCCGACGGCTGCCACAACGGACGTGCTGGTATATTTTGTGTGCCATATTCATTATCTATCGCTACGGTTGATAATTTTGTGCCGTCAGGATATACGTCAGAACTACCTACACCCACATAGCCAAAATTTGCATTGCGCCAATTTCTTATGCTTTGTATGTATAGGGAAGTATCAACTAAAATAGTGCTATTGCCTTTTTTATTAACGGTAAAAAAACTAAGTGGTGTCCAAGCTAAATCTTGCATATCAATATGATGTACAACAATGCTTTCAGCTGTTACAAGGGTAGTATTAATTAATTCATTTGATGCACCCAACATCATAGGATTTAAAGATGCTACCATTTTGGCTGCTGCATTAAACCCGAACAATTTTACCGATATATTAGCCATTATTAACCGTTAGTTGTTTTTACCATTTTTTCACCCAACAATTTTACAATTATTCCCTTCTGTTCAAAATGCCCTTCGGTACTGTAATCTCTCAAAATATAACTTACGCCATTAATAACAAAAGTATCTTTGCCTGTCGAAAATTTTAGGTTTTCAGAATTATCACAAAGTCCTGATGCAATAACAATATCAATATTTAAATCTACTGCTACATCAAATTTTTCAATCGTTCCCGATGTGGTAAGATTATTGAGTATAAAATCGAATTGTGCGTAACACATCAAATTGTATGGTACGACTGTTTCAAACACCGCAGAATCCTCTGAATGAATATCAATGCGCTGCTGCTTTATATTAATTATAATTGGTGTCTTATGGAATGTATCGGTAACGTTTTTAAGTTCCGAGCGTAAAAGATTTCGATCTGACTGCGTTAATAAATCCATGTGATTAATCTTAAAACTTATGCACCACACCCTAAACAAGGCTCGTAATCGCGTATTACTTGAAATGGCATATTACCAAAAACGGAATAACCACGTTTTAAAGCTGCATTAACCAATACGCTATCGTTCAAATCAAAAATGCAACCGAATGTTAACATTTTGCGCGCAATTTCTTGTTTGATAAGCATTAATAAATCTTGCGCTTGCAATAGCAACGGAACATTTTTAGTGTTTAGTTCTGCAAAATCTACTTCTGTTTCACCTGCTTTAGCGGTTGTAATTAATTTTCCAATTTGTGCGCCGAGCGTTGTATCCGATGAACCATTTACGCCAATTTTACCCGATAATTCAACAATCTTTTTCTGTATGTAATACATACTTGCGATGTCGCCTAAAATGGATTTTTGTAACGCGCTGTAATATTGTTCATCTGCGATACGCGTTGTGTCAATCGTTACAATTTGTGTAGTAATATCTTTAACCCATGATACTTTAAAGCATTTTTCAACTTCATTACACGCTTCCCAAATATATGATGAAATAGTATTAAGTTCTACGGTGCTTGTAGTATCAAAAAATGGCACTCGCGCAGCAACCAAATCCGTTACTGTTCTATTCGATACATCCGAATTATGGTTTGTTACACCGAGTGCCATTTAACACAACTTTAAACAATGAAAAAACTAAAAACTCTATTTCTTTACTATCTTATCGCTTTGGCGGATTTTCAACCGTTGGCGCAAATGATTCAACTTTTGGCAATTGTGGGGCATCGCAAACAATCAAATGACCGTTAGCAATGGCATGATTTACAATTGCAGATCGCTCTACTTTTTGCGCTTTGTTTGCTGTTTTTGCGGATATAATAACAGAACCAATGGTCTGTATCGGACACGTAAAACTTTCAACACCTTTGCCTAAATAAACAAAAACAAACTCTTGCATAAATGTTAATTAATTCGGTTATAAAATACTAATTCCCTATTTTGCACCTAAACCCAAGAATGCTTGTTTTTCAACAATTGAAGGATCAAGAAACGCTGGGAACGGTGAAGCAGAATATGTGGCAGCTGTGTTCATAATTACACGTCCGTCTCTAAACGTAGTTGCAAAACCTGTTTGGAATGAACAATATAAACGGTCTGCCTGATTGCGTGGTACGCGTTCTGTTTCTACACGTAACGCTTGCTTATCCAATTTAATCATCGCCTTAGCTGCATCCACCATTAAAATCGTACCTGTTGGGATTGCCGAGTGAACGATAATATTTTCTGCCGTTGGAATATTTGCATTTTCCAAAGTGAAATTAAAAATCTTTGTTTGGAACTGTCCACCTTTAACCTCTGGTATGCTCAATAAAGCAATCGAAGTAGCCTCATCCATTAAATACACTTTTGGTGTACGGCTCATGCGCGACATACGAATTTTAAATAACAAAAGGTCTGCGTAAGAAATTACACCTGCTGTTGTAACACCTACTGATGCTGCCGAAGCTGAACCGTTTGCTTGTTCGCCATTTAGCATTACGCGTAATGCCTCTGCATCTAAACCGCGTGTCATTTGAATCCCGAAATCGTCAAGATAAATACCAACAAGGTTTAACGGAATGTTTTTAAGTTCATCCGAAATTTCAAAGCCACGTCCGTATTTAGAAATACCAACTTGTTTTTGACCGAGTGATACTGAACCGACTGGTATAGATTCCAATTCGCCAAGTTTTACGGGCATCGCATCCGATTCATTGATGAACGGTGTAGTGATGATAAAACCTTTAACGGGAATAGTTGCCGAAATCAATTTTGTATAAATTGTTGGGCGTTGTAAGCCTAAGCGCACAATGTCCAAAAATACTTCTTGGCGCAACCAACGGAACGCTTCTGGCATATCTGCCATTGTCGCAAAACTCGCAAGTGTAACTTCCGAATTGTTGATACCACAACCAATTTGTAAAAAATCTTGCACACTTGAAAAGCCCATCCAATCTTTTACGTATTGTCCGAGCGTGATGTCAATAGGTGCTTTAATGTCCGTTCCTGTACGCATCAAATCGAGTTTGGCGCACACTTCTGGCATTTGCAAAAGCATAGCTGTACGCAACGGTTTTTCTTCGTTACTAACGGTTACTTTTTTTGCTAAAAAATCATCTTCTTTTGAAAACTCTAACAATCTCTCGCCCGATGAGTTTGTGGTGTATAAACCCTCTACAACGGATTTAATTTTATTAGCGTTCTCTTCAATATTAGTAACTACCATTTTGTTTTAGATAAATTTTATTATAAAATAGTACAAATTTTACGATGTACTTATTAACTATGATTTTTTGTGTGGTGCTTGGAAAAGAAATTGAAAATCACCATTCACAACGCTTTGTGATGATGTCGCCAAACCTACAACCCAATCGCCTGTTGCTGCTGGTGCAAAACTTGGTGCTACTTCTGTTGAAGCAAGTGTTACACTACCTGTTTGTTTGACTTCTTGACCTGCTGTAACGGCTGCTGATGCAACGCCTGTCATCAATCCAACAAATTGTGCTTGGTATGTAATTTGACCTTTACCCAAATAATTTGATGCGCCTACAATGATAATACCTAATGGCACATCTGCTGCTGTGGCAATGTCAACTGTACCGTCAACTGTACCTACTTTTAAAACTGTACCTTCTGAATACACGTTTGTATCTGCTGCTAAAGCGCAAATATTTGTATTCGCTGCATTGTGACGTGTAAACCTTTTGCGTGGCGTAAACGATAATTGCGTTTCTATGCTTGTTGTGAAATAAGCCATTTGTAAAATTTTTGTTTTAAATATTACTTACGTGCGAGGTTTTTTCCCCATTGCGTAATTGAAATCGTATTTGAATTTTTACTTTCTTGCTCTAAAAGATTTTTCTGTTCTACCGAACTGCGAAATTCAATATTTTTGCTTTTGCAATCATTACACGTTGTAGAGAAACTTTCGCGCAAGTCTGCACCAAATGTGCTTGCAAAACCGTCTAATGCTGCTACCGATGTTTCTTTGTTAAATGTTTCAATGACTGACTGTTCAATGTTGCGTTTTGCAATGCCCTGATTCTTTTTGTATGCTTCGATTACTATTTCGCGTTTTTCGTTTAAATACGTTTCGCCAATGGCTGCTGCTGCGCTCAATTTGTCAATCGCATAACGTAATGTTTCAATCGTATTTTTCTGTTCGATGTTTTCTTTTTGGAAAACTACTAACTGTGCGCTAAAATTTGAATTTTCTTTAGACATCGAAGCATCTTTTTTCTTTGCTTCCATTTCTGTTTCTTCTTTTTCTGCTTTCATTTGCGCATCTTTCTTTTCCTTTTTTGCTTTCATGCGCTTAGAGTGTTGGTCGTCCGTTTCACCTTCCGCTTTTTCATCGTCTGGACTTTCACCTTTTTCTTCATCCGTATTGTCGTCGTCTGTTTTGTATTCAGTTTTTTCTTTTGCTTTTGCTAATTGCGATAAGTGCGCAACCGTTAATTCATCTGTTTCAGATAAACCAAGCATTAATTTTATTCCTTTTGCAACTTCTAATGACATACCTAATGTATTTTTATTCGTATTTACGTCGTCGTATTCTTTTGTTAATGTTAAAACAAATTTTTCTGTTTTGCAACTAACATTAATTTTTTTGTTATCAACTTTATAAAATTCTGTTTCATCTTCGTCTGGATTGTCTTTTGTTGCGCTTAAACCGCTTTGTTTGGGCGGTACGATTGAACCTATATCTAAACGAATAAGGTTATCATTTGCATCAATTTGCTTGGCGTAGGGATCAGCACCGAGAAAAACTAATGATGTTTCGTGAACATTCAATATTTTAGTGACTATGCGCGTTACTTCTTTACCGTTTACTAATTTGCCGACGTTTTTATTAAATTCATCTGATGTTTTAAATTCGTGTGACGGTTTCCATTCAAATTCTATTGTTACCGAGTTTGAATTGGTTGCACCTGTGCGCACGTTTTCCGCTGTGTTTGGGTGTAGTTTAGCATTGATTGCAATTAATCCGTCAATACCAGACGGTATTTTATAGCCGTCTTGTGAACGCACATCACTCCACCATGCCGATTTTACATATCCCTTTGTATTTTCTACATCTAAAATATGTTCTGTTTTGAGTGGAATACCGACAATTTTTTTAATTGCCGATTTTAATACATTTTCATCTGAAAAATCTGTGGACTTCCACGAACCACTGCCTACTAACGTGGCGGTTAACAAACGAAAATTAGCGCATAAATAATCGCTATCGTTTGCGTGTAATTCGACGGCATTAATTATTTCATTTGCGCTTGGCGTTTGTACGTCTTTAAATTTAACAAATTCTGATATTTGTACACCCGAATCGCCGAGTGTCATTGTTATTAATTCGCATTTGTCGAATGACATTACCGAACTATTTTTATGATTATTTTTCATGCTACTTTGTTTTGCTATTTTTATTATTTTCCACATACTGCACATGGTATTTTTGATTCTTTTTTGTTTTCTTCGACTTCCTCTATTTCTGTTTCTGTTTCATTAAATGAATATTCTTTAATCGCGTCAAAACTTGCAAAATCAACTGTAAAATCGTCTTCTAAGTCAAAAGAAAATGCGTCTAAGCCCTCTTGCGTCATTGTTCCGTATTGCGAACTAATAACTAATATCTTTTCTTTTGCTTCTTTAAAATTCTTAGCTTCAATTTGTATGTAAGGAAGCAAGTAAGGTTCTGCGTTTTCTTTTTTTAATAGTAAATCGCGCTGATGACCGTCGAGTGTGCAAAATGTTCCTGCACTAAGTTCTACGTGTTCACCATCAATAATTATCGTTTCATCGCGTTTAGGAATCCATACAAAAAATGGAATCATAAACCCAAATTTTGTAAGTGAGCGTTTAAGTTTTGCATAACGCTTTTCGTCTAAATCCTTTAACCGCCCTTGTAATGGTATTAACTCCCGATAATCTACTAATGGCAAATTATTAAGGTTTGTAACCTTTAATTTCATACTACACCTATTTTTGAAACGCCCCCTCCGAGCCATACATAACCACCGTCATTTGTTCCACCACCCCAACAAAGAAAATTTTTCATAATTCGTTTTTATCTGAATTTTTATCTTTCTTTCCTTCTTTTGCTGATTTCTTTTTTAACTCGTTCTCGTTATTTACATAAGGCTCTGGCTTTGCCACGCTTAGCGGTGGCGGTGCTTCCCCGAACGCAATATCAAATCCCAAGATATTAGCGGTTGTTTGTTGGTTAATTATATTTTGGTCGCGCAAGCTAATAGCATTCAATATTTTCAACTGACGCGCTTGTTCTGTTTTTAAATCATCTGTAACGTTCGCTTGGTCAAACTCAATTTCAATAGGCACGTTACCAAATCCTGCTAAAACTAAATCTATGCGCGATGTTTCCGCTAAAAAATTAGCAACAAGCATTTGGAATGAACCGAGTTGCATTGATAATTTAGATAAAATTACTTTTGCCGTCGCCTCTGAAATGCTTTGCGCTGGTCGCCCTGCTAACATTCCATCTTGTTTTAAACCTGTGCTTATTTTGGTATCGTTTAACTCTATCAATTCCCTTGCACCCGAAGCATCCGAAATAGTAGGCTGCAACTTAAATTCGTGCTGTTCTTTAAATCCTATCGAAATACCTTGCGCTACACCTTTTTCAATTTCTGCGCGTGATACATTTATGTAATTCAAACACCTATTGTAATATTCTTCATCACCTTCACCCTGTTTAATCAATGGCGGTGTTAATAGAACTTGCATAAACCCGATTGTCCCGAGTTTCTTTGCAGCGTGACGTGCGTTTTTAGTGTAAAAAATATCTATCTCAATGTTTTCAAGTGCCGATGCAAGCGGCGGTACGCCGTAGGGGGAATCATCAAATAATTGTAATGGCAAATATTGATACGTCGTTTGATTTAATTCAATCATTCCAATTGGCAATATTGCATTTTCTTGTTGCTGCTGAACCGATTCACCCCATTGTGTAGTACCTGTAAGCGTTTGATATGGAATAAACCGCCCACTCGTTGCGCTGTAATAAAATTGTATTTGGTTAACGTTAACTAACACAATCCTATCAATGCCGTTTAATTTTTGATTTACAACTATTTCTGCGCTGATTGCACCTTTTACTGTTACCTGCGTTAATAAATCGCTTATAAGGCTATGAATCCCACCCTTATAATACTTTTTATGCGATAAATTAAGGTATTCGCGCATTTTCTTTGCTTCTGCTTCACTCGTAGTATCTGGAAACTTATATCGAAATTTAGTGTTTGCCATTGTGGCAATATTGAACACTGCGTTTGAAATATCATAATTCCAAAATGCCAAATGTGAGAGTGTTTCGAGTAGTTGTCGCGGATATTTAGGTGCAATTAGCGCGTATTCGCCATTTATAATCGATAACAAATTGAGTTCCGACGGTTGAGACGTTCTGCCCGATCCAACAGGGTGTGTAGTACCCGAATCATCTCTTATTTCAATAGTTCTACCTTGCTGCTGCGGTACTAATGGATTTTGAGTAGGCACTAAATTAGTAGATTGACCACTTTGCTGCAATATCTTGTTCCTTCTCGTTATCTCAAAACCAAATATATTCATTCGCGTTTATTCTATGACTTGTAAATCCTTCATCAAACCTAAAATTGATTCAAATTGATTAAACGATAATTGCCATGTTGTTGAATGTAAATTGTTAACGTCTTCCAATGAAAAACCAATTGTCTTTGGTTGTATAGAATAGTATGTTACTAATTCGATGCCGTCACCATTTGTAATAATTTGAATAAATGAAATACCACTATCGGTATGTCCGTATTCAAGTGTATTTGCTTCGACACTAAAAGCAATTCGGTGAATTTTCTTTAAATACGCCGTTATATGCTGTTCGGATTGCGATAATTTTTTTTCCATTATGCAAACCGTTTCATGTACGAAATAGCGTAGCGTTCTTCTTGCAATGCTTTTGCGCGTTCATCGCGCTTGCTTTCTAAAAACTCATTTAAAACACCCATTACGGCATTAATGCCATTTGAACTGCTGGCGTTAAGAAAAGTTTTTTCAATTACATCATTAAAAAAGTATTGCAATGTCCATTTATTTAATGCCACATCAAAACTAAAAATCCATCCACCACGCCGTAATTGTGTTGCATCTGAATTTTTAAATGTTTTTTCGTTTGGCAATTTGTCATAATAGGTAGGCTTAATAAAATCGCTTACCTTAATACCGTCAATTTCATATTCTGATGCACCTACTGGCGAACATACATTTACATAAAACAAATGCGTACTGTTGCATTTAAATTCAATGTTGTACGGATTCGCCGTAATGTTTAAAACAACTTGCGATAATTCAAACGTCCAATTATCCGATAAAACAATTTTGCAAATCATTTTCTCTAATGGCACACGTTCGGTTAATACTTCGCTACTTGTTTCTATTGAAATAATGCCGTAATCCGCAGGTACTTGAGCAAAATGCGTAAACCCTTGCACGATTGCATCATTATTCCAAATAGGAAAAAAATGTTCGCTTACTTGACGCTGTACGGCTGCTACACTTCTATTGAAATCGGCTGCACCGAGTAGAGGCGTTGAGCAAACGACTGCTATTAATCTTTTCATTAATTATCGTTTTTACGTTAGAATTATTTAAATGGAAATATAAGCTAAAAAGCCTTAAAATAATTAGCTTTGGTATATTTTAAATATTTGTTTAAAATTTGCAAAATTTATTTGGTTTTTCGGCAAATTCATTTTACTTTTGTGTATGTTTGTACGCTAAATAAAATCCTACCCATGAATGAATTTATTAACCATTTGGCTGAAATTGCTTTTAATGGTGGTTGTGCCGCGTTGTTTTTTTTGTTTCTCGATCTTACTATTTTTAACCTGATTCGCTGGTTAAGAAAACGATTTAAAAAACCAGTAAAGAAAATTGAATTAAAAACACATTTTATTGAATGGCAACACAAATCTGATTGGTGGCATAGTGGAGTATTTTTAGAAAAATACACGCATAAAGAAGCTGAAAAACGGTGTTACGAATTAAATAAACGCAACCCAACATTTGACAATCAACCAATTCTTATAAAAGACGTATACTATAATAGTATACGTAACGAAGTAAAAATTTTGTAAAATGAATGAAACTAACATTGAAAAAATAGTGCGCGTGCAGAAGGAACACGACAAGGCAATAATTCAACAAGTGCGATACAGAAAATTAGTAATTGCAAAATCAATTGAACTTGCCCGATTACGATTGGTTGAAAAATTAGAACAAAAAGAAAGATAGGGACAAAGCAACATACAAAAAGCAAGGGGCTGTAAACATTACCATTTTAAAAGATTTTGTTAGATTGTATCAAATTGTTAGGTTGTGGAGGCATCGTACTTGTGCGGTGCTTTTTTTATGCTCCTACTTCACTACCCTATTAATTTATTATTCGCTTATTCGTTAAATTTAATTTGCAATTATTAAAAAATACTTTACTTTTGCACATCTAACGGTTTTTAGCGAAAGTTAGCGAAAGTTAACGAAAGTTAACGAAAGTTAACGAAAGTTAACGGCTTTTAACGCATACGTTAAGTTCCGTTAGAATTAAAGAGGGGCTGGCACATTAATAATCAATGATTTAGTAAAATGTGCATAATTTTAACGGATACAAAAATATTTATCTAACGGAGTTTAACGGAATTTAACGGATGAAATTTATATCGCAAGAACAAGACGAATTATTAGGACAAAAAGACAAAAATCAACTTTGGATTTCTGGTTTATCATTCGGTGAAAATATAGTAATGGTTTTTGAATGGCTTGCCGTATTCTTGGCGATATTGGTAATTTGTTCGAGTATAAATTTGCCATTTAATTCATTTACTGTTTCTGTAATTACCGTTTTATTTGTAGTATTGTCTGCATTACTTGTAATCGTTTTTATTACGTTTCAAAAAATAGCTTTTTATGGTGTATTAAAAGCATGGAAAACTGAAACGCTAAAAGATGATTTTTGGCAAGGAGTTTTAACGGTAATCATTGCCGTTGCGTTTGGGTTAATTTCAAGAGAAGGGGATAAGGCGTTATTTATAAAAGTGTTCGCGTACAAACCAACGGTACAAACGGATTATAAAAAAGATGCGCGTGTAAGCCATTTATTAGACGCAAAAAAGAATAATCAACTTGAGCGCGATAACAAGATTGCTTCTTTAGTTTGTTCGGAGTGCGATGCCGCCCGAATTAAATACGAATCAAAAATTAATGCACAAAAAAAACAACTTCGATCTGGCGGTGAACAATGGAAACTAAATACAAACAAATCGGTTCAGCGTAATATTGCAAATTTAGAAACAGAAAAAGTATTAGCTATTCAAAGCGCACAAAGTAGGTTTGATGTACAAAAAGCAAAGACGCGTGAAAAGTATGATTTATTAGATTCATCATTTGGTTCAAATCATTTGGCTACTATTAGCGCGATTGACACCAATAATATGAAAGAGATTGCAAAAAAAGAAAACAGCGAATCATCGCAAATGTGGTATGCTGGCATTTTTGCAATTTTTACCCAACTTTCTTTGTTGTTCATTCGCTGGGCAAAATTTATGTTTCAACATAAGGCTGGCAACGTGCCGTCAACACTTGGTGAATTTATGGCATTTAGTGCGGTATTTGGTTTTATTACAAATCCTATTGTGTTGTGGTTTGAAGTAGAAAGCGAAAAAAATAAAATTCGTAAATCGGTTCAGTACGCAAATGCTGTTTCTAATTTGCAGCAATTTTCAAATAAAATGAGTAGCTTATCTGACACACACCGAACTTTTATTGAATCTGACGTTAATGGATTTCAGCAAGCAAAACATTTAGCAAAAAATTATTCAAACTCTGTTCCTGCAACTGTAATTCCTTTTGAGCCAACGCCAACCCCAACGCCAACCCCAACGCCAACGGGTCTAAATGACGCAGAAGAAATTGAAATAATTATTGGAATGTTTCAATCTGTTCTTTTGTCAAGTGTTGACGTAAGCGAACAAAAAGAAATTGAAACAATTATTGAGATGTTTGAAAATATTTTGATAACAGTTTAAGCAAAAATAAATGTCATTTTTAAGCAAAATATGTTTGAAAATGCCATTTTTTAACCCTTACCTTTGTGAAAACAGATAAATAATAAAATTAAAATTAAAAAAATGGCATCATCAGCAAAAAGTTTTTTGGAGTTAAACGAATCAGAGTTGTTGTATAATATTGCAATGATTGAAGGAAATATAGACAGCAATAGAATTTCACCAGAACAAAGAAAATTGGTGAGTAGGGGATTGGAACGATACCAAAAACGGTTGCTTGAATTGCGGAGTGCTATGACACCCGAAAAAAAAAACGTGGTCGAGCGAAACGCAAACGTCGAACCCGAAATATTACAGTCCGAAATTGAAACATCGAATGAAACAACGGCAGCGACACCGAATATTAAACGCATTATTCCTTTTGCTGTTGGGAATGATACTGATTCAAGTGTGGTTGATTCTATTTTGATTGATGAAGAAAAAGAAAAAGTTTGGAAACTACAACCGAGTGCTTTTTTTTCAAATCCAAACGCATTTTTGAGATACAAGCGTAACGCCGACAATCTTAATTCTGCATTGCGAAATTGGTTAAACCGCGATAAAGAAAAACGCAATACGCTAACACCCGATGCAATAGAATTACAAAAATTGAATATTGCCGAATTATGTAACACCCTGCTTTATCTTGTTGAAAATTATTGCATAACAAAAGAATATGCGGATTATCTTTTAAACCGCGAGTATTCAGCAAAACAATCCGATGAAAAAGGCGGTAATCGCATAACCTATCGGATAGGCTACCTAAGCGAAATATTTAACAAATTTGATTTAAAATCCTTAGCGTACCACGATTAATGTTCAGTTTAAGTTTAATTGTTAAATGCGTCGAAAAAGGCGCATTTTTTTCACAAAATACATAGTAAAAAAATATTTAAATTTAAAAACTAATTGTTACTAAAATTATGGCAAATTATCCAATCGTTCTTTTTGCTTACAATAAACACGATTTAACAGGCAGAGTTTTATTAGCACTCGCAAATAACACTTTAGCTAAGGAATCCGATTTAATCATTTTCCTTGACGTGCCTAAAATTAAAAACCTAATTAAAACACAAGAATTGCATAGCTTAATTAACAGCTACGCTAAAAAATTTAAATCATTAACAATACACCAAAGATCGCACAACTTTGGATTATTTGGCAATATCACAAAAGGAATAACGCAGGTACTAAATAGTGCTGAAGCGTGTATCGTACTTGAGGATGACATAATAACTTCACCATATTTCTTGCAGTACATGAACGACGGCTTAAATTTTTACAAAAATAACAAAGATGTATTTTCACTGTCATCTCTAAACTTTTTTGATAATACCGTAGGTGAAACTTTCTT